>Ga0070741_10000911_pt1 | contig 97706 bp, 93 predicted proteins | sample Coa_R1_4_FD_66440 | JGI IMG/M metagenome (GOLD analysis project Ga0070741, IMG submission 66440) | Surface soil microbial communities from Centralia Pennsylvania, which are recovering from an underground coalmine fire - Coalmine... | ecosystem: Environmental > Terrestrial > Soil > Unclassified ... | reverse complement strand
CGGCGCGGGGTCAGACCCCGAATCGTTGCGCGTCAGGCGACGGGCTCGGCGGCGAGGCGGCCGAGGCCGGCGGCCTCGCGGAGGGCCTGCGCCTTGTCGACCCGCTCCCAGGTGAAGTCGTGGTCGTCGCGGCCGAAGTGGCCGTACGCCGCGGTCTTCGCGTAGATCGGCCGGCGCAGGTCGAGGTCGCGCAGGATCGCGGCCGGGCGCAGGTCGAAGTGCTCGTCCACGAGCGAGGCGATCCGGTCGACGGCCACCGCCTCGGTGTCGAAGCAGTCGATCAGCACCGAGAACGGGTGCGCGACGCCGATCGCGTACGAGACCTGCACCTGGCAGCGCGCCGCGAGCCCCGCCGCAACGACGTTCTTCGCCACGTAGCGCGCCGCGTAGGCGGCCGAGCGGTCGACCTTCGTCGGGTCCTTGCCCGAGAACGCGCCGCCGCCGTGCGGCGCGGCGCCGCCGTAGGTGTCGACGATGATCTTGCGGCCGGTGAGGCCCGTGTCCCCCATCGGGCCGCCGATCACGAACTTCCCGGTCGGGTTCACGTACACGAACCCCTTCTCCTCGAGCCGCCGCTCGTCGTACATCGACGGGGGCAGGATCGGGTGGATCACGTGCTCGATCAGGTCGGGCTTGAGCATCGCCTCGGGGTCGAGCCCCTCGCGGTGCTGGGCGGAGACGAGCACCCGCTCGATCTCGACCGGCCGCCGCCGCCCGCGCTCGTCGACCTCGTACCGGATCGACACCTGCACCTTCCCGTCCGGGCGCAGGTAGGGCAGCACGTCCGCCTTCCGTACCTCCGACAGCCGCCGCGCGAGCTTGTGCGCGAGCATGATCGGGAGCGGCATCAGCTCCGGCGTCTCGTCGGTGGCGTAGCCGAACATCATCCCCTGGTCGCCGGCGCCGACCCGGTCGAGCGGGTCGTCGTCGCCCGGGTCGTGCTGCACCTCGAACGCGGTGTCGACGCCCTGCGCGATGTCCGGCGACTGCTCGTCGAGCGCGACGATCACGCCGCACGTCTCGGCGTCGAAGCCGTACTTCGCGCGCGTGTAGCCGATCGCGCCGATGCGCTCCCGCACGATCCGCGGGATGTCGACGTACGTCGACGTCGTGATCTCGCCGGCGACGACGACGAGCCCGGTCGTGATCAGCGTCTCGCAGGCGACGCGCCCGTCGGGGTCGTCCGCGAGCACCGCGTCGAGGACGGAGTCCGAGACCTGGTCGGCGACCTTGTCGGGATGGCCCTCGGTGACGGACTCCGAGGTGAACGAGAAGGACCGGGCGCTCATCCGCGACACCCTATCCTCACTCGTCCGTGGGCCGGCGGCCCATCAGGTCGGCGGCGAGCTCGTGCAGCGGCCGGCCCTCGAGCACGGCGCAGACCCCCTCCGTGATCGGCATCTCGATCCCGAGCCGCCGCGACAGGTCGCGCAGGACGGGCGCCGTCGTCAGCCCCTCCACGACCTGCCCGATCTCGGCGAGGGCCCGCTCCGGCGACTCGCCCCGCGCGATCAGCTCCCCCGCCCGGCGGTTGCGCCCGCTCGGGTGCCAGCACGTCACGATCAGGTCGCCCATCCCGGCGAGGCCCGAGAACGTCTCCGGGTCGGCGCCGAGCCGCTCGCCGAGCCGCGCCATCTCGACGAGGCCGCGCGTCACGAGCGCCGCCTTGGCGTTGTCGCCGAGCCCGAGCCCGTCGACGGCGCCCGCGGCCAGCGCGATCACGTTCTTCGCCGCCGCGCAGAGCTCGACGCCGATCAGGTCGTCGTTCACGTAGACGCGGAAGGCGCGCGAGTTGATCGCCTCCTGCAGCCGCCGCGCGAGCAGGACGTCGTCGCTCGCGATCACGGTCGCGCCCGGCAGGCCCGCGAGCACCTCCTCGGCCATGTTGGGCCCGGAGAGCACCGCGACCGAGCGCCCGCGCACGAGCGTGGAGAGGCGCTCGCCCGTCTCCGGGTCGAGCCCTTTCGTGAGGCTCAGCACCGGCGCCGTCCCGGGGAGCGACTCGACCACCGCCCGGAACGAGCGGCTCGGCACCGCGACGACGACGAGCTCCGCGTCCGCGACCGGCGCGGTCGCGACCGTCGCCGCGGCGACCCCGTCGAGGCCGACGCCCGTCGAGTAGCGCGGGTTGCGGCCGGTCGCCGCGATCGCGCGCGCGACCTCCGGGTCGCGCACCGCGAGCGTCACCTCGAAGCCGTGGTCCGCGAGCAGGCGGGCGAAGCCCGTCCCCCAGGTGCCCCCGCCGACGACGACCGCCCTCACGAGCGCGGCCGGAAGTCGATCGTGACCGGGACGCCGTCGAGCCCGAACCGCTCGCGCAGGCGGTTCTCGACCCAGTAGCCGTAGTCGCGCGTGACGAGGCTCGGATCGTTGACGGTGAAGCGGAAGCGCGGCGGCCGTGCCGCGACCTGGGCCCCGTAGAGGAGGTTGAGGCGCCGCCGGCCGCGCGCCGGCGGCTGGCGCTCCTCGCGCAGCTCGGAGAGGAAGCGGTTCAGCTCGGCCGTCGGGATGCGGCCGGCGTGCTTCTCGAAGAGCTCCGCGACCTTCTCGAGCACCCGCGTGACGCCGCGGCCCGTCACCGCCGAGGTCGTGACGAACGGGGGCCGCTGCCGCAGCCGCGCGGCGAGCTGGGGCCGGATCTCCTCGATGGTCACCCGGGAAACGTCCCACTTGGACAGGACGACAAGGGTCGAGCACTGTGCCCTGCGCGCGATGTCGGCGACCGCGAGGTCGCCGTCGACGATCCCCTCGGAGCTGTCGACGAGCACGAGCGCGACGTCGGCGCGCTCGGCCGCCTCGCGCGCGCGCAGCTCCGAGTAGTACTCGATTCCCTGCCGCTGCCTGCGCTTGCGCCGCAGGCCGGCCGTGTCGACGAGCACGAACGTCCGCCCGTCGCGCTCGAGCACCGTGTCGATCGCGTCGCGCGTCGTGCCCGGCGTCTCCGAGACGATCGTCCGCTCGGCGCCGAGGAGCGCGTTCAAGAGCGACGACTTGCCGACGTTCGGCCGGCCGAGGATCGCGACGCGGATCGCCTCCTCGCCGGTCGCCGGGCGCGGTGACCCCGCCTGCTCGAGCCGCTCGACGACGGCGTCGAGGAGGTCGCCCGTCCCGGTGCCGTGCAGCGCCGACAGCGGGACGGGGTCGCCCAGCCCGAGACGGTGGAACTCGAGCGCGAGCGGCGAGGCGCCCGGGTCGTCGACCTTGTTCGCGAGCAGGAGCACGGGCTTGCGCACGGCGCGGAGGAGCTGCGCGAGCTCCTCGTCGCCGGGCGTGACGCCGGCCCGGGCGTCGACCACGAAGAGGACGAGGTCGGCCTCGGCGACGGCGGCGCGCGCCTGCGCCGCGACCCGGCGCGTCAGCTCGTCGCGCGCGGCGACGTCGACGCCGCCCGTGTCGACGAGCAGGAAGCGCCGCCCGCCCCACTCGCAGACGAGCTCCTTGCGGTCGCGCGTCGTGCCGCGGGTCGAGTGGACGACGGCGGCCCGCGAGCCCGTCAGCCGGTTCACGAGCGTCGACTTGCCGACGTTCGGGAAGCCGACGACGGCCACCGTCCCGAGCAGCTCCCCGCTCACAGCGGGGGCGTCTCGCCGCGGGGGCGGCCGCGTGCGTGGACGCCGGCGAGCCAGTCGAAGAGGAGGTGGATGCGGCGCTCGATCTCGGCGGTCGCCTCCTTGTAGCCGCGGCCGCCCTTCGGCAGGCCGTCGAAACGCACCGGCTCCCCGACCGCGAGCGAGCACGGCGCGAAGTTCCCGACCCGCCACGACGCCGTGCCGTAGACCGCCATCGGCAGCACCGGGACGCCCTCCTGGATCGCGACCATCGCCGCTCCCGGCTGCGCCTTCCCGGGCCGCCCCGACCGCTGCCTGGTGCCCTCGACGAAGACCCCGATCGCGCGGCCGGCGCGGGCGTACTCGCGCATCTTCCGCACCGCGTCGCGGTCGGACTCGCCGCGGCGCACGGTGATGACGCCGTGCCAGAGCAGGAACCGCCCGACGAGCGGGAAGCCGCTCACCTCGACCTTCGCGACGTAGTTGATGTTCCGCGGCGAGAGCGCGCCCACGAGCGCGATGTCGATCCACGCGAGGTGGTTCACGGCGAGCACGCAGCCGCCCTCGCGCGGGATCCGCTCGAGCCCGTACCCGCGGGCGCGCGTCGCGACCTTCGTGAGCGGCTGCAGGTAGAGCCGCGACGTGCGCCAGGCGAGGTCGCCGTACGTCACTACACGGCCGACCGGGCGCGCACGAGCTGCTCGATCCGCGCGACCACGTCGTCGACCCCGAGCTCCGTCGTGTCGATCTCCTCCGCGTCCGCCGCGGGCTGCATGCGCTCGCGATCGGACCGGTCGCGCAGCTTGAGGTCGGTCGCGAGCGCGTCGGCGCCGATCTCGGGCCGCTCGGCCTGCCGGCGCGCCGCGCGCACCGCCGGGTCGGCGACGAGGTACACCTTCACCTCCGCGCCGGGGACGACGACGGTGCCGATGTCGCGACCCTCGATCACGACGTCCCCTTCGGCGGCGAGCTCGCGCTGCCGCTCGCGCATCACCGCCCGCACCTCCGGGTGGCGCGCGACGACCGGCACCTCCCGGTCGACCTGCACCCGCCTGATCGCCCCCGTCACGTCCATCCCGGCGATGAAGACGCGCCCCTGCGCGTCGAACGTGACCGGGTTCTCGGCGGCGAGCCGCCCGAGCGGCTCCCCGTCGCCCAGCGGCACCCCGCGCTGGAGCGCGAGCCAGGTCAGGCTGCGGTACATCGCGCCGGTGTCGAGGTAGCGGAAGCCGAGGCGCGCCGCGAGGGCCCGCGCCACGGTGCTCTTGCCGGCGCCGGCCGGCCCGTCGATCGCCACGATCACGCGGACAGAGAGTCAAGCAGGTCGAAGAACCCGGGGAAGCTGATCGCGACGGCCTCGGCCCCTTCGAGCCTGACCCCCTCGCGCGAGACCGCGCCGGCCACGGCCCCGAGCATCGCGACGCGGTGGTCGCCGGCCGCGTCGACGACGCCGCCGCGCGGGCGCGCGGGCGTGCCGCGCACGGCGAAGCCGTCCGGGCGGGCCTCGATCCGCACGCCGACCGCGCGCAGGGCCGCGACGACGGTCTCGATCCGGTCCGACTCCTTCGCGCGCAGCTCCTGCGCCCCGCTCACGACCGTCTCGCCGTGCGCGAACGCGCCGAGCAGCGCGACGAGGGGCAGCTCGTCCACGAGCGCCGGCACCTCGCGCGCCCCGACCCGCGTCGCGACGAGCTCGTGCGTGCCGGCGACCTCGACGTCGCCGACGAGCTCGCCCGCGACCCGGCGCCGGCCGACCACGCCGACGCGCACCCCCATCCGCTCGAGCACGTCGAGGAGGCCGGCCCGCCGCGGGTTGAGGCCGACGTCGTGCACGGTCAGGGTCGAGCCGGGCAGGAGCGCCGCGGCGACGAGGAAGGGCGCCGCCGAGGAGACGTCGCCGGGCACGAGCACCTCGCCGAGCCGCAGGCGCGCGCCGCCCTCGACGGAGACCGAGCGCGCCCCGCGCCGCACCCGCGCCCCGGCGGCCTCGAGCATGAGCTCCGTGTGGTCGCGCGTCGGCACCGGCTCGACCACGGTGGTGCGCCCGCGCGCGCCGAGCCCGGCGAGCAGGATCGCCGACTTGACCTGCGCGCTCGCGACCGGGAGCTCGTACGCGACCCCGTGCAGCTCGCGGCCCTCCACGACGAGCGGCAGGTGCCCGTCCGCCGCCTCGACCGAGGCGCCCATCAGCCGGAGCGGCGTCACCACGCGCTCCATCGGCCGGCGCGAGAGCGAGGCGTCGCCGACGAGCTCGAAGCGCCCGTCCTGGAACGCGAGCGCCCCGGTCAGGAGGCGCGCGAGCGTGCCGGCGTTGCCGCAGTCGACCGGCGCCCCGGGCGGCCGCAGCCCGCGCAGCCCGGCGCCGTGCACGGCGAGCGTCTCCGCGTCGCGCTCCTCGACCTCGACCCCGAGCGCGCGCACGGCCGCGAGCGTCGACTCGGTGTCGCCCGAGCGGCCCCACTGCCGCACGAGCGTCTCGCCCTCGCAGAGCGCGCCGACGAGGAGCGCCCGGTGCGAGATCGACTTGTCGCCGGGGACGGCGAAGTGCCCGTCGAGGCGGGCGCGCGGCTCGACCCTCACAGCACCGGCGAGACGAGCACGTCGTAGCCCTGGCTCTCGAGCAGCTCGGCGGCGCGGCGCGCCTCGCCCTCGCCGGTGACGAGCAGCGTGAGCGTGCCGCCGCGCTCGGGCGAGATGTGCTCGAGCTCGAAGTCCTCGATGTTGATCCGCTCCGCGCCGAGCGCCTGCGTGATCCCCTGCAGCACGCCCGGACGGTCGGGCACGTGCACGCGCACGTGCTGCAGCGCGCCGGCGTCGTCGTAGGCGCTCTCGAGCATGCGCCGGCGGTTCTGCGAGGCCTCGCCGATGAAGCGCGCGAGGAAGCCGGCGTCGCCCTCGGCGAGCGCGGCCTCGACCTGCTCGACCCGCCGGCGGTGCTCGGCGAGCGCGTCGCGCAGCGCGCCCGCGTTGTCGAGGAAGATGTCGGTCCAGATGCGGGGGTTCGCGCCGGCGATGCGCGTCATGTCGCGCAGCGAGCCGCCGGCGTTCGCGAGCGGCTCGTGCCCCTCGACGCGCACCGCGCCCGCCTGGTTCACGACCACGTTCGCGAGCACGTGCGGCAGGTGGCTCGTCATCGCGACGAGCCGGTCGTGCGCGGCGGGGTCGATCGCGACCGGGAACGCCCCGAGCGAGCCGGCGAAGCCGTGCACGAGCCGGTGGCGCTCGTTGTCGGTCTGCGCGGTCGGCGTCAGGAACCACGTCGCGCCCTCGAAGATCCCGGCGGAGGCGTGCTCGGCGCCACGCGCCTCCGAGCCGCAGATCGGGTGGCCGCCGACGAACCGCGGGGAGCCGCCGGCGGCGGCGACGACGCTCGCCTTGGTCGAGCCGACGTCGGTCACGGTGGTCTCCTCGCCGGTCGCCTCGAGCACGGCCGCGACGACCCCCGCGAGCGCGGCGATCGGCGCCGCGACGACCGCGAGCTCGGCCCCGGCGAGCGCCGACTCGAGCGTCCCTGCGGCCTCGTCGAGCGCGCCGCGCGCCTCCGCCGCCGCGAGCGCGGCCGGGTCGGGGTCCCAGCCGGCGACGGCGGCGCCGGCGCGCCTCGCGGCGAGGCCGACCGACGCGCCGATCAGGCCCGTCCCGACGATCGCGACGCGGCCGACCACTAGCGCCGCATGAGCTCGGCCAGGCGGAAGGCCAGGTCGAGCGACTGGCGCGCGTTCAGGCGCGGGTCGCAGAGCGTCTCGTAGCGGTGGTCGAGGTGCTCCTCGGCGAGGCCCTCCGACCCGCCCAGGCACTCGGTCACGTCCTCGCCGGTGTACTCGAGGTGGACGCCGCCGGGCCACACGCGCTCCGCGCGGCACGCGGCGAAGAAGCCCTCGAGCTCGGCCATGATCGCGTCGAAGTGGCGCGTCTTGCGCCCGTTCGCGACGAAGACGTTCGCGTGCATCGGGTCGCAGGCCCACACGACCGGGTGCTTCGCCTCGCGCACCGCGCGCAGGAGCGGCGGCAGCCGCTCGGCGACCTCCCCGGCACCGAGCCGGGCGATCAGGGTCAGCCGGCCCGGCACGCGGTCGGGGTTGAGCCGGCCGCACAGCTCGACGACCTCCTCGGCGGTCGCCTCCGGCCCGACCTTGACCCCGAGCGGGTTGTGCACGCCGGCGAAGAACTCGACGTGCGCGCCGTCGAGCGCGCGCGTGCGGTTCCCGAGCCAGAGCATGTGGGCCGAGCAGTCGTACCAGTCGCCCGTGAGCGAGTCGCGCCGCGTCAGCGCCTCCTCGTACTCGAGCAGGAGCCCCTCGTGGCTCGTCCAGACGTCGACCTGGTGGAGCTGCGGCGTCGCCGCGAGGTCGATGCCGCAGGCGGCCATGAACGCGAGCGCCCGCTCGATCTCGGAGGCGAGCTGCTCGTAGCGGCGCCCCTGCGGCGAGCTCGCGACGAAGTTCTGGTTCCAGGCGTGCACCTGCGTCAGGTCGGCGAAGCCGCCCTTCGTGAACGCGCGCACGAGGTTGAGCGCCGAGGCCGAGTACAGGTAGCCCTGCAGCATCCGCTCCGGGTCGGGCACGCGCGCGGCGGCGGTCGGCGCGTCGTCGTGGACCATGTGGCCGCGGAAGACGGGGATCTCGCCGCCGGGCGCCGGCTCGGTCGGCGCGCTGCGCGGCTTCACGAACTGCCCCGCGATCCGCCCGACCTTGAGCACGGGCAGCGCGGCGCCGTAGGTGAGCACGGCCGCCATCTGGAGCAGGATCTTCAGGCGCTCGCGGATCGCGACGGCCGCGTAGGCGGCGCCCGTCTCGGTCAGCCGCTCGTAGTCGTGGAACGACTCGGCGCAGTCGCCCGCCTGGAGCAGGAACGCCCGCCCGGCGGCGACCTCGGCGAGCGCCGCGCGCACCTGCCGGGCCTCGCCGGCGAAGACGAGCGGCGGGAGGGCGTGGAGCCGGCGCGAGACCGCCTCGACGCGCGCAGGGTCGGGCCACTCCGGCTGGTGGAGCGCCTCCCGCTCCCGCCACGAGGACGGGGTCCAGGGCCGGTCGACGACGGCCATGCTCCTCAGTGTAGGGCGCTAGGCTCACGCGCATGCGGATCTTCTCGGGCATCCAGCCGACCGGCGCCAAGCACTTCGGCAACTACTCCGGCGGCTTCCGCCAGTACGTCGCGACGCAGGAGCAGGGCGAGGCCTTCTTCTGCATCGTCGACCTGCACTCGATCACGGTCGAGCACGACCCCGCCGACCTGCGCGAGCGCACGCTCGACCTCGCGGCGCTCCTCTTCGCCACCGGGCTCGACCCCGACCGCTCCACCGTGTTCGCGCAGAGCCACGTGACCGCCCACGCCGAGGCGGCGTGGCTGCTCTCGGCGGTCGCGAGCTACGGCCAGCTCGGCCGGATGACGCAGTTCAAGGAGAAGGGCGAGCGGCAGGAATTCGTCTCCGCCGGCCTCTTCACCTACCCCGTCCTCATGGCCGGCGACATCCTCCTCTACCAGACCGACGCCGTCCCGATCGGCGACGACCAGCGCCAGCACCTCGAGCTCGCGCGCGACCTCGCGGAGCGCTTCAACGCCCGCTTCGGGTGGACGTTCACGGTGCCGCGCGGCGTCTACCCGGAGACCGGCGCGCGGATCATGGACCTGCAGGAGCCGACGAGGAAGATGTCGACGACCGGCGGGACTCCGCAGGGGACGCTGCTCATGCTCGACCCTCCGGAGACGATCCGCAAGAAGGTGAGGAGCGCGGTCACCGACTCGGGCAGCGAGGTGCGCCGCGGCGACGACAAGCCCGGCGTGACGAACCTGATCGACATCATGTCGGTCGCGACCGGCGAGACCGCGGGCGCGATCGAGGTGCGGTACGACAGCGGCGGCTACGGCCGCTTCAAGGCCGACGTGGCCGAGGCGGTGATCGCGCTGCTCGAGCCGATCCAGGCGCGCTACCACGAGCTGCGCGGCGACCCGGCCGAGCTCGCGCGCCTCCTCCGGGTCGGAGCGGACAAGGCCCGCGCGGCCTCCACCCCCACGCTCGTCGCGATGTACGAGCGCATGGGTTTCGTCACGCGCGGGTAACGGTCCGGAGAACCGCGGGGGAGCCCCATTGCCGCCGCGGGCGACCCGCGGTAGGTTCGCGCCGGACACTCGAACGCCAAGAAGAGAGAAGGGAGGGCGGGCATGAAGCCTTTGGGCATGCACCGCGTCTGGCAGGTGGTCCTCGGCGCCGCGACGCTCGGAGCGGTCGTGGCGCTCGGAGCGGGCTCGGCGGCGGCGACGGGGAGCGCCGTGCGGCCGGCCGAGAAGGTCGTCCTGTTCGCCTCGGACGGGATGCGGCCCGACCTGATGGAGCGCTACGCGCGCGAGGGCGCGATGCCCACGTACGCGAGGCTGCTGAAGGACGGCGCCGCCGGCGACGACGGGATGGTGCAGGCCTTCCCGCCGAACACCGGCGTCGGCTGGTACACGATCGCGACGGGGACGTACCCCTCCGAGCACGGCTCGACCAACAACACGTTCTTCCGCTCGGGCGACGCGTTCACGAGCAGGACGTCGTTCTCGGGCTCGGGCGTGCTCCAGGCCGACACGATCGCGAACGCCGCCGAGCGCGCCGGCAAGAAGGTCGCGCAGATCGAGTGGACCGGCGGCCGCTCCGCCGGCATCGCGGGCCCGACGGTCGACTTCGCGAACTTCTTCTCCACCCGCGGCGTGCTCACGCGCCCGGCCGTGACGTCGGAGCAGAACGGCGCGGCCGCGTTCGGGCTCTCCTACCAGGTGGCGAGCTTCGCGCCGGCCGCCGGCTGGACGAACGTGCCCGCCGGCGACCCGGCCACGACGCCGATGCAGACGACGCTCGCCGTGAACACGACCTTCGCGGCGCAGAACCCGAACCGGTCCTACGACGTCTACGTCTACGACGGCGTCGCCGACGCGACGCGCGCCTACGACCACGTCCTCCTCGTCCGCAGCGCCGCCGGCAAGGACGGCTCGCAGAAGTCCGCCGACCTGAAGGCGGGCGACTGGAAGGAGATCAAGCTCAAGGGCGCGGACGGGCTGATCGGCTCCCGCGCCGGCCAGACCGCCGGCTTCTACGTGAAGCTGATCACGCTCTCGCCGGACCTCTCGTCGTTCAAGCTCTACTTCACGTCGGTCGAGCGCGTGATCGCCACGTGCTCGACGGCGGCGTGCAACGCGCTCCCCGCCGGCGGCGCCGGCGAGGACCGGCTCGAGAAGCACATCGCCGACGACCTGCCGACCGCGGTCTCGGCGGACTTCGCCCCGGAGGAGGCGGGCATCATCGACGAGGACACCTACGTCGAGCAGGGCCGCGACCTCGAGGCCGCCTACGGCGACGCCGTGCTCCGCTACGTCCTCGGGGAGCTCCAGCCCGACACCGACCTGGCGCTGGTCGGCTACCCGTTCACCGACGAGGTCTCGCACCAGTTCATGGGCCTCGTCACGCCGAGCGACCCTGACGGCAGCCCGAACCCCTGCTACGACGTGCTGCCGAAGTTCGACGACGTCCAGTGCACCGGCCGCGGCACCGCCCACCGGGTCGAGGTGCGCGAGGGCTACATCCGCAGCGCCTACCACGAGGCGGACGCGAAGCTGAAGCTCGCCCGCGACCTGATGGGCGGGAACCCGACCACGTTCGCGACCTCCGACCACGGGTTCGGCGCGCAGCGGTACGCGGTCAACGCCAACAAGGTGCTCTTCGACGCGACGGTGCACAACACGGTGACCGGCACGGACGTCCCGCTGCACGCGAGCAACGCCAACGCGTCGAACTGCGGCGCCGCGGCGACCGACCTCGCGAAGGCGTGCTGGGCCGGCGGGACGATCCAGGTCTACGTCAACACGTCCCTGCCGGCGGGGATCACGTACGAGGCCGTCCGCACCGCGGCGATCGACGCGTTCCAGCGCCTGACCGACCCGGCGAACCCTGGGAAGCAGGTGGTCGCGAAGGTGCTGCGGAAGGAGGAGCTGCGCGACGTCGACGGCTCCGACTCCCTGCACCCGAACCGCAGCGGCGACGTCGTCGTCGTCACCCAGCCCCCGTACCAGTCCGACGCGGGCACGAACGGGGTCGCGATCGCCCTCTCGCACTTCTTCGGGCAGCACGGCTACCTGCCGAGCCTCGTGAGCAGGACCGGGAACGTCGACATGCACGCGACCTTCGTCGCCGGCGGCCCCGGGATCGAGCGCTCGCCGGCGGTGAAGGGAGTCCGCGCGATCGACGTCGCGCCCACGATCGCGTTCCTGATGGGCATCCCCGGGCCGCAGAACGCCCGCGGGCGGATCCTCTACGACATCGTCGAGGGCGCCGACCAGCTCGTCGAGGTGACGCTGCTCGACATCAGCGACTACCACGGCCAGCTCATCCCGCTCAGCGAGGCGGCCGACTCGGTCGGGCCGACGTTCGGGATCGGCGGCTCGGCGTTCCTGAAGAAGTGGTTCGAGACCTACGAGGCGGAGTCGGCGCGCTCGAGCGACGACGGCAAGCCGCGCGTGCTCGAGCTCGCCGCGGGCGACTCGGTCGGCGCGACCCCGCCGATCTCGAACTTCTTCGGCGACAAGCCGACGATCGAGCTCATGAACATGATGGGGATCGACGTCGACGGCCTCGGCAACCACAACTTCGACCGCGGTCAGGAGTACCTCCGCACCCAGCTGATCCCGCTCGCCGACTACCCGTTCGTCTCGGCGAACATCGTCGACGCGGCCGGGAAGACGCCCGCGGAGTGGTCGCCGTCGCACGTCTTCACCTTCGACCAGGGCGTGAAGCTCGGCATCGTCGGCTTCTCCAACGACGACCTGCTCGAGCTGACGAACCCGGAGGGGGTGAAGCCGTTCCACGTCGCCGACTCGACGGCCGCGGTCGACGCCGAGGCGGCGGCGCTGGCGCCGAAGACCGACGCCGTCGTCGCGATCGGCCACCTCGGCGCCACCGAGGGCACGCTCACCGACCCGTCCGGCCCGCTCGTCGACCTCGCCGACCACGTCTCGAACGTGGCGGCGGTGATCGGCGACCACACGGACTTCCAGGTGCTCACGACACGCGGAAACGGCGTGCTCGTGACCGAGAACCGCAGCAAGGGGATCCGCTTCACCCGCATCCGCCTCGTGATCGGCCCGGGCAAGCAGGGCGTCGTCTACAAGACGGCCGACTTCCACAAGCCGTGGGACATCGGCGTCACGCCCGACGCCGCGATCCAGGCGAGGATCGACGACCTCAACGGCCAGCTCGGGCCGATCCTGAGCTCGGTGATCGGCAGCTCGAGCAAGTTCATCCCGCGGGCCGACCAGTGCGGCAACGACGTCGGCCGGACGTGCGAGTCGCTCGTCGGCGACGTCGTCGCCGACGCGATGCGGACGAAGTACGCCCCCATCGGCGTCGACTTCGCGATCACGAACTCGGGCGGCCTGCGCTCCGACCTCACCTGCCCGACGACCGACAACCCGAGCGACTTCTGCCCGGCCTACACCCCGCCGCCGTTCCCGATCACGCGCGGGCAGGTGCTGACCGAGCTGCCGTTCGGGAACATCGTCGTCACGCTCACCGTCACCGGCGCCGAGCTGAAGACGATGCTCGAGAACGGCGTCGGCCAGATGCCGGCCGTGGCCGGACGGTTCCCGCAGGTGTCGGGGCTCTGCTTCACCTACGACATCGCGGCGCCGGCCGGGAGCCGGGTCGTCTCGGCGGTGAGGGCGGACGCGTCCGGCAACTGCACCGCGACGCCGGTCGACCTGACGGCGGCCTCGTCGTACAAGATCGCCGAGAACGACTTCATGGCAAACGGCGGCGACGGCTACCCGTTCTTCACGCCGCGGGTGACGACGCAGGACATCATGGACCAGGTCGCGGCGGACTACATCGCGGCGAGCTCGCCGCTGAGCCCGGTCGTGAAGGCGGCGCCGAACGGCCGGATCAACTGCGTCGACGGCAACGGCGCGGCCGCGCCGAGCTGCCCGGCGCTCGTGCCCTCGCCGTGAGGACGCGCCTCCGGGGGCCCGCGCCGCTCGCGCGGGCCCCCGGGGGGCGCTTAGACTCCCGCGGACGCCTTCGTCCGGGGGGAAGGCTCGTGCAACGACGATTCGAGGAGGGTCGCAGAGCGATGAGCAAGTGGAGGACACGGGGCCTCGGGGCCCTCGCGGTGGCCGCCGTCGCGGGTCTGGCGACTGCGCTCACCGGCAGCCTCGCGTCGGCGAGGACCGACGGAGCGGCCGCCAACCCGGCCGGCGGCGCGCCTCCTGGCGCGGCCGTCGTCGCCGCGAGACAGCTCGACAAGATCGACCACATCGTCGTCATCTACGAGGAGAACCACAGCTTCGACAACCTCTACGGCGGCTGGGAGGGCGTGAACGGGCGCTCGAACGCGGACGCCGCGCACACCGAGCAGGTCGACCAGAACGGCGTGAAGTACGGCTGCCTCAAGCAGCTCGACGCCAACCTGACCTCGCCCCCGCTCTCGGCGACGTGCACCGACGCGACGCACGGGATCACGAGCCACTTCACGAACACGTGGTTCACGATCGACGACTTCATCCACCCGTCGTCGATCACGTGCCCGCCGATCGCGCACGCGTTCAGCTTCCCGAACGGCCTGCGCGATCCCGGCATCGACCCGGCCACGAACACGCCCGTCCCCGACGCGCGGGCGGGCGGCTGCACCCGCGACCTGGTGCACGAGTTCTACCAGGAGCAGTACCAGCTGAACGGCGGGCAGCAGAACCGCTACATGTCGGGCAGCGACTCGGCCGGCACGACGATGGGCGTGTACGACACGACGAAGCTCCCGATCTACGAGTACCTGCACCGGCCCGGGCATCCGAGGTACGCGATCGCCGACAACTTCTTCCAGGCGGCGTTCGGAGGCTCGTTCCTGAACCACCAGTGGCTGATCGCGGCCGCCACGCCGGTCGACCCGACAGGCTCGCCCGGCGGCGCGCACGCCGGCGCCCATTCGATCATCGACTCGAACGGGATGCCGGTCGCCTACCCGCTGTACACGCCCACCGGTCCCGTGCAGCGCAACCCGCTCACGGTCGCCTGCCCGGCTCCGCCGGCGGCGAAGGTGTGCGGCAACTACGCCGTCAACACGATGCAGCCGTTCGCGACGCCGTTCGGGAGCTTCGGGCTCCAGCTGCCGGCGCAGACCGCGCCCACGATCGGCGACCGGCTCACGGACGCGGGGATCGACTGGGCGTGGTACGCCGGCGGATGGAACGACGCGGTCGCGGGCCATCCCGATCCGCTCTTCCAGTTCCACCACCAGCCGTTCGCGTACTTCGCGAACTACGGGCCGGGGGCGCCCGGGCGGTCGCACCTGCAGGACGAGACGGCGTTCGAGGGCCTCGCGGCCGCCTCGTCGACCGAGTGCAGGCTGAAGCCGGTCAGCTTCGTGAAGCCGATCGGCGAGGAGAACGAGCACCCGGGCTACGCGAGCGAGCCGGACGGGAGCGACCACCTCGTCGACCTGGTGAAGTCGATCGAGGAGAGCGCCTGCGCCCGCGACACGATGGTGATCGTGACCTACGACGAGTTCGGCGGCCAGTGGGACCACGTCCCGCCGCCGGGGCAGGGCAACGACAACGGCCCGCACGACGTCTGGGGCCCCGGGACGCGGATCCCCGCGCTCGTGATCGCGCCGCACCTCCAGGGCGACTTCGTCGTCGACAGCACCGAGCACGACACCACGTCGATCCTGGCGACGATCGAGCACCGCTTCGGGCTCGACCCGCTCGGGACCCGCGACGCGCAGGTCGCCGACCTCTCGAGCGTCTTCTTCGCGAAGGCGCCGAAGCCGTAGGCGGGCTCAGCGGCCCCTGAGCCGCTCGACCTCGGAGGGCTCGAGCTCGCGCCACGCGCCGCGCTCGAGCCCCTCCAGGGTCAGCCCGGCGTAGGCGCTCCGGTGCAGCCGGCGCACCGGGTGGCCGACCGCGTCGAGCATCCGCTTCACCTGGTGCTTGCGGCCCTCGTGGACCGTGAGCTCGACCCGCCCGGGCCCGAGCCGCCGCGCGCGGGCGGGGGCGGTGCGGCCGTCCTCGAGCTCGACGCCGCGCTCCAGGCGCGCGAGCGCCTCCGGCGGCGGGTCGCCCTCGACCTCGGCGACGTAGACCTTGTCGACCTCGCGGCTCGGGTGCGCGAGCCGGTGGGCGAGCTCGCCGTCGTTCGTGAGCAGGAGCGCGCCGGTCGTGTCGGCGTCGAGGCGCCCGACGGGGACGACGCGCGAGGGGTGGCCGACGAGGTCGACCACCGTCCGGCGCCCCTGCGGGTCGCGGGCGGTCGTGACGACGCCCGCGGGCTTGTGCAGGAGCACGTAGGCCAGCCGCTGCTGCGCGAGCGGGCGGCCGTCCAGCTCGACCCGGTCGTGCGCGGAGACGAAGGTGTTCAGCCGGCCCGGCTCGCCGTTGACGGTGACGCGGCCGGCCTTGATCAGGTCGTCCGCCTTGCGGCGCGAGGCGACGCCCGCGCGCGCGAGCCAGGCGTTGAGGCGCATCGCGCAAGTGTCGCGAAAGGCGCGGCCCGGGCGCGCGCAACAGCCCAGGGTCAGACCCCGCGGCGTTGCACGGGCGCGCGCAACATCCCGGGGTCTGACCCCGCGGCGTTGCACCGCGCGGCCTCAGTAGAGGAGGGCCGCGAGCCGCTTGCGGTAGGCGCTCGCGAGCGGATGGTCGTGGCCGAGCTCGCCGAAGAGCTCGACCATCGTCGCGCGCGCCTCGTCCCGGCGCTCCGGCTCGGCGGCGCGGGCGAGCAGGAGCTCGAAGGCCCGCTCGTAGTCGCCGGCGCGGAGCGGCTCGGCGAGCTCGTGGTCGCCGTTCAGCGACTCGACGAGCGGCGGCTTCGTCAGCTCGTCGAGGAAGGCGTCGACGGCTGTGCGGGAACGCGCGCCCACGAACTCGGCGACGACGCGGCCGTTCCGGAACGCCTTCACCGCCGGGATCCCCGAGACCCGGTACTCCCGCGCGAGGGCCTTGTTCGCGTCGACGTCGACCTTGGCGAGCTCGACGTCGCGGCCCTCGACCGCCGCCTCGAGGACAGGCGTGAGCTGCTTGCACGGGCCGCACCACTCCGCCCAGAAGTCGACCACGACCGGCCGCTCGGCCGACCGCGCGATCACGTCCTGCTCCCACGTCTGCTCGGTGACGTCCATCTCACTCCTTCGAACGCATTCGACCGCAGCCGCCTTCCCGCCGCTCCCGCGGGCGAGCCGGCGAGAGGGGCCTCCCCGGGGGGCGAGCGCCCCTTCCGGAACGGTAGCCGCCGCGGGGGCGGGCGATTGCGCCAACTCGGCGACGACTCGTCCACAGGGTGGCCCGGAGGGCGGAGGCCGGCGGCGCCGCGCCGCCCCGCGCCCCGGCCCCACCCCGCGCCGCCGCGCCCCGGCGCCCCGCCGCCCGGCGCCGCCCCCGTGCCGCCCGCCGCCGCCCGCCGCCGCCCGACGCCACCCGGCGCCGCGCCGCCCCGCGCCCCGGCCCCGCCTCGCGCCGCCGCGCCCCGGCGCCCCGCCGCCCGGCCCCCGGGGCCGGAACGGCGCGCACCCCCGCCCTGCGGCGGCACGGCGCGGCTTTGCCACCGCGTCTTTCGGGAAAGTGCCGATTGCGTCCGCGCCGCCCGCGGCCAGGCTGTCTGCAGATGGCCGGGCAGATCGTGATCCTCGGGGGCGGCACCGGCGGCACGATGGTCGCGAACCGGCTCCGCCGCCGGCTCGACGCCGAGGCGGCGCGGATCCACGTCGTCGACCGCGACGACAGCCACCTCTACCAGCCCGGCCTCCTGTTCGTCCCGTTCGGGCTCGCGGAAGCCGATCGCCTCGTCCGGCCGCGGCACCGCCAGCTCCACCGCGGCATCGACTTCCACGAGGCCGAGGTCGACGCCGTCGACCTCGACCGCCGCGAGGTCCGGCTCGCCGGCGGAGGCGCGCTCCGCTACGACGCCCTCGTCGTCGCGACCGGCGCGCGCCTGCAGCCGGAGGAGACGGACGGGCTCACCGGCCCCGGCTGGAACGAGCGGGCGTTCACCTTCTACACCGCCGGCGGCGCCGCCGCCCTCCAGGGCGCGCTCCGGAGGCTCGACCGCGGCCGCCTGGTCGTCAACTTCGTCGACATGCCGATCAAGTGCCCGGTGGCGCCGCTCGAGTTCGCGTTCCTCGCGGACTGGTACCTGCGCGAGCGGGGCGTCCGCGGCGGGGTCGAGCTCGCCTACGTGACGCCGCTCGACGCGGCGTTCACGACGCCGGTCTGCGCGCGCGAGCTGGCGGCGCTCTTCGAGCGCAAGGAGATCGAGCTCGTGACGGAGTTCAGCGCGGGCGAGGTCGACGGCGCCGGCGGCGTCCTCACCTCCTACGACGGCCGCGCGGTCGACTTCGACCTGCTCGTCACCGTCCCGGTCCACGGCGGCGCCGCCTACGTCGAGCGCTCGCCGGGCCTCGGCGACGCGCTCGGGTTCGTCCCGACCGACCGCCGCACGCTGCAGGCCGCGGCCGACCCGCACGTGTTCGCGCTCGGCGACGCGACCGACCTGCCGACCTCGAAGGCGGGCTCGGTCACCCACTTCGAAGCCGAGGTGCTGGTCGACAACGTCGTCCGCCACCTCGCCGGCGAGGAGCTCGAGCCCGCCTACGACGGCCACGCGAACTGCTTCGTCGAGACGGGCTTCCACAAGGCGCTCCTGATCGACTTCAACTACGACACCGAGCCGCTGCCGGGTCGCTTCCCGACCGGGGCCGGCCCGCTCAGCCTGCTGCACGAGTCCCACCTGAACCACCTCGGCAAGCTCGCGTTCCAGTGGGCCTACTGGCACGCGCTCCTGCCGGGCCACGACATCCCGCTCGTCGGGCCGAGGATGCCCACCGCCGGGAAGCGGCAGGCGGCGAGCACCGAACGCTGAGGAGGAACCATGCCGACAACCACCATCGCCGACCGCGTCGTGGAGACCGACGCCGAGGGCTTCCTCGCCGACCCGGCCGACTGGGACCACGCGCTCGGCGAGGAGATCGCCCGCGCGAACGGCCTGCCGGAGCTGACCGAGCGCCACTGGCAGGTGATCGAGTTCCTGCGCTACCGGTACCTGACCACCGGCACGGCCCCCTCGATCCGCTCGCTCGGCAAGGAGTCGGGCGTCTCGGTCAAGGAGCTCTACCAGCTCTTCCCGAGGGGCCCGGCGAAGCTCGCGGCGAAGATCGCCGGCATCCCGAAGCCACACGGCTGCATCTGAGGAGGCGGCGATGAGCCTGCTGCCCGACACCGCCGCTCCCGCCCGCGCCGAGCCCGCCACGATCGAGAAGGTCTCGATCGTGATCTCGAAGGGGTCGCTCGAGGGCGTCTACCCCGGGCTGATCATGGCGAACGGCGCCCGCATGGAGGGCATCGACGCGAACGTCTTCTTCACCTTCTTCGGGCTCGACGCGATCCGCCCCGACCGCCAGAGCCGGATCCGCGTCGCCACCGTCGGCAACCCCGGCCTGCACCTGCCGACGCTGCTCGGCGCGCTGCCGGGCTTCTCGTCGCTCGCGACGAGGATGATGCAGCGCCGGATGGAGAAGCTCGACATCCCGCCCGTCGCGGAGTTCGTCGAGCTGATCGCCGACTCCGGCGCCGGCCTCTACGCCTGCAAGGCGACGGTCGACATGTTCGGGCTCGAGCAGGAGGACTTCGTCCCGCAGGTGTCCGGGATCATCACGGTCGGGGACTTCTACGGCCTCGCGGCCGGAGGTGAGATCATCTTCACCTGACCCCGAGCAGGAGGAGAAGATGGTCCGCTCGTTCGTCCGGCACCGCGTGCGCGACTACGACGCCTGGCGGCAGGTCTACGACGGCTTCGCCGACGTGCAGCGCGAGCACGGGGTGCGCGCGGAGGCGGTCTTCCGGATGGTCGACGACCCGAACGACGTGCTCGTGACGCACGACTTCGACGACGCCGGGTCGGCGCAGGCGTTCTTCGGGATGGCCGAGCTGAAGGACGCGATGATGCGCGCCGGCGTCGAGGGCGAGCCGACGGTCTGGCTCGCGGAGCGCTCGTAGGCTAGGCGGGGCGCTTCTCGGCGACGGCCTCGAGCCGGGCGCGGATCTCGCCCGCGTCGGCGCCGAGGTCGTCGAGGCGCGGGAGCGCGGCGAGCGACTCGAGCCCGAAGACCCGCTCGAAGAGCGGCGTCGTGCGGTAGCGGACGGCGCCGAACTCGCCCTCGCGGCCGGCCTCGGCGAGCAGGCCGCGCTCGACGAGCCCGGCGACGACGCCGTCGACGTTGACGCCGCGGATGCGGGCGATCTCGGGCCGCGAGCAGGGGCCGAGGTAGGCGACGACGGCGAGCGTCTCGAGCGCCGCCTGCGAGAGCCCGCGCTCGGCCGGCCGCTCCTGCAGCCGCGCGCAGGCCGCGGCCGCGGCCGCGGAGGCGCGGAAGGCGAAGCCGCCGGCCACGCGCTCGAGCACGATCCCGCTTCGCCCCTCGCGGAAGCGCTCGCCGAGCAGCTCGAGCGCCTCCTCGACCCGCTGCGGGTCGTCGGCCGCGGCGGCTGCGAGCTCGTCCACGGAGAGCGGCGCCGAGGCGATCACGAGCAGCGCCTCGACCGTGCGGGCGAGCTCCTCGACCGGATGCTGGGCGATCAGGCGGAGTGGACGGTCCACGAGAGGCTCCTTTCGCTGGCGGCACGGGAAATCCTTATCGGGGCGAACGGCGCGGCCTGCGAGACCGCGACCTCGCCGGCCTTGCGGAGCTCGAGCAGCGCGAGGAACGCGACCGCGACCTCGATCCGGGAGAGGCCGGCGACCCCCTCCTCAAAGTCGAGCCGGGAGCGGCGGGCGAGCAGCGACCGCCACCGCTCGAGGAACTGCGCGACCGGCGGGAAGCGCAGCGCCATGTGCGCGGTCGAGGGCTCGGGCGGCGGGACGGCGAGGAGGCGCAAGACCTCGGCGAGCCGCTCCGGCCGCTGCGAGGCGAACGCCGGCTCCGGCGGGGCGGGAGCGAGCGGCGCCGGGCCGAGCCTGAAGTAGCGCGGCTCCGCGAGCCGGCCGGCGAGCCAGGCGGCCGCCTCCTTCGCGCGGCGGTACTCGGCGAGCCGGCGGGCGAGCTCCTCGGCCGCCTCCTCCGGCTCGAGCTCGGCGAGCTCGGCCTCCTCCTCGGGGAAGAGGAAGCGCGCCTTCAGCTCGAGCAGCGCCGCGATCAGGACGAGGAACTCGCCGCAGGCGTCGAGGTCGAGCTCGTCCCGCTCGGCGAGGCGCTCGACGAACGCGACGACGATCCCCGCCAGGTCGACCTCGGCGAGCGGGAGCTCCTCGCGCAGGACGAGCGAGAGCAGGAGGTCGAAGGGACCCTCGAACGCATCGAGGTCGAGCTCGAGCTCGCGCACGGGAACCGCCGCCACCCCGCGCACCGTACCGGCTCTAGCGGACGCGCCCCTTCGGCACGGCCATCTTCGGGCCCGGCGGCGCCTGCGGCCGCGCCGGCCGCCGCGGCCGCGCCTCCGTCCCCCTCGCCCGCACCCAGAGGAACGCGGCGACCGCCGCGACGAAGACGCCGATCGAGACCCACGCGTTCAGGCGGAGGCCGCCGAAGCGGTGGGCCGGGTCGACGCGGAGGAGCTCCTCGAAGAAGCGGCCGAAGCAGTAGTAGGCGACGTAGAGGCAGAAGAGGCCGGGGGGCTTCAGGCGGAAGCGCCGCGCCACCCAGAGGAGGAGCAGGACGCCGGCGACGTCCCAGAGGAGCTCGTAGAGGAAGGTCGGATGGAAGGTCGAGTCGCCGAGGTACTGCAGCGGCCGGTGGGAGCTGTCGATCTCGAGGCCCCACGGCAGCGAGGTGGGCTTGCCGAAGAGCTCCTGGTTCCACCAGTTGCCGATCCGGCCGATCCCCTGCGCGAGCAGCAGGCCCGGCGCGGCCGCGTCCATGAACGGGGCGAAGCGCTCGCCGGCACGGCGGACGACGACCCAGCCCGCGAGCGCGCCGAGCAGGATCCCGCCCCAGACGCCGAGGCCGCCTTCCCAGACCTCGAAGATCCCCTTCCACTTGGGCGAGGGGACCTGGCTCCACGAGGTGAGGTCGTGGTAGGCGCGGGCGCCGACGACGCCGAACGCGACCCCCCAGACGGCGACGCGGACGACGAGGTCCGGGTCGCCGCCCAGCCGCTTCCAGCGCACGGTCGTGAGCCAGACGCACGCGAGGATCGCGACGAGCAGGGTGAGCCCGTAGAGGTGGACGTGCAGCGGCCCGATGTCGACGATGCCGCTCGACGGCGACGGGATCGACCCGACGATCACGCCGCTGAACTTACCGGGCTACAGGAGGATGCGCAGCGCGAGGTCGCTCGGACAGCCCGACGCGAGCAGCTCGACGGCGTGGTGCAGGTCGACGTCCGGCCTGGCGGCGAGCTCCGCCGCCTGGGCCGGGCTGTAGCCCGCCCGCTCGAGCTCCTCGACCCGCCAGCGCTGGACGCGCTCGGCCTCGGTCTCGATGAGCTGGATCTCTGCCGCAGTCATCCGGGCTGCCTCTCGTCCATACATTCGGTAAAACGACCCCCGGGGTTTACAGTTTCCTGTCCCCACCCCAGGTTTTACGAACCTTTAACGACTTAGGCCAGAGCCGATTCGCCTAGGAGGGCCCGTACTTCGGCATAGAAGTCGGGCGCCGGCTGCACGCGGAACCGCGGCCCCAGCTCGTAGCGGACCCGGCCCTGGGAGGTGACGCAGTCGAGCAGCACGGGGCTCTCGCCCGGGAAGTCCCGGATCACCCGTTCGAGCTCCCGGATGACCCCGGCCGGGGCCTCCCTGGCGTCGATCCGGAGCCGCACCTCGCGCCGGACCGGGACGGCCTCGAACGGCCTCACCTCCTGGGCGAGCAGCTTCGTCTCCCCCTCCTTGTGGTCGACGCGGCCCCGGATCACGAGCACCCGGTCGGGCACGCAGAGCTCGCTCGCGGCCGCGTAGGTCGAGTTGAAGACGACGACCTCGGCGCCGCCGGTGACGTCGTCGAGGCGCAGGAACACCATCGGCTCGCCCTTCTTCGTGGTCAGATGGCGGACCTCGCTGACGATCCCGCCGACCGTGACGACCTCGCCGTCGCGGCGGCGCTCGAGCTCGGCGAGGGTCGCGTCGGTCTTCGCGCGCAGCTCGGCGCGGATCGAGGAGAGCGGGTGCTCGGAGACGTAGAGGCCGAGCGTCTCCTTCTCGAGCCGCAGGAGCTCCGGCTTGTCGAACTCCTCCGCCGGCACCTGCGGGTGGTGGCGCGGCTTCGTCTCGTCCGCGGCGCCGCCGAGGTCGAAGATCGAGCCCTGGCCGGCGAGCCGGTCGGCCTGCTGGCGCTGCCCGAAGGCGAGCGCCTGCTCGAGCACGGCGAGCATCCCGCGCCGCGGCCCCGGCAGCGCGCCGCACTTGACGAGCGACTCGAGCGCCCGCTTGTTCACGACCGACGGGTCGACGCGCTCGGTGAAGTCCCAGATCGACTCGAATGGGCCGCCCTCCTCCCGCGCGCGCACGATCGTGCGGCAGGCGAGCTCGCCGACGCCCTTGACCGCGTTCAGGCCGAAGCGGATCCTGCCGCCGACGACGGAGAAGTCGACCTGCGACTCGTTCACGTCCGGCGGCAGCACCTCGATCCCGAGCTCGTGGCAGGCGTTGACGTAGAACGGCACCCGGTCCTTCGTGTTCATCACCGAGCTGATCAGCGCCGCCATGTACTCGCACGGGTGGTGCGCGCGCAGCCACGCGGTCTGGTAGGCGATCAGCGCGTAGCAGGCGGCGTGGCTCTTGTTGAACGAGTAGTCCTGCGCCTTCTCGAGGTCGTCCCAGAGCTGGCGCGCGACCGCGTCGGCGGTGTCGTTGGCGATGCACCCCTCGATGAACTTGTCCTTCAGCGACGCCATCAGCTTGTGGTTCTTCTTCGCGATCGCCTTGCGCAGGTCGTCCGCCTCGCCGGGCGTGAAGCCGGCGACCTGCTTGGCGATCTCCATGGCCTGCTCCTGGTAGATGCAGTTGTGGACGATCACGTTGTTCGCGACGAAGTTGTGGACGCCCGCCACCTCGATGTCGTAGACGCGTTCCTCCCCGGCGTCCTCGATCGCGACGATCTCCTGCCAGGAGACGCGTGCCGCGCGGGCCGTCGGCGGCAAGCCCGGCCGGGCGGGGGCCGGCGCCCGCTCGACGGCCGGGCTCGCGCCGGCGGAGGCCGTCTCCGGCGCAGGCTTCCGCCTCAGCGTCCAGGGCCGCACGAGCCGCGCGAACTCGCTCGTCCCCTGCGGCGTCACCTGGTAGGCGGTCCGCTCGCCGCCCCCGTTCGCGTCGGTCGACTCGAGGAGCTGCGAAGGAATCCCGAGCCTCAGCAGGAGGGTCTGCAGGTCCCGGGCGAGGCGCCGGGAGGCCGTCCTGAAGAAGACGGCGTCCTCCCCGACGTGCCCGCCGCGGTCCCAGAGCGCGCCGAGGAAGCGCGCGACCTCCTCGTCGGCGAGCTCGAACACCTCCTCCGGGACGCCGGCCGCGCTGAGGCGATCCCGGCCGAGCGGCGGGCGCGCGACGCGGCGGGCCCGGCCGCCGGCCGGGACGGCAACCTCGGCGAAGGCGCGGCCGCCCTCCTCCTCGGCGGCGCCGACGAGGACGGGCTCGGCGGAGGAGGCCGGCGGCGGCCCGGGGCGGCGCAGCGGGCCGTCGGCGAGCAGGTGGGCGAGGACGCGGAGCCGCGCCCGCCCGCGCTCGTCGAGGGTCCGTCCGGCGCAGGCGAGGTCGAGCTTGGAGGGCGTCCCGACGCGGTCGCCGGGCCGCAGCTCCTCGAGCCGCCGCCAGCCGCGCTCGGTGAGGAACTCGTGGTTCGCGGTGGCCTTGATCGTGGCGCCGTTGCCGAGCCTGAGGCGGTAGACGGGCTTCACGCCGTTGTCGAACCAGCGGGTGACGGGCGCGTGCGCCGGCCGGAGCTCCGCGTCGACCCCCTGCACGAGCACGTGCTCGTGCGCGGCGAGCGAGTCGATGCGCCGGCGCCTGCCGGTCGAGGCCTCGAACACGAGCGTGTCCCCGGCGAGGCAGATCCCGTAGGTGTGCGACGCGACCGCCTTGAGGCGGGGGTCCGCGTAGGTGACCGGCTCCCTGCCGTGCTTCCTGTTCGCGTAGACCGGGATGTACTGCATCGGCCCCGGCCGGTAGAGCGCGACGAGCGCGATCAGGTCCTCGAACTCGGTCGGGCGCACCTGGCGGAGCGCCTCGCGCATGCCCGCCGACTCGAACTGGAAGACGCCGGTCGCCTCCCCGCGCGACAGCATCTCGTAGACGGCGGGGTCGTCGAGCGGGATCTTGGCGATGTCGACGCCGCCGGCGAGCTCGGCCGCCTTCTCGATCACGTCGAGGTTGCGCAGCCCGAGGAAGTCCATCTTGAGCAGGCCGAGCGCCTCGACGTCCCCCATCGTGAACTGCGTCACGACCTCCTGGTCGGCGCCCTTCTGCTGGAGCGGCACGACGTCGATCAGCGGCTCGGCGCCGATCACGACGCCGGCGGCGTGGATCGAGTCGGCCCGCGTCAGGCCCTCGAGCGGCTTCGCGAGCTCGACGATCTCCCTCGCGACCGGGTCGGTGTCGACTGCGCGGCGCAGCTCGGCGCCCGGCTTGAGGCACTCGTCGAGCGTCTGCCCCGGCCCCTCCGGGATCAGCTTCGCGATCCGGTCGACGACGCCGTAGGGCACCTCGAGCACGCGGCCGGCGTCGCGGACGGCGGCGCGCGCCGCCATCGTCGAGAAGGTGATGATCTGCGCGACGCGGTCGCGCCCGTACTTCTCGGTGACGTAGTTGATCACGCGCTCGCGGCCGGCGACGGCGAAGTCGATGTCCATGTCCGGCATCGACTTGCGGTCGGGGTTGAGGAAGCGCTCGAAGAGGAGCTCGTAGCGGATCGGGTCGACGTCGGTGATCTCGAGGCAGTAGGCGACGAGGCTCCCCGCCGCCGAGCCGCGGCCCGGCCCGACCGCGATCCCGTTGCGCTTCGCGAAGTGGATGAAGTCCCAGACGATCAGGAAGTAGTCGGCGAAGCCCATCTCGCGGATCGTCTTCAGCTCGAAGGCGAGCCGCGCGTTCAGCTCGGGCGTCGCGTGCTCGTAGCGGCGGTGGAGCCCCTTCTCGCAGAGCTCGACGAGGTAGTCGAACGCGTCGCGACCGTCGGGCACCGGGAAGTGCGGGAGCAGGATGTTGCCGAGCGCGAGCTCGACCTCGCAGCGGTCGGCGACCTCGCGCGTGCGCGCGAGCGCGTCCGCGTGGCCGGGGAAGTCGCCCGCCATCTCGTCCGGCGTCTTGAAGTAGAAGTGGTCGGTCTCGAAGCGCCAGCGGTCGGGGTTGCGGAGCGAGTCGCCCGACTGGATGCAGAGCAGCGCCTCGTGCGCGCGGGCGTCCTCGTGCCGGAGGTAGTGGACGTCGCCGGTCGCGACGGTCGGCAGCCTCCGCTTCGCCGCGAGCTCCGCGAGCTGCGGCAGGATCCGCTCCTGCACCGGCAGGTGCGCGTTCTGGAGCTCGACGTAGACGTTGTCCCGCCCGAACACGTCCTCGAGCCGGACGAGCTCCGCCTCGGCGTCGGCGAGCCGGTTCTCCTCGAGCGCACGGCAGACGCGGCCGGAGAGGCACCCCGAGAGGGCGACGAGGCCGGCGCCGTGGCGAGCGAGGAGCTCCCAGTCGACCCGCGGCTTGTAGTAGTAGCCCTCGAGGTAGCCGAGGCTCGAGAGCCGGATCAGGTTCGAGTAGCCCGTGTTGTCGGCGGCGAGCAGCGTCAGGTGCGCGTTCCCCTTCGTCTGCGCGCGGCGGTCGTCGGTCACGTAGACCTCGCAGCCGATCACGGGCTTCACGCCCGTCCCCTTCGCCGCCTTGAAGAGCTGCACCGCTCCCGCCATCGAGCCGTGGTCGGTGAGCGAGACGGCCGGCATCTCGAGCTCGGCGGCGCGCGCGACGAGGTCGGGGATCCGGCAGGCGCCGTCCAGGATCGAGTACTCCGAGTGGACGTGCAGGTGGACGAAGGGAGGAGTCTGGGCGCTGCCGGCCATCGCGGAGTGGCCACCATACCGCCGCGGGTGGACCGCACCCGCGGGGCCTCCTCGGGCGATCGGCCCGGAGCGCTCGTAGCGTCGGGCGAGGCGCCGGTCGGGGTCACGAGCGGCGCCTCGAGGCGCTCGGCGAGCGCGACGCGGGCGCGCTCGTCGGCGAGAGCCACCGCTGCGCCGCCGCGACGGGCCCCGCCGTGGCGACCTGCCTCGCGGGGACGAGCTCGATCGGCGACGCGAGCACCCCGGGGAGGCGCGAAGGCGCGTCGGCGGGCGCCCGCTCGCCGCCGCCGGCCCGCGGTCACGAGGCCGTTCGTCTCCCCGGAGGCGAGCCGGGCCGGCGCCGCCAGGCCGCCTCGGCGCACGGTCTCCCCGGCCTCGTCCGACCCGCGGAGCAGGAGGCGCAGGGCGGCGCCCACGTCGACGACCAGCGTCGCCGCCGCATGCCCGCGCCGCTCCGTGACGCGGCCGCGCCGCCTCGCGGTGGACGTGCGCCCGCCCGGCGCGCTCGCGGCGCAGCCGCTCGGCGGGCTCGTGCGTGCTCGGACGCCGTCTCGTCTTCGCCCTCGTCGCCGCGATGCTCTCGAGGATCTCGTCAGAGCGCCGCTCGGCAGCCTCGCTTCAGGGTCCCGACCACCTCCCCCTCGAGCGAGCCTCGCCGGCGTGCCCGCGCCTCGAGCACGGCGACGGCCCCGTCGGGCCCATCGCGGCTGTCGAGCCTCGCCACCCGTCCATGCCGGCCACCCTGCGCTCACGCCTCGCACTCGTGCCACTGGACGCCGTGGCGCTCGTCGACCGTGTCCCAGACGGCCTCGAAGGCGAGGCGGTGGCGGATCGCCCGCGCGATCCACGAGTCGCCCCGGCGCGCCCGCAGCTCCTCGGCCGCCTCGTCGCAGCATCTCGCCGCCGCCAGGAAGTGCTCCCGCGCCCCGGCGAGCCCGCGTGCGCACTCCGCCACGAGCTCATCCGAGCGCGTCGTGTCGATCGCCTCGCAGGCGAGCCGCTCGGCCCGCTCGAGCACGGCCTCGCGCGGCGGGTCCGGCGCCGGCTCCTCGAGCCGCTCCAGGAGCTCCGCCTCGACCGGGGCGAGGTCGACCTCGACGTGCCGCGCGACCGCGGAGATCACGTCGTCGGCGAGCTCCGGCGACGGGCCCGGAGCGGGAGGAGGAGTGTCGGTCGCCATGCGGGGAGTGGAGCACGAGAAGGCGAACGTGTCTGTGACGACTTCGCACCAACTTCGTCACGCGCAGCGCGGCCCCGGTCGGTCATGATCGCGAGGGCAACCGAAAGGAGACGCGAGATGAGCGGAAAGCGGATTCTCATGCTCGTCGGCGACTACGTCGAGGACTACGAGGCGATGGTGCCCTTCCAGGCGCTGCGGATGGTCGGCCACGAGGTCGACGCCGTCTGCCCCGGGAAGCCGGCCGGCGCCTCGGTGCGGACGGCGATCCACGACTTCGAGGGCGACCAGACCTACAGCGAGAAGCCTGGCCACGACTTCGCGCTCAACGCGAGCTTCGACGAGGTCGACCCGGAGGGCTACGACGCGCTCGTCGTGCCGGGCGGGCGGGCGCCCGAGTACCTGCGCCTGGACGAGCGGGTGCTCGACGTCGTGCGCCACTTCGCCGAGGCCGAGAAGCCGATCGCGGCGCTCTGCCACGGCCCGCAGATCCTGGCCGCGGCGGGCGTGCTCGAGGGGCGGTCGTGCTCCGCCTACCCGGCGGTCGGGCCGGAGGTCCGCCGCGCGGGCGCCGAGTGGGTCGACGTCCCCGTCGACCGGGGCCACGTCGACGGCAACCTCGTCACCGGCCCCGCCTGGCCGGCGCACCCGGACTGGCTCGCGAAGTTCCTCGAGGTGCTCGGGACGCGCATCACCCACGAGGTGCGGGAGGCGGCGACGGCGTAGGCTCCTCCGCCTCCCACGACCGGACCTCGACGACGTCGACCGCGAGCACCGGCCCCGGCGGCGGCTCGCGCCGGTACTGCGGGTACTTGGCCGCGAGCAGCGCGAGCGCGCGGTCGCGCTCGGGGCCGGCGCCGAGAACGCGCGCGCGGCCGCGCAGCCGCACCCACCAGAGGCGGCTCCAGTCGTCCTCGTAGTGGTCGACCAGCACGGTCACGTCCGGCCGCGCGCGGGCGTTCTCGATCCGCCGCAGCCGCCGCGAGCGCTTCGGCTTCGAGTCGACCGCGGTGTAGAGGGTGCCGGCCTCGGCCGCGAAGACGATCGGGACGAGGTGCGGCCGCCCGTCGGGGTCGGTCGTGGCGAGCCTCGCCACCCTCGCCGCCGTTACCCTCGGGTCGTGCACTTCGGAGTCATCCTGCCGAACTTCGGCCCGGGCTCGGGCGCGGCCGGCATCCGCCGCGCGGCCGAGACGGCCGAGGAGCTCGGCTTCGACTCGGTGTGGGCGACCGAGCACGTGCTCGTCGGGCCGGAGGGGGTCGACCCGTACGGCCGCGTCTTCGCGCCGCTCCCGACGCTCGCCTGGATCGCCGGCTTCACCGAGCGGATCGCGCTCGGCACGTCGATCGTGCTCGTGCCGCTCCACCACCCGGTGCACCTCGCGAAGGAGGTCGCGACGCTCGCCGAGCTCGCGGCGCGCCAGGTCTACCTCGGCGTCGGCATGGGCTGGCACCGCGACGAGTTCGGGTTCCTGGGGATCGAGTTCGAGGGCCGCGGCCGGCGCGCCGACGAGGCGATCCGGCTCATGCGGGCCCTCTGGGCGGGCGAGCGCGACTTCGAGGGCCGCCGGTGGTCGTTCCGCGGCGCGACGTTCGGCCCGCTGCCAGGGCGCCCGCCCGAGCTCTGGGTCGGCGGCAGCTCCGAGCCGGCGATCCGGCGGGCCGTGCGGCTCGGCGCCGTCTGGCATCCCTCGCGCGGCTCCGACCCCGCGCACGTCGCGAGCGTGAAGGAGCGCCACCCCGGCCTCCGGGTCGTGCCGCGCACGACGCCCGAGCGGGTCGAGGCGATGCTCGCGGCCGGCGCCGAGGGCGCCGTCGTCACCTTCCCCGACGAGGCGGCGATGCGCGAGTTCGCGCGCCGCTACGAGCTCTCGGCGGCGGTCGGCTCGCGCGGGCCCGAGTCGAGCCGGAACGGCGGGTAGACCGGCGTCAGCAGCGCGCAGTAGGCTCCGGCGCGCGCGACCCAGCGGTTGAAGCCCATCAGCACGTCGAAGACGTCGCGCGGGTAGCGGTTCTTGAAGAGGAGCAGCATCGCGACGACGAACACGAGCGCGCCGGTGACGCCCCCGAAGCCGAAGTGCCAGAACCAGCCGAAGCCGCCGCCGCCGGCGAGCACGCCCGCGATCGCGTACTGCGGGATGCCGAGCAGCCACCAGCCGACGAGCGGCAGGCCGCGGCGGTGGTGCTCGGGGTAGTCGACCTCGAGCCGGGCCGGGTAGTCGGGAACCTCGCCGCGCGTGAACGGCGGGTAGCGGTCGGTGCCGAGCGCGCTGTAGCCGTAGAAGGCGACGCGCCAGGCCCAGCGGAGGACGCCGACGTTGTAGTCGAAGAGCCCGCGCGGGTAGCGGCCGGTGACAAGGAGGGCGAAGAAGGCGGCGATCGTGGCGAGGATCGAGCCGATCCCGAGCACGATCAGGCAGATCCAGTGCGGGATGAGGAGGAACCACTTGACGAGCCAGAGCCAGCGCGAGTGCGGCGGGCTGAGCTCGCCTTCGAGGCGGATCGGCGAGGGGGTCATACGGGGAGGGTTGCAGGCGGGCCGGCCGGCGGCCATCCGGGGCGGCCCCGATCGTCCGTCCGGGAATCGCGCGCCGGTACTGAACGACGTCTCCGGCCGCCACGCGACTCGCCGCGCGACGACCTCGCCGGTCGAGGGCGCGCTCGACCTCGCGCTCGGCGGGAACGACCGGCAGGAAGCGCGGCTCCGAGGGAGTCGCGTCTGGTAGTTTACGTAAACGTCAATATGAGCCGGCTGGACTACAAGTGGGTGGCGCTCTCGAACACGTCGCTCGGGATGCTGATGGCGACGATCAACGCCTCGATCTTGTTGATCGCGTTGCCGGACATCTTCCGTGGGATCGGGATCGACCCGCTCGCCCCCGGGAACACGGGCTACCTGCTCTGGCTGATTCTCGGCTTCATGGTCGTGATGGCGGTGTTGCTCGTCAGCCTCGGGCGGCTGGGCGACATCTACGGCCGGGTGCGGATGTTCAACCTCGGCTTCGCGGTCTTCACCGTCTTCTCGATCCTGTTGTCGGTTACGTGGCTGAACGGCAGCGCGGGGGCGATCTGGCTGATCCTGATGCGCGTCGGCCAGGGCGTCGGCGCCTCGCTGCTGTTCGCGAACTCGAACGCGATCCTCACCGACGCCTTTCCGCAGCATCAGCGCGGCTTCGCGCTCGGCGTCAACTCGATCCTTGCGATCGCCGGCTCGTTCGTCGGGCTTGTGCTCGGCGGCGTGCTCGCTCCGGTCTCGTGGCGGCTGATCTTCCTGGTCTCGGTGCCGATCGGCGTCGTCGCGACCTTCTGGGCCTATCGCTCGCTCCGCGAGCTCGGGGTCAAGCGCGCCGCGCGGATCGACTGGTGGGGGAACCTCACGTTCGCAGCCGGGCTGGTCGGGCTGATGGTCGGGATCACCTACGGGATCCAGCCGTACGGCGGCCACGACATGGGCTGGACCTCGCCGTTCGTGCTCTCGATGCTGCTCGGCGGGGTCGCGCTGCTCGTCGTCTTCTGCGTCGTCGAGCTGCACGTGGAGGAGCCGATGTTCCATCTCGAGCTGTTCCGGATCCGTGCCTTCGCGGCGGGCAACTTCGCGGCGCTGCTCGCGGCAATGGGCCGCGGCGGGCTGCAGTTCATCCTGATCATCTGGCTGCAGGGGATCTGGCTGCCCGAGCACGGCTACGACTTCGCCCGCACGCCGCTCTGGGCGGGGATCTACATGCTGCCGTTGATCGCCGGCTTCCTGGTTGCGGGACCCGCCTCGGGCTGGCTCTCCGACCACTTCGGCGCGCGTCCGTTCGCGACCGGCGGGATGATCGTGGCGGCGACGAGCTTCCTGCTCCTGATCGTGCTACCGGTCGACTTCTCCTACCCGTGGTTCGCGCTCGTCCTGCTCCTGAACGGGATCGGCATGGGCCTGTTCGCCTCCCCGAACAGCGCCGGCGTCATGAACTCGCTCCCACCCGCCCAGCGCGGCGCGGGCGCCGGCATGCTCGCGACCTTCACGAACAGCGCCAGCGTGCTCTCGATCGGCGTCTTCTTCACGCTGATGATCGTCGGCCTCGCCGCCGGCCTCCCGCACACGCTCCAGAACGGGCTCGTCGCCCACGGCGTCCCGGCCGCCGACGCCGCCCGCGTCTCGCATCTGCCCCCGGTCGCGACGCTGTTCGCGTCCTTCCTCGGCTACAACCCGATGGCGACGCTGCTCGGCCCGCACGTCCTGCACGGACTGCCGGCAGGCCAGAGCGCCATCCTCACCGGCCGGCAGTTCTTCCCCAGGCTGATCTCGCCGCCCTTCCACACCGCCCTCGTCTACGCGTTCACCTTCGCGATCGCCGCCTGCCTCGTCGCCGCCGTCGCCTCGCTCCTCCGCGGCGGGAAGTACCACCACCAGGAGATCGCGGCGAACGACCGCCTCGCCGTCGACGAAGCGGCATGAACGCCACCGAGGAGCGGGTACTCCGTATCGGCGAGGTCGCCGAGCAGGTCGGCGTGACCCCTCGTACGATCCGCTACTACGAAGAGCTCGGCCTGCTCGCCGGAGCATCGACGCGAACCAAGGGAAAGCACCGCCTCTACACCGAAGCCGACGTCGCCCGGCTGCGCGAGCTGATCCGGCTCCGAGACCTCCTCGGTCTCTCCCTCGACGAGCTCGTCACCCTCGCCGAGACAGAGGAGGCACGCAGGGCGCTGCGCGAGCAATGGCACGACGACCCAACCGACAGCGGACGCCGGCAGATCCTCGACCGGGCGATCGAGCTCACGGAGCAGCAGCTCCGGCTCGTCGAGACCCGGCGCCAGACGCTCGACGAATTCGCCGCCGAGCTCGACGCGAAGCTCCGCACGCTCCGCCGGCGACGGCGCGAGCTCGGCTCCTGACAGCCGCCGGGCCTGCTTGGGGGGCGGACGGACCTCTGCGGAGGCGATCCGCGCCTTCCCCCGAGCCGCCCGCCCCTGGGGCGCATGGAGGCGCGTGGCGGCGGAGAGGCTCGCCGCGGCGGGCTCGCAGGGCTACTCGCTGCCGCAGGGCGGCACCGCCTCGAACCCGCCGGCGGCGACGAGCTTCCGCAGCGTGTCGAGCGGGATCGCGAGCCCGTAGCCGGTCGAGAGCTCGATCCCGTACACGATCCCGACGACGCGCCCGCGGCCGTCCAGCACCGGCCCGCCCGAGTTGCCGGGCCGCACGTCGGCGGTGAGGCGCAGCACGGGCCCGGGCACGCCGAGCCTCGCGCCGGCGACGAGGTCGACGACGCGCCCGCGCGAGAGGGTGAGCGGCCCGCCCAGGGGGAAGCCGACGACGGTGACGGCCTCGCCGGCGACCGCGCCGGCGAAGCTCGACGCCGCGCGCGGCAGCGTGCCGTCGACCGACGCGACGCCGAGGTCGACGAGCGCGCCGACCTCCGCAGTCGAGACGGCGAGGTCGTGCCCGTCCCACGTCGAGACCTCGAGCTGCGACGCGCCGGCGAGCACGTGCCGGTTCGTGAGCAGCGTGTGCGCGTCGAGCGCGAAGCCGGAGCCGGTCGCGATCCCCTCGCAGCTCACGTTGCGGACGCGCACGACCATCTCCTCCGCGCGGCGGCGGAGGCTGCGCGAGATCAGCTCGGGCACGGGCGCGCGCGCGACGCGCTCGACGAGCGGGTCGATGCGCTTCACCGCCGGCGCGGGCGGCGCCGGCCGCGCGGGCGGCGGCGCCGAGGCGAGCCCGCCGCAGCCGGCCGCGGCGAGCGCGAGGCACGCGGCCGCCGCTCCCTGCGCCGCTCGCCGCATCAGCCGCTCGGGTAGGTCGCGAGGTAGCTCCGCAGCGAGGCGTCGGCGCTGCCGCAGTCCGCGTCGGCCACGTCGAACGCGTAGGTCGTGTCGTAGCCCGCCGCCACGTCCGTGAGCAGGTCGATCAGGTCCTGCTTGCAGGTGAGGTAGCCGGCCGCGACGTCCTCGAGCGCGCGCTGCTGGTCCTCGAGCTGCGCCTTCTCGTTCGCGAGCTCGCGCTGGCGCTCCTCGAGGGAGGCGACGTCGCCCTGCGACGCGCCGAGCGCGGCCTGCGACGCCTTCAGCTTCCGGGCGAGCGTGTCCAACTGGTCGATGCGCCGGTTGAGGAGCCGCGTGCGCGCGCCCAGCAGCGTCCGCAGCTCGTTCGCCTCGATCTCCGCGTCGTGCGCGCGGTGCTGCCAGGCGACGGCGCGGTGCTCGTTCGCGACCATCGCGTAGAGGGCCCAGGTCGCCAGCGCCGCCACGGCGAGGAAGAGCACGACGATCGGCCGCCGCGACCGCTCCCGCGGACGAGCGGCCGTCCGATCGTCCGGCTCGAGCGGCGACCAGGCGCTATCCACGGAGGGCGGCGATCGTGACGCCGCGGAGCCGGTAGATAACCCACGAGTGCCGTCCCTTCGCGTCGTAGACGAGCGCGAAGCCATGACCCGACCACGTCGAGCCCCCGCAGGCGAGCTTGTCCCAGTAGCGGGTCGTGCCGAGCACGAAGGACGAGTCCGACGGGTCAGCGGCGACGATCACGGGGAAGCACGTCGCCGTCCGGATCCCGGGAAAGCGTCCGCGCAGCTGCGATTCCGCCGTCGTCACGGTCTGTCCCCACGTGTCGGGTGTGAGGCCGGTCAGGCGGATCGGCGCACGGTCGTAGGCAGCGGCGAGTGGCACGACCGTGAGGAATGCGAGCGCCGCGGTCGCCGTCGCGGCGAGGTTGCGCGTTCTGGTCATGCCACGGAATCGCCGGGCGATGCGCCGCCGTCTTACTCGCTCTGGGAATTGTGAACCTGGATCGACATCGGCCGGTGCCCTCGTAAGAACGCGGCGCATGCGCGATGATCGTGTTCCGATGAGCGGCGGTGGCAGCGACGTCCGAGTCGTCCTCGGCGCGCCCGCCGCCCTCGAGGACGCCCTGCTGCGCCACCTCGCCGAGGTCCGTGCGCGCGACGCCCTCGCACCGCTCGACGTGGTGGTCGGCGGCGTGCTCCAGCGGCCGTACCTTCAGCGCCGCGTCGCCGACACGAGCCCGGCGCTCCTGAACGTGCGCTTCTCGACGCTCGGCGAGCTCGGCCTCCGGCTCGGCGAGCCCGCGCTCGCCGCCTCCGGACGTCTGCCGCTGCCGGCGATCGCCGACCGCGCCTACGCCGCCGAGATCGCCCGCGGCGCCGACACCTACTTCGCGCCGGTGGCGGCCACGCCGGGCTTCGCCGACGCGCTCCGCCGCGTCTTCCGCGAGCTGCGGCAGGAGCACGTCGATCCGGCCGCGTTCCGCGACGTGGCGCGAAAGGCGTGCGAGTCGCCGTCGAAGGGCGAGGCGATCGCCGACCTCTACGAGCGGTACCTCGCCGGCCGGGCGGGAAGCTACGACGGCGACGACGCGCTCGCGCTCGCCGACCCCGCGCGCTTCGACGGCGGCGAGTTGCTCGTGTGGGGCGTCTGGCGCCTGAGCGCCCTCGGCCGCCGGCTCCTGCGCGAGCTCGCCGGGCTCGTGCCCGTGACCGTCTACCTCCCGAGCGTCGGCGAGCCCGCCGACGGCGCCCACGCCGAGCTCCGCGGGCAGCTCGCAGCGCTCGGCGCCCGCGTGGAGACCGTCGAGGCCGAGCCGCCCGCCACCCCGCTCGCGCGCCTCCAGAGCAGCCTCTTCGAGCCCGGGCAGCCGATCGCCCGCGACGCCTCGGTCGACCTCGTCTCCGCGCCCGACCCGCTGACCGAGACCCGCGAGGCGGCGCGCGCCTGCCTGCGCTGGGCCGAGGACGGAGTCGCCTTCCGCGAGATGGCCGTCGCCTACCGCGAGGCCGAGATCTACCGGCCGCTCGTCGAGGCGGTGTTCGCGGAGGCGGGCATCCCCGTGTACCTCGACGACGGCCCCTCGCTCGCCGAGCGGCCCCTCGGCCGCCGGATCCTCGCCCTGCTCGACCTGATCGACTCGCCGCTCCGGCGCCGGGACGTGATGGCGTTCCTCTCCGACGGCTGGCTGCCGCGGCCGACACGGGAGCGCTACGGCCGCGTGCCGGCCGCTCGCTGGGACTCGGCGTCGCGCCGGGCGGGCGTCGTCGCCGGCATCGACCAGTGGCGCGAGCGCCTCGCCCTGCTGCGCGAGGCCGAGCGGCGCGCAGCCGACGAGGAGGGAGCTTCCGAGTGGCGCGGGCGGCGGGCCGAGGACTGCGACACGCTGCTCGCGTTCGTCGAGGACCTGCACGCGGTGCTGGGCGCCCACCCGCAGCGGGCGAGCTGGGCCGAGTCGCTCGCGTACCTGCGTGGGCTGCTCGGGACGTACGTGCTCGGCGCCGACGACGTCTGCGGATACCTGGACACCCTCGCCGAGCTCGACCGGCTCGTGCCGGCGGTCGACTTCGCGCGGTTCCTCGACGTCGTCCGAGCGGAGGTCCGCGCCCTCAAGGCCGGTGACCTCGACGAGGGGCAGCAGGGCGCCTTCGGCCGTCGCGGCGTGAACGTCCTCGACGTGAACCAGCTCCGGCAGCTGCGCTTCCGTGCCGTCGCCGTCCTCGGCCTCGTCGAGCGGTCGTTCCCGCCTCCGCCGCGGCAGGACCCCCTCCTGCTCGACGAGGAGCGCGAGCGGCTGAACGCGCGCGGCGGCTGGACGCTGCCGCTGCGCGCCCGCGGCGCCGACCCCGAGCCGCTCCAGTTCGCGCTCGCCGTGCACGCCGCCCGCGAACAAGTGCTGCTCTCGACGCGGCGCGCGACGGAGGCGGGAGGCCGCGCGCAGCTCCCGTCGCCGTTCTTCCGCGCCGCCGCCTTCGCCGTCGCCGGCAGGCGCGTTCCCGTCGACATGGTCGACCGCCTTCCGTGCGTGCGCCGCCTCCCGGCCGGACGGACGGGCGCCATCTCGCTCGGCGCCGCGCTGACCGCGGTCGAGCGCGACCGCACGCTGCTCGAGCTCGAGCCCCGCCTCGGCCGTGCGGTGCTCGAGCGGCTCGAGCCGCGGGCGGGCCGCGCGGCGCGGCTTCGCCGCGCGCGCTGGCGGGAGCGAGCCCTCACGGTCTACGACGGGACGTTCGCCGACGAGCAGGCGATCGCGAGCGTCGAGCGGCGCTTCCTCGAGGGCTATCCGCTGTCGCCGACCGGTCTCGAGCGGTATGCGACCTGCCCGCTGCAGTACTTCTTCGACGCGGTCCTGCGCGTCCGGCCGATCGAGGAGCCGGAGGACGTCCGCCGGATCGAGGCGAGCGACCGCGGCAAGCTCGTCCACGGCGTCCTGCGCGACCTGTTCGACGGACTCGGAGACCGCCAGCTCGCCCCCGAGCACCGCGAGGTGCTGCTCGCCCTCGCCGAGGCAGAGCTCGACCGGGCCGAGGCGGAAGGGCGGACCGGCTCGCCGCTCCTCTGGGAGGCCGACCGGCAGGAGATCCTGGACGACATGGTCGGCTGGCTCGAGCGCGAGCTCGAGGAGCCGGGCCGCTTCGCGCGCCACGCGCTCGAGGTGTCGTTCGGCGGCCGCTGGGAGAAGCGGAGGAGCCCGCTCTCGACGGAGGCGCCGCTCGAGGTGCCGCTCCCGGGCGGCACGCTGCGCCTGCGCGGGCAGATCGACCGGCTCGACTACGGCGACGACGGCTTCCGGGTCGTCGACTACAAGACCGGTCGCGGCTCGGGCCTCGGCTCGGGCGGGCTCGGCGGCGGACGGACGCTCCAGCTCCCGCTCTACCTGCTCGCCAGCGGGATGCTGCTCGGTCTCGACCCCTCCGGCGGGGAGGCCGCCTACCACCTCGCGTCGCGGCGGGGCGAGTTCCGGCGGATCGTCTTCCGGGGCACCGACCTCGAGGCGCGGCGGGTGGAGCTCGAGACGGTGCTCGAGCGGGTGCTCGACGGCGCGCGCCGGGGCGACTTCCATCCGGAGCCGGGCGACTACTGCCGCTACTGCACCTTCCTCGACGCCTGCGACGTCTCGCGCGCGCGCATCGTCGAGCGCAAGAGCTCCGACCCGCGCGTCGCGTCGTACCGGGCGATGCGGGAGATCCCGTGACCACGTTCGTCCCGGTCGACCAGGATGTCCGCGAGCGCATCCGCAGCCGCGTCGGCGAGAACTTCTGCATCGAGGCCGGGGCCGGGACCGGGAAGACGAGCGTCCTCGTGAGCCGCGTCGTCGAGATCGTCCGCGCCGGCCACGCGACCGTGGACGAGCTGGCGGTGATCACCTTCACCGAGGCGGCGGCGGCCGAGCTCGCCGCCCGCGTGCGCCAGGAGCTCGAGGCCGCGATCGCCGGCGCCGGCGAGGACGAGCGGCACCGTATCCGCACCGCCCTCGACGGGCTCCACCGCGCCCGCATCGAGACGATCCACGCCTTCGCGGCGAACATGCTCCGCGAGCGGCCGGTCGAGGCCGGGCTCGACCCCGCCTTCGAGGTGATGGACGAGCTCGCGGAGCGCGTCGCCTTCGACGATGCCTACCAGAGGTGGCTCACCGAGCTCCTCGCGGAGGCGCGACCCGAGGTCTGGCTCGCGATCCGGCGCGGCTTCGAGCTCGACCGGATCCGCCAGCTCGTGGGCGAGATCGACCGCTACCGCTCGCTCCTGCCGCTCGCCCCGGAGCGCGCACGGTCACCCGACCTCGCCGGCTTCCTCGCCGTCGTGGACGCCGCCGCGTCCGAGCTCGCCGAGCTGCTCGACCACGGCGCCGGCGACGAGCGGGCGGTGCCGGAGATGCAGAAGGTGATCGCGCTCGCCGCGCGGCTGCGCGAGGCGCACGACGACCCGGTCGAGCTCGAGCGGACGATCCTCTTCCGCGCCCCCGCCATCAAGGCCGGCGCCGGCGCGCAGCGGCACTGGTCGAGCGCCGCCGACTGTAGGCGGTCGAAGGCGCTCCGGGGGGAGGTGTGCGAGGCGCTCGCGCGCGTGCGCGACGAGCTGCGGACCGAGGCGATTGTCGGCGTCCTGCCGCTCGCCGAGCGGTTCGTCGCCGACTACGAGGCGACGCGGAAACGCGAGGGCAGGGCGGACTTCGACGACCTCCTCGAGTGGACGCGCGACCTGCTCGCCGAGAGCGCCGAGGCGCGCGCCTTCTTCCGCCGGCGGTTCCGCGCGATCCTCGTCGACGAGTTCCAGGACACGGACCCGATCCAGGCCGACATCGTGCTCTGCCTCGCGAGCGACGACGATCCGGGCGAGGACTGGCTCGCGCTGCGGCCCCGGCCCGGCAGCCTGACGATCGTCGGCGACCCGAAGCAGTCGATCTACCGCTTCCGGCGCGCCGACATCGCGGTCTACGACGCCCTCCGGCACGGGCCGCTCGGCGGAAGCGGCGCCGAGCTCGTCCAGAACTTCCGCTCGGTCGCCGGGATCCTCGGGTGGGTGAACGGCGTCTTCGACCGCGTCTTCGTGCCGCAGGAGGGTGTCCAGCCTGCGAACACGACCCTCCACCCGGGCCCGGCCGCGCTGCCCGACGAGTCGCTCTCGATTTGCGTCGTCCGCGGCGAGCCGATGGAGCGAGCCGGCGAGATCCGACGGGAGGAGGCTCGCCTCCTCGCCGGCGTCCTGCGCCGGGCGGTCGAGGATCGCTGGCAGGTCCGCGACCGCGCCACGGGGGAGGTGCGGGACGCGACGTACGGCGACGTCGCGATCCTCGTCCCGAGGCGGACGGAGCTCGACGTCTACCTCGAGGCGTTCCGCCGCGCCGGGATCCCGGTCCGCGCCGAGTCCGGGCGCTCCTTCTTCCAGCGTCAGGAGGTGCGCGACTTCGCGACCCTTCTGCGCGCGGTCGACGACCCGCTCGACCAGGTCGCACTCCTGGCGGCGCTGCGGTCGGCCGCGCTCGGCTGCAGCGACGAGGAGATCTACCTGCACGTCGCCGCGGGCGGACGCCTCGACTACCGGGCGCCGGCCGGGGAGAGTCCCGCGGCCGTCGCCGACGCGCTCGCGCTCCTGCGCGACCTCAACGACCTCCGGTCGCGGGTGTCGCTCGCCCAGCTCGTCCGCGCCGTGCTCGAGCGGACGCGCCTCGTCGAGATCGCGCTCGCGGGCTGGGACGGGCAGCAGTCCGCGGCGAACCTCGTGAAGCTCGCCGACCAGGCACGCGCGTTCAGCGCCTCCGGCGGCGGCGGCCTCCGCGCGTTCGCCCGCTGGCTGGCGGAGCAGCGTGGCTCCTCCGACATGGCGGAGGCGAGCGTCGCCGAGGAGAGCGACGACGTCGTTCGCCTGATGACGGTGCACGCCTCGAAGGGGCTCGAGTTCCCGATCGTCGCGCTCGCGAATCTCGGCACCCGCGGCAGCGGCGGCGTGGAGGCCGTCCCCGACCGGCGGGCGCGCCGGCTCCACCTCGCGATCGGGCGCGCCGACGCGCGCTTCGAGACGCCCGGATTCGACGCCGCGTGGGCCGACGAGGAGCTCCGCGTCGCCGCCGAGGAGAAGCGTCTGCTCTACGTCGCGGTGACGCGCGCCCGCGATCACCTGATCGTGCCGGTCGCGGCCGCCGCCGAGAAGGCGGGGCCGATGCTGCGCGACCTGCTGCCGTCGCTGCCGCCCGGGGACGGCGCCGGCGCCGACGGCTGCCATGTCGTCGACGGGAGCAGCCTCGGCGCGATTCCCGACGACGAGCCGCCGCTCCCGGAGGACGCCTCGGAGCGGGAGGTCGAGGCCGCGCTCGCCGAGCGCGCCGCGTGGGAGCGGGCGCGCGCTGCGATCGTGCGCCGCGCGCGCGAGGAGCTCGAGGTGTTCCCCGCCACGCGCGACGAGGGCGACCTGCCCGTCGCGGCCGCGCTCCTCGGCGCCGACGACGCGCCGCTCATCGCAGGCGAGGGCCCGCCGCTCGCGAAGGGCGAGGCGCTCCACCGCGTGCTCGAGCTGCTCGACCTGGCGAGCCCGACCGACCTCGAGGGGACCGTTCGCTCGGTCTGCAGGGTGGCGGGGATCGAGGACCACGCCGGCGAGGTACAGCGGATGGCCGAGGCGTGTCTCGCGAGCGGCGCGCTCGCCCGTGCGCTGCGGGCGCCGGCCCGCTGGCGCGAGGTGCCGTACACGCGCCGGGTCGAGGGCGGCTACGCGACCGGACGCATCGACCTCGTGTTCGAGGAGGACGGCGCGCTCGTCGTCGTGGACTGGAAGTCGGACTCGATCGCGCCGTCGCAGGCGGAGGCCGCCGCGGAGGCGCACCGCCCCCAGGCGGAGGCGTACGCGGCCGCGCTCGCGGCCGCGACCGGCCGCACGGTGCGGGAGGTGGTCTTCGTGTTCCCGCGGGCGCGAGCCGAGGCGGCCATCCGTCCGCAGCCCGCTGACGCCCGACCTTCCTCCGGCGCCGCATGAGCGCGCGGCCGCGGCAGGCCCCGATCAGACCGCAAGCCGCATCGCATGCTCGGCCGCGACCGCGTCCGCGAGCGCGTCGCAGCGGGTGCTGACAGGATCACCACCGTGGTGCGCGGTCGCCCTGCGCGCCGCGGAGGGGCGCAGGTGCACGCCGACGACAAACGTCGTTCGTCGCCGCCTCGAGCGGCCCCTACTCTCGGCGCGTGGGGGCCGCCGGGGCGCCATCGCCGCCCCCCGCCAGGTCGGAGGCGGCCCGGAAGTACGGCTCCATCACGTCGCGGCGCGTGCGCTCCCAGTCCGCGACGAGCGCAGCCGCGTGCACCTGCGGGAATAGAGGTAGGTGAGTCTTGCCGCTCACCGCGGATATGCGCTGCAAGAGGTCGTCGGCAACGTCGTCGCGGCCGAGCTTCCGGAACACGTCGAGATTGAAGTCGGCCCAGGCGATCGTCCAGTAGACGCGCACGCCCGGTGGCGTCCCTGCGGCCACCGTCGCGACCGCCGGCGTGTAGTTGCGGGAGGCCGGGGCCGGCTCGACCCTCAGGTCGAGCTCGCCGGCAAGCTCGTCCATCCGCTCGAACAGCTCAGCCGTCTCAGGCGGCAGCGTCGCCGGGTCGAAGGGCCGCGGGCCCGCCCGGGGCCGAGGACGGGGCGTGGCGTCCGGCCCGGCGACCCAGGACGGGACGAAGGCGGTGCGCGGAACGAGCACGGACGGCCCGTCGGTGGACCGGCGGTAGTGGTCGACCTCGACCGCGAACACCCGCATGCGGGGGCCCTCGGCGAGGAAGGTCATGATTCGGCGCGTGCGCGGGTCGAGGTCGCGGCCGACGTAGACGAAGGCGAAGCTACCCTCGTCGAGGCCGCGTTCCACCCCTTCGCGGAAGGCGTCCGGGTCGAACGGGGCGTCGAGGAGCGCGAACCGCTCGGCCGCGAGCTCGGCGAGGCCGTCCTCGCCCGCACCGCGCGCGCACCGCTCCGCCAGCTCGGCGTACGACCGCCGCCAGAGCGAGCTCCCGTAGTCGAGGAGCTGCGCCACCACCTTGCGGACGTCGGGGTTCTCGCTGCCGCGCTTGAACTCCACGATCGCAAGCTGGCCCTGCGCGTCGGCGGCGAGCAGGTCGATGCCACCGGCACCGAAGTCGAGCTCGGTGCCGAGCGCCACGAGCGGGCCAAGGCCGAGGTCCTGCCAGGGGAGCGCCTCCGGATGCGCGGCGACGGCCTTCTGGAGGTCTTCCTCGAGCTCGAAGGGGCTCTCGTCCCAGACCGAGATCGAGCCTGCCTCCACCTGGAGCACCCGCCGCCGCGGGGTGTCTCGAAGGCCCGCCGTCACCGCGCTTCGAGTCGGGTCGTCGATGCAACCACCGGAGGGGCCCCATCATGCGCCTCGGCCAGTCAGCACGACCTCGAGAGCCTCGGCCCCGACCACCCGGACGCCGGCGGCCTCCTTCGGGGCTTTCCCGAATCTGTATCCTACCTGATCCCGGATCTGTATCCTGAGACGGCACGGATCCGTATCCTGTGCCCATGGCCGCACCTGACCGGTACACGCCCCGAGTCGTGGACGAGGAGCTGCGCGCCCTCCTCGAGGGCGGCGTCCGAGCGGTCGCGATCGAGGGGGCCAAGGCGGTGGGGAAGACTGCCACCGCTCTTCGACGGGCCCGCACGGTGTGGGAGCTCGACGATCCCGAGCGGCGTGACGTCGCCCTCGCGGATCCGCGACGGCTGGTGGAAGGCCCGCATCCGGTTCTGATCGACGAGTGGCAGCGAGTGCCGGCCTCGTGGGATCTCGTGCGCCGAGAGGCGGACCGGCCCGAGGCCGAGGGCACGTACATCCTCACCGGCTCGGCATCCCCGCGCCGGCCCCGACCTGACGAGGATGCCGCACCGACGCACTCCGGCGCTCTCCGGATCGTTTCCGTCCGGATGCGGCCGATGAGCCTGGCCGAGCGAGGCGTGGCGACGCCAACCGTGAGCCTTGCCGAGCTCTTGTCCGGGACGAGGCCGGCAATCACCGGACACACCGAGGTCCGCCTCACCGACTACGTCGACGAGATCCTGCGTTCCGGCTTTCCCGGCCTTCGCGTCCGCGACCTGACGCCGAGAGCACGCCGGGCCCAGCTCGACGGCTACCTCGCACGCATCATCGATCGCGACTTCCAGGAGATGGGCCACGTCGTCAGAAACCCTGCCGGACTCCGGCGCTGGCTCACGGCGTACGCGGCCGCATCCTCGACAACCGCGACCTACGAGACGATCCGTGACGCGGCCACCGGCGGCGAAGGCGAGAAGCCGACCCGCAAGGCGGCGCAGCCGTACAGAGACGTCCTCGAGCGCCTGTGGGTCGTCGAGGTGGCTGCCCACCCGCAATCCGATCGCCGAGCTCTCGGTCGGCCCCAAGCATCAGCTCGTCGATCCAGCGCTCGCCGCCCGCCTGCTGGGCGTGAACGCCGACGCGCTGCTGCGCGGCGATCCGGTCGCCCCGGCGATCCCGCGTGACGGGGCGCTGCTCGGCGGGTTGTTCGAGTCGCTGGTGACAAACGACGTTCGCGTATACGCCCAGGCCGCGGAGGCCGAGCCCGTCGCCCATCTGCGGGTGCATCGCGGCGAGCACGAGGTCGATCTCATCGTGCCTCGGGCGGATGGCAGGGTGCTCGCAATCGAGGTCAAGACCACGATCTCGCCGAGCGACAACGACGTCCGGCACCTGAAGTGGCTCGCCGGCGAGATCGGAGACGACCTACTCGACGCGGTCGTGGTGACAACCGCCGGGGACGCCTATCGCCGATCCGACGGCATCGCGGTCGTGCCGGCCGCCCTGCTCGGCCCGTAGTCAGCCCCCCATCGAGGGGCTCAGGCCATCAGTCCAGTGAAGGCTCTGCAGGTCGGGAAGCTCGTCCCCCAAGACGGCACGCCCCTCACGCTCGACGACCGTGCACAGGCGCCAGGTCTCCGACGCAGCGACTGCGAGGAAGAGCCGAGGTCGAAAGACCTCGAGCGCGAGGCACTTCTCGTGCTCCGCATGACTCGTCCCCCGGCAGGCACGCATCTCGCCAAGCAGCCGGTCGAGCAGGCTGGGCGCGCGCCCAGCGAGGGCCAGGGCCGCTGCGACGTTCATCCTTTGCCACCAGCAGGCTCGAGACAGCCGTCGATCACCTGCGGCACCTGGTTCACGTCGCGGCAGATCGCATAGCGCCACTCGCCGTGTTTTCCGTCAGCGTTCACCGCCGCCACCCAGCGCTGCGCCGCCTGCGCCTTCACGTCCGCCTTCTCGTCGCGGCCGCCCTTCGTCTCGAGGATCAGCGTCACGCCGTTGTCGAGCCGCGCGAGGAAGTCCGGGGCGTACTCATGCAACCCGCCGCCGTGCAGATACGGAATCGCGAAGCCGAGCCCCTGGTTCTTGACGAACGCGACGACGCGCGGGTGCTGGTCGAGATGGAAGGCCGCCGAGCTCTCCCACTTCGAGTCGAGGACGACGTAGTTCACATGCGACTTGACGACCTCGCGCACGTTCTTCGTCGTCCAGAAGTCGACCTCGGAAGTCGATCCCACCGCACGGTTCGCCTCGTACCGCGGCACCTCGGGCGCTTCCCCCTGCGAGGCGTCCGGATGGATCGCCTCGACGAGGCGTTCGATCACCGCCCCGTACCAGGGCGAGGTGAAGACGTCGATGCGCTTCTCGGGCGAGGGCGCCTTCACCTTCTCGCGCACGAACCGCCTCACGATGTCGAGGAGCTGGGGGAAGAGCACGTGCGCAGGAGCCTCGCACTCTTCCTGCTCCACGTACTCCTTCGTCAGCGCCGCCGCCATCTCGAACTCCTCCTGCTGCAGGCGGGTGCGCGCACGCCACGCGTCGAGGTTGACGGTCGTTGCGGTCCCCGGCTCGGAGAAGGACGGCCGCCCTTGATTGGTGAGCAGCGTCGCCTTCAGGAGGACCTCGTCCGGCACCTTCATCGGGTCGACGACGACGGGTGCGACCGCCTCCCATTCGAAGGTGACGCGGTTGCGGATCGCCTGCTGATAGCCCTCGACGCGGGGAAACGCGATCTCGTACTCAGCCCTCTCCGGCAGCGCGCGCACGTGGCGCTGCTCGCGCTTCGCCCGCGGCTTCGTCGTTTGCGCCTTGAACGGGATCACCTCGAAGGGAACCCCGAGAATCTGGGCGGTCTCCTCGTAGAACCTCCCGTCCTCCGTCATGTCTTCGTAATTCGCGCGCCGCAGCGCCCTCCCGACGACCTGCTCGCAGAGGAGCTGCGACATGAACGGCCGGAGGCCGACGATGTGCGTGACGGTGCGGCAATCCCAGCCCTCGGTGAGCATGCCGACGCTCACGATGCAGCGCACGTCGCGTCCCGGCGGGTGGAGCGGCCGCTCGAGCTTCGCGGCAAGCTCCTCGAACCCCTCGGGATACACGGGGCGTCCCTGCGAGTCGAGCGACCACTCGCGCTGCCCGACGGTGTCGAGCGTGAACCGCATCCAGCGCGTCTCGTCGCCCTTCGACCCCTCGACGTCGCTCTCTGCGATCACCTTGGAGTCGACCCGGATCGTGTACCGCTTCCCGTCGACGTTGCGGACGGACGCGAGGTCGGCGGCAGGGATGCCCGGCGGCGTCTCGCCCTCGGCAAGCCAGCCGTAGATCACGGAGGCAAGCCTCGTGTTCTTACAGACGATGATCAGCACCGGCGGCCGCTCCTCGTCCGTCCCCTCCCAGGCCTTCCGGAGGTCGTCCCAGGAGTAGGCGAGCAGGCGGATGGGCGTCTCCGCCTCGCGCAGCACCGCTTCCGGCTTCGGGTTCGCACGCCGGCCGCCGCGCTCGGCTGCCGAGAGGCGACTCATGATCCACCGCCAGATGTTGAAGTACTTCGCCTCGGCCTCGCCGGAGGGATCGGAGTGCGCGAGCTGGGGGATCTTCACCAGCCCTGCCTCGATCGCGTCGGTCAGGCCGAAGTCGCTGACGACCCACGGGAAAACCCTGTTCGTGTCCTCGCCGGCACGGGCGAGGAAATAGGGCGTCGCCGAGAGGTCGACGCAGAAGTTGATCCGCCGGTTGCGGTGGATCCGGTCGAGGCCGTCCATCCACACCGTCGACTCGACCTCGTATTCGTCGGCGAGCTCCTCGTTCAGCGCCTCGGCGTCGTCTGCAGCGTCGGTTGCATCCTTGCCGCGGATCCGGTAGGCGTGGTGCGCTTCGTCGTTGAGGACGAGGATGTTCTGCTTGCCGCCCACCTCACGGCCGAGCAGGCGCTGCATGAGCTTCGCGTCGCTCTCGACGTAGCGCGTCTCCTCGACGAGGACCTCCTGCTTGTCGGGTCTGCGATCCTCGAGGATTCGCATCCCCTGCAGCACGGCGACGTCGAGCGCCTTCTCCGTCATGTAGCGGCCGCCGCGACCGGATGTCGTCTTCGGGCCGATCTTCACTGTCGCCCTGACGACCTCGGGGACACCCGCCCTCTGCACCTTCGCGCCCGCGCTCATGCCCTTGCGCTCGAACTCGTGCCAGTTCTTCACGAGCACGCGCCCGCGTCGCAGGTTCGACATCAGATGCTGCGGGACGAGGTCGAGGGTGCGGTAGATCGACGCCTCCCCCCGGTTGGGGTCGAGCTCCTGCAGCCGTCCCCGGATCGTGAGGTTCGGGCAGACGACGACCACGACGTCCGAGAAGCGAGCGTCGCTGCGCGCAGCGACCTTGTTGAGGATGCTCCAGGCGCAGAGCATCCCCATCACGGTCGTCTTGCCGGAGCCGGTCGCCATCTTGCAGGCGTAGCGCGTGAACGCTTCGACCCCTTCAGGCGCCGTGTCGGGCGGGATCTCGATCCCCTGCAGCAGATCCGGTCTCGCCTCGCGGAGGAAGATCAGCGTCTCGGCGGCTTCGAGCTGGGCGAAGAACAGGCGCCGCTTACGCCCGTCGCGCCGCCAGTGGCGAATGAGGTCGAGGGTCGTCCTGCTCGCGCCGGGGTATCCGGCCTCTCGCCACGAAGCGAGCCGCTCGCGAATCAGGTTCACGAGCTCGAGCTCCTGCCACTGCCCGCGCACAGCCTGTCCGGGGTCGGGCTCCGGCCCCCCTGGATCGCGGTAGAAGTATCCGGCCCGGCGACGTCCCGGCGCACGCGTCGGAGGCTTGCCCTCCTCGATCAGCCAGTGCTCCCGCGGCTCGTCGAAGGGCGAGTTCAGGATCGGCTGCTCGACCTCGAACGAGCTCATTCCGGCTCGTCGAGCGATCGGACGGCGAGCAGCTCGTTGCCGCGGTCGTCGATCACCTTCACGGCGATCTCGCGCGTCTCGCCTGCCACGAACGGCGCGCTGACCGTCCCCGAGAGGTGGTCCCAGACGGAGTCGTCGAGCTCGCCCTTCAATGAGCGCTTCAGGTTGTCCCACGCGCCCGTGCGCGGGAAGAACGCCTGCGAGACGTGGAACGAGAGGCCGTTCCAGGCCGTGTCGAGGAACCAGGCCGGCACGTCGTCGCCGCCCTTGTGCACGGTCTCGAAGGTCGTCGGGTCGAAGACGTCGAGCCCGAGCAGCTCGACCTCGTAGCGCTCGGGACCTCCCTTCCCATCCGGCGCGACCTTCCGGATCGCGACGTCCGGCAGGCCGGTGACCGAGAAGAGCTGGCTCGACCGCATCGTCTTCAGCAGGTCGCCCATCACGAGGTCGGGTGTCGCCTGGACGTAGACGGCCGGGATGCCGACCGTGGGCTCGATCTTCTCGACGAGCGCCCGCGCGTTCGGCTCGATCGCGAAGCCGACCACGATCAGCTGCTCGTAGCTCCGCAGATGAGCCTCGCGCGCCGCCTCGTAGACGAGCTTCTCGCTGACGGCGCCGTTCTCGGGGCCGAAGACGATCGCGACCGGCTTGTCGTCCGGCGCGATCTGCGCCTCCGCCGAGAGCGTGAGCGCCGACGCGGGCGGGCGGACGTTGCGGAGCTCGATCGTCTTGCCGCCCCCGAGGTGGAGGATCGGGTTGCGCCGGAGCGTCTCGGCCATCCTGTCGAGGTAGCTCGAATCGTCGGCGGCACCGGAGTCCTCGACGCCGTCGCCCTCGTAGTCGACGGGCGTCGGGATCGTCGCCTCGACGACGAACGGGCCGGAGACCCGCGTGATCTTCGCGTCGACCTCCGGACGGTCGACCAGGACCTCCTCGGCCGGAGGCTCGTCGTTCGCGATCGACTTCAGCGTCACGTGCGGGACGATCCCGCCGACCTCCTCGCCCTTCGCGTTCTGGCGGCGCTTGTACACGAAGCCTCCGGCGGGCCCCCGTTCCGGGTTCTTCAGCTCGTAGAACGGGAAGGTCGCCGTCAGGAGACGCTGCCGCGCCAGCGCAAGCGGGACGCGCGAGGTGTCGATCGTAATCCAGCGCCGACCCCACTGCTCGGCCACGTACGCCGTCGTACCCGAGCCGCACGTCGGATCGAGCACGAGGTCGCCGGGGTCTGTCGTCGTCAAGACGCAACGCTGGAGAGTTTTGTAGTTCGTTTGGACAACGTAGGTTGGATTCGGCTCGCCATGCAAGTCGTCCCATACGTTGGACAGGCTCAGATAAGGCCAGTCGTCCCAGTAAACGACGCCGCCGAGGGATTTGCCGCCGCCATCAAAGAGCCTGCTTGCCTCGGCCAAACGCCTCATCCCGATATCAGGGTCGAAAGTCCAGTGCCGATTGCGGCCGCATGAATACGACTTGCGGTTCCAAATGAATTCTCTGCTGCGGTCGTTCTCGTCCTGGCTGACGAGTGGGTAGTTCACGCGGGCATATCTCCAGCCCATCGCGACAAGAGCGTCGGCCTCTCCATCTCGCAACTCCTTCAAACGTCGCATGTCTCCGTCCGACGAGATCAGAGTGTTGAACTTCGGATCGCCCTCAGGGGCGGCTCGCCTCAAGAAGAGTGGCCGAACCTTGCAGTGCTTGCGACTCTTCGCATACCAGAGAACGTGGTCGTTCACCGGATCCGTGGGCGTCGTGGCGCTCTTCTTCTTTAGGACAACCGCTACGACTGCGTTCTCGCTCCCGAAGACCTCGTCCAAGACCGCGCGTACGTGATGCACGTTCTCGTCACCGATCTGAACAAAGACGCTGCCCTTCTCGGTCAGCAGGTCGCGCGCAACGAGCAGCCGATCGCGCAGATACGTCAGATACGAGTGCAGCCCGAGCTCCCAGGTGTCTCGGTACGCCTTGACCATCTCCGGCTCGCGTGTGAGGTCGTCGTCTGCCCCATCCTTGACATCGCGCTTACGCACGAACGGCTGGAAGTTCGAGCCGAACTTCACGCCGTAGGGCGGGTCGATGTAGATCATCTGCACCTGCCCGCCGAGTCCCTCGTACTCGAGCAGCGAGTTCATCACGACGAGCGAGTCGCCGAGGATCATCCGGTTCACCCAGCCGCCGCGGTGCTCGTACGCGTCGAGCTGCTGGTGCAGCGGAAGCTGCGGGTCAGCGAAGAGCTGGAGCTCCATCTGGCGGTCGCGAGCGTGGCCCGAGAGCGTCTCGAGGATCGCCTTCGTCGAGAGCCGCTCGTGCACGAAGAGGGGTAGGGTCGGTACGTCGAACGAGAGCCGTTCTGCCTTGCCGGCCCAGTTGAGGAACGGCCGCGAGATCGCCTTCAGGCGCGCGACCGCATCCGCGAGCCCCGACACCTCGACGCCGCCGAACTCACGCGGCTTCGAGAACACGTGCGGCGGGTCGAGCTTCGACGCCTCCTCGATCTGCGCGATCAGCCACTCTCCGAGCTCGCGAGCGGAGTTCTGGCCGTCCCAGTCGAGCGCCGGCGAGAGCGACGAGTCGTAGCGGTAGGTCTTCGGCGGCTTCTTCTTCCTGAACTGGGCCTGGGTGCCGACGTCCGGGCGCAGCAGCGCCTCGTCCTCGTGCCGGTACGTCTCGGCTTTCTTTCCCGCCCGCTTGCTTGTTGCCATCAACTCTCCAGTCGAGCCGCGGCTGCTGCGATCGTTGCCCAGAAGGCCTGACGCAGCTCGTACTTGAGATCCTGCCGCTCGCGAAGCGACCCGAGATCCTGTTCGGCTCGAACGAGCAGTTGGAGGTCGAGGTCGGGCGGGATACGCGGCCGAACGGCGTTGAGCTCGCGGATCTGATCGGGCCGCGCGTTACCAATCCATTCCCGCCCAAAAGCAATGCCAGCTGCACTCGCGCCGGCCGGAGAGGCGGCCCCCGGCGCCACGCCCGTGTCTGCCGCGCGAGGGCCGAACAGCGGGCGAAGGAACTCCTCGCTGAGGATGAGCAGCTCGTCGACCTCCCGGATGAGCGTCGCGGACTGATTCGCGCGCTGGGTCGTCGGAATCCCCATGAGGATGACCTGAACACCCATGTCTTGCGCCGCGACAACGCCCTCGCGAAGGTCTTCGTCACCACTCAACAGGTATGCCCGGGTAATCGCGCGCTCTCGGGCAAGGGTCATCAGGTCCCGGTAGATGAGCGCGTCGACGCCCTTCTGCTCACCTTGGATCACCCGACCCAACCGTACCTTCACGTACGGAAGCGCGCCGATCCTGAGGTGGTCTGTCGTAGGCACCGCGTCGGGGGCGCCGTCGTACCAGTACGTCCGCAGGGAGGGCATACCCTCGCTGTGTTCCAACGCGAGCCGAGCGAGACCCGAAACGGCCTGCTCGTAATCGCAAACAAATTCGCCGCGCCGCGAGGAGCCCTGCGTGAAGGATCCGCCCGCGGCCAGGAAGTATCCGGCGTCAACGAAGATCGCGCTTCTATCCACGGCGGCCGCCGGAAGACAAAGGGCCCCCAGAAGGGGGCCCAACAAAGCATCCGCTGGCAAACCCAACGGCACACGGAGTGTACATCACCGCGGCGGTTGCACAATAGCCGGGAGCCCGATGATCGCTGGTCACGACGGACTCCTTGCGATCGGCACGTCCCCGAGCCCGAGGTTGTACAGCCGCCACCCCATCGCCTCGCCCGACACCCCGAAGGCCGCCGCCGGGTCGGGCTCGCGGGCGGCCGCCGCCCGCACCGCCTCCTCCGGCATCAGGAGCTCGGCGGCGAAGACGTTCGCCTCGCGCTCGCGCGCCTTCGCGGCCGGGTCGACGCCGACGTCCTCGGCGCGGCAGTAGACCGGCGCGGGGTCGCCCTCGAGCACCTGGCAGACCCAGTGGCCGAGCTCGTGGGCGACGGTGAAGCGCTGGCGGGTGGGCACCTCGGCGGCGTTCACGACGATCCGGCGCTCGGCCGGGAGGAGCATCCCGGAGCAGGGAAGCTCGGCGCGCTCGACCGCGAGGCCGAGCAGGTCCTCGGCGATCGCCTCGACCGGCACGGGAAACTCGGCGCCGCCGAACGCCTCCAGGTACCGCCGCCGCAGGGCGTGCGCTCGCTCGTCTGAGACAGGTCCCGCCAGTGCCCGCATTGTCTCCTGTCAGCGGCCGGAAAGGAAGAGGTTTCTCACCTCTTCGTCGTCTTCTTGATCGTCGAGAGCCTCACGTTTCACCATGGTCCGATCTTCCGCCGTCCGGAAGGCCGGGCCGGCGGCGAGCGGGCGGGCGCGCCAGGCGAGAATCGTCCCGGCGGCGACCTCGAGCGTGCGGGCGAGGAGGTCGAGCAGCGGGCGGCTGAGCCCGGCGGGGTCGAGCAGGCCGGCCTCGAGCCGGTGGTAGTAGCGCCGCACGGCGCCCGCCTGCTCGGGCGCGAGCCCGAGGCCGCCGACGATCGCCTCGACGACGTCGGCGCGGCGCAGGCCGCGGCGGGCGCGGAGCTCGGCGAGCGGCGAGGCGCCCGCCGCCCAGGCGCGGGCGAGCTCGAGCGTCTCGGCGCCGGGCTCGGGGCGAGGCGCCGCCTGGAGGTAGGCGTCCATCAGCCGGGCGAGCTCGTCGCGGGCCGGGCCGGCGCGCTCGAGGTAGGCGAGCGGGTCGGGCGACTCGCCGCGGGCGAGCCGGGCCGCCCACTCGTCGAAGAGCTCCCGCACGGCCGCGTCAGAGGTCACGGGCGAGCTCCCGCAGGCGCCCGTGGGCGCGGTGGAGGGCCTGGTCGACGGCGTTCCGCGTCTTGCGGAGGCGGGCGGCGATCTCCTCGATCTCGAGCCCGTCGAGGTAGCGGAGCCGGCAGACGGCGCGGTCGCCGTCGGGCAGCTCCTCGAAGAGACGCTCGAGGTCGAAGGCCCGCTCGAAGCCGGCGAGGTCGTCGGCGGCGTCGGCGGGATCCCACCCCTCGGGCAGCGGCAGGTCGGTGCGCCGGCCCTGGAAGTGCTCCTTCAGCGTCCAGCTCGTCACCATGTGGACGACCACCCGGTAGGGCACCGGGTAGCGCTTGCCGCGGCGGAGCTCGGCGAGCAGGCGCTCGACGACGTCGTGGGCGACGTCCCAGCCGGCCGCGCCCGCGCGCACGAGGCAGCGCTGGAGCACGACCGGGTACCACGCCCCGACGAGGCCGCCGTGGTCGCCGGCCTGGAGGAGGAGGGCGTCTTCGGCGTCGCGGGCATCGGCCATCCGTTCCGAGGTCACCGGCACGGCCGCCCGATCTTACGGCCGCCCCGGACGGGGCCGGAAGAGCGGATCGACCGCGCGTCTCCTCGGCGGGGCCTCCGGCGCGTCCGCGCCGGGCTCGGCGTCCGCGGGCGGCCCGCTCACAGCGGGAACGCCGCCAGCGCCACCACCTCGCCGGCGACCGCGAGCTCGACGCCGGCGAGCCGGCGCGAGTCGAGCGCCGAGGCCTGGCCGAGCCCGACGAGCTCGACGGGCCGGCGCGGCGCGCGCGCGAGCCGCGCGAGCAGGCGCTCGACCCGGTCGAGGGGAACGGGCGCGTCGGCCGGGCGCTCGAGCGCGTCGAGCGCGTAGCCGCGCAGGAGCTTCGCGTACAGGCCGGCGTAGACCTCGGAGCGCGAGACGTAGTCGAGGCACACGACCCGGCCGCCGACGCAGACGACGGCCCCGCACTGGCCCTCGCGCCGCGGCAGCTTCGCCAGGTAGGCCTCGAGCGCGGGGGCGCGGCTCGCGTAGATCTCCCCCGCCGCCTCGGTGGGCGAGAGGGCGTCGAGCCGGGCCGCCTTCGCGGACACGCTCGCCCACGCCGCCGCCTGCCCGCCGGTCGCGCGGGCAAGGCGGAGCTCGGGGTAGGCGGCGCGCGGCGCCGGCTCGAGGCGCGCGGAGCGGTAGTGCCAGCGGCCGCGCTCGACGCACGTCACCGGCACCGGCGTCCGCGACTGCGCCGGCACGAGCACGGGCCGGTCGAGGATGCGGTTCTGCTTGGCGCCGGCGAGCTCCTCGCCCTCGTAGACGAGGACGCTCGCGTCGAGCGGGTTCGAGACGAGGAGCGTGCCGACCGTGCCGGCCTCGTCGAGCTCGGTGACGGCGAGGCCGCGGGCGACCGCCTCGTCGAGGCCGACGTACTCGAGGCTCGGCTCGGCGGCGGGGAAGAGCGGGACGAGGGCGAGGCCGGCGAACGAGGCGGGCTCGCCGGTCGTGAAGGGGAGCGTGGTGGTCGCGAGAGGGGTCATGCTCCGGAGTCGGAGCGCCGCCCCGCGCGGCTTACGCGCGCGGCCCGACGAAGACGGTCCGGACCGGCGCCGCCCGCCGGGACGAGGCGCGCTCGAACCGGGGCCCCGACCTCGCGCCCGGAGCGTCGCGTTCGGCGCCGGCCGCCGGCTCGTCGGCCCGCGCGGCGAGCGCCGATCAGGTCGCGGGCCCCGTGTCGACGCCGCGGTCGAAGTCGGCCGGCACGTGCCGGCAGGCGCCCCAGAGGCCGCGGCGCGCTGCCCGCGCCGCGAGCGCCGCGCGCCGGAGCACGCGCGCGTAGCGCCCCTCGCGGCCGCGGTAGAAGTAGGGCGCCGCGTCGCCGTGACGGACGAGGAAGACGTTCACGTTGAGGCCGTCGCGGACGCGGATCACGTAGCGGAGCAGGCGGCCGTAGTCGTCGACGAGGTCGGTCGCCGGCTCGGTCGCGAGCCGCACGGCGGTGCCCGGCGGAAGGAGCCTCTTCGTCTCGGCCGAGGCCTCCTGGCCCCAGCATTCCCCGCCGAAGAAGACCTCGGGCGTGTCCACCTGGACGAGGCGCACCTTGGCGCCGTTCGTGAGGTAGACGGTGTCGCCGTCGACGACGCGCGCGACCCGGAACACGTGCGCCGCGGGCGCGGCGCCGAGCGCGCCCGGGCAGAGCGCGCACGCGAGCGCAACGACCGCAACGACCCCTCGCCGCACCCCCCAAGCATGGCCGATCGGGACGTGTCCGTCTAGGGGGGTTCAGCTCTCGGTCGCCCGAGCGGCGCTCGCAGCCGACCATGCCTCGTCGAGCGCGCGTCCGATCACCTCGGGCGGCTGCGCGCCCTCGACGCCGTAGTAGCGGTCGACGACGAAGAACGGCACCGCGTGGATCCCGAGCAGGCGCGCCTCGCGCTCGTCGGCGCGCACCGCGTCGGCGTACGTGCCGGCCTCGAGCGCGGCGGCGGCCCCCTCGACGCCGACCCCGGCCGCGAGCCGCACGAGCAGCTCGGCCTCGCCGATCGGCTCCCCCTCGCTGAAGTACGCGCGCAGGAAGCGCTCCTTGAGGGCGTCCTGGAGGCCCTGCTCCGCGGCGAGGTGGAGGAGCTGGTGCGCCGGGAACGTGTTCCCGCCCTGCGTCTCGTCGAGGCGGTACTCGAGTCCCTCGGCCGCCGCGAGCCCGGTCAGGCGCGCGTGGCTCGCGGCCACCTGCTCGGGCGTCCAGCCGTACTTGCGCGCGAGGTGCTCGGCGGTCGGGCCGCGACGGACGGGCGCGTCGGGGTCGAGCTCGAAGCTGCGCCAGACGACCTCGACCGCGTCCGCGTGCTCGAAGCGCGCGAGCGCGGTCTCGAACCGGCGCTTGCCGATGTAGCACCACGGGCAGACCACGTCGGACCAGATCTCGACCCTCACACGCCCTCGACCTCCCGCAGCTCCTCCTCGGAGAGCTCGAGCTCGGCCGCGGCCACGATCGGGTCGACCTGCTCGGGGCGGCGGAAGCCGGCGATCGCCCCGTCGACGGCGGGGTTCGCGAGCACCCAGGCGACGGCGACCGCCCTGGGCGAGACGCCGTGGCGCTCGCCGACGGCGCGCAGCCGCTCCACCGTCGCGAGGTGCCGGGAGAGCTGCGGCTCGCGGAAGCGCGGGTTGCGGCGGCGCCAGTCGTCGGCGGGCAGCGACTCGACCCGCTCGCGCGTCATCGCGCCGGTCAGGAGCCCGGAGCCCATCGGCGAGTAGGCGATCACGCCGATCCCCTCCGCCTCGGCGTAGGGCAGGATCTCCCTCTCGGCGGCGCGGTCGGCGAGCGAGTAGGGCGGCTGGAGCGACTCGACCGGCGCGATCGCCTGCGCGCGCCGGAGCTGGCCGACGTCGAAGTTCGAGACGCCGACGTGGCGCACGAGCCCCTCCTCCTTCAGCTCGGCGAGCGCCGACCAACCCTCCTCGAGGTCCTCGTCCGGGATCGGCCAGTGGAGCTGGTAGAGGTCGATCGCGTCGAGGCCGAGCCGCTCGAGGCTCGCCTCGCACTCGCGGCGGATCGAGTCGCGCTTCAGGTTGCTGACCACGGTGCCGCCGGGCCCGGGCACGAGCGAGGCCTTGGTGAAGACGTACGCGCGCTCGTCGAGGCCCTCGAGCGCGCGGGCCACGACGCGCTCCGAGCGGCCGAGGCCGTAGGCGGCTGCCGTGTCGACCCAGTTGACGCCGAGCTCGAGCGCGCGGTGGATCGCCGCGACCGAGTCGGCGTCGTCCTGCGGGCCCCAGCCGAACTCCCAGTCGCCGCCCCCGATCGCCCAGGCGCCGAAGCCGACGCGCGTGAGCTCGAGGCCGGTGCGGCCGAGCTCCGTCGTCGCGAGTCGTGTCTGCTCCATCGTCCCCCTGGTTCTCGCCGCCGCCTGTTCTACGCGGACCAACGACGGCCGGCTGGTACCACTTCCCGGATGCCGCTTCCCGACGAGCTCCGCGCCGACACGCTCGAGCGCTTCCTCCGCTACGTGCGGATCGACACGCAGTCCGACCACTTCTCCGAGACGTTCCCGAGCACGCCCGGCCAGCTCGACCTCTCCCGCCTGCTCGCCGAGGAGCTGCGCGGGCTCGGGCTCGCCGACGTCGAGCTGACCGGGCAGGGCTACGTCTACGCGACCCTGCCGGGCGCTCCGGGCGCGCCGGTCGTCGGCCTCGTCGCGCACGTCGACGTCGCGCCGGACGTGCCGGGGAACGGCGTGAAGCCGGTGGTGCACGAGGCCTACGCCGGCGGCGAGCTCGTCGCCGGCCTCTCCCCCGAGAGCTCGCCGCTGCTCGCGGAGCGGCTCGGGCACGACATCGTCACCTCCGACGGGACGACGCTCCTCGGCGCCGACGACAAGGCGGGCGTCGCGGAGATCATGGCGGCGGTCGCCCACCTCGCGCGCAACCCGGAGCCGCCGCACGCGACGCTGCGCGTCGGCTTCACCGTCGACGAGGAGACGGGCCACGGGACGGACGGCTTCGACGTCGCCCGCTTCGGCGCCGACTTCGCCTACACGCTCGACGGCTCCGAGGTCGGCGAGATCGAGAACGAGACGTTCTCCGCGGTCGAGCTGAAGGTGACCTTCCCCGGCGTCGCCGTCCACCCGGGCACGGCGAAGGGGAAGCTCGTGAACCCGGTCAAGCTGGCGGCCGCGCTCGTCGAGCGGCTGCCGAAGGACACGCTCTCGCCCGAGACGACCGAGGGGCGCGAGGGCTACGTCCACCCGCTCCACGTCGAGGGCCACCCCGACGCCTGCACCGTCGTCTTCCTCCTCCGCGACCACGACGACGCGAAGCTCGCAGAGCACGAGGAGCTCGTCCGCCGGCTCGCGCTCGAGGTCTCGCCCGAGGCGAGCTTCGAGCGCTGGGAGCAGTACCGGAACATGCGCGCGAGGCTCGACGAGGTGCCGCACGTCCTCGACGCCGCGCTCGAGGCCGCGCGGCGGGTCGGGCTCGAGCCGAGCCTCGCCGCGATCCGCGGCGGCACGGACGGCTCGCGGCTGACCGAGCTCGGCCTCCCGACGCCCAACCTCTACACCGGCGGCAACGAGTTCCACTCGCTGCGCGAGTGGATCTCGGTGCAGGACATGGCGCTCAGCGCCGCGACCGTCGTCGAGCTCCTCCGGCTCTGGGCCGAGCCCGAGTGGGTCGCCCGGGCCCGGCCGTAGCAGGCGGCGGCGCGCGCGGGCGGCGCTACATCGGGATCGCCTCGTAGACCTCGACGTTCCCGCGGCCGCCTTCGAGGAGCGGGCAGCCCCTCGTCTTCCCGACCGCCTCGTCGAGGCTCCCCGCCTCCACGATCGTGTACCCGGAGATGCCCGAGGTGGCGCCGCCGCTCGCCGAGGCGGAGGCGCCGAACGGGTTGCCCCGGTCGACGGCGGCGTCGCCGAGGCCGGCGAGCCAGCCCTGCCACGCCGCCATCAGGCGCTTGCCCTCCTCCTCGCTCTCCGGCGTCCCGCCGCCCGTGTACAGGAAGACGAACTTCGGCATCACTCGCTCCTCTCGTCGAGCCAGGGGTCGGCTCCCGGGTCTCCGCCGGCCGCCGCCACGGCGAGCCGCGCCAGGTAGTGGTCCCAGCCCCGGGCGTGCTTCTCGGCCGCGGCCGGGGCGGGCAGGTCGCGATGGGTGAAGCGCAGCCGCGTGCCCGCGCCCTCCGGCGCGAGCTCGTACTCGACCGTCGTCGAGCCCGGCGGCACCTCCTCGCTCCCCTCCCAGCCCCAGGTGTGGACGAGCCGGCGCGGCCGGTCGGCCTCGACGACCTCGCCGGCGACGACGCGGCCCGGCAGCACCTCGCACCGGTAGGCGCCGCCCGGGCGCGGGTCGAGCGTCGCGGCGACGCCCTTCCAGCGCACGATCTTCTCCGGATCGACGAGGAGCTCCCAGACCGTCTCCGGGCTCGCGTCGATCACGAGCTCGCGGGTGACCGCGAGCTGCTCAGCGGTGGTTTCCACGTTTCCTCCTCTCCTCCGCCTCCGCCTCGCGCCTGAGCGCCTGCAGGCGCTCGTCCCAGAAGCCCTCCAGGAACGAGCGCAGGCCGGCGAGCCCCTCGGGCCGGAGGCTGTAGAGGCGGCGGGTTCCGTTGCGGCGTTCGTGCACGAGCCCGGCCTCCTTGAGCACGGTCAGGTGCTGCGAGACCGCCGGCCGCGTGACCGTGAAGTGCGACGCGATCTCCCCCGCCGAGAGCTCCGAGTCGCGGACGAGGGTGAGGATCCGGCGGCGCGTCGGCTCGGCCAGGGCCCTGAGGGCGGCCTCCATCGCAGCTAGTTTAAGCATACGCTTACGTAAGCGCAAGCTGAAATATCTAGGCTGTGGACGTGAGGCTTCCCGCCCTGCTCGCCGCCGCCGCCGCGCTCGCCGTGCCGGCCGCGGCGCTCGCGCTCGTCGCCCCGCCGCCGCCCGGCCCGAAGGGGCTCGAGGGCGTGCCGATCCCGCAGGTGCCGGTGCTCGTGCAGCCGAAGGCGCTCCGGCTCGGCCAGGCGGTCGACGGGATCAAGTGCGAGGCGGGCGAGAAGGCGCTCTTCCACGTGCACGCCCACCTCGCGATCTTCGTGAACGGCAAGCAGCGGCAGGTGCCGTTCGGGATCGGGATCGGGCCACCCTGGCACGGCCAGCGCGCCCCCGCGGGCGCGTTCGTCGTCCAGGGGAGCTGCTTCGCCTGGCTCCACACCCACACCGCCGACGGGATCATCCACGTCGAGTCGCCCGTGGAGCGCACGTTCACGCTCGGCCAGTTCTTCGACGTCTGGGGCGCGAAGCTCTCGGCGACGCAGGTCGGCCCCGCGCGCGGGAAGGTGACCGCGCTCGTGAACGGGAAGGTGCGCCGCGGCGACCCGCGCTCGATCGTGCTCGCCGCCCACGAGCTGATCCAGCTCGACGTCGGCACGCCCGTGGTCGGCCAGCAGACCGTCGGCTTCGCGAAGCTGTAGTCGCTCTCGGCCGGCCGGACGCTCAGGCGCCGAGCGCGCGCTGGACCGTCGCGGGCACGCCCGCGGCGACGACGCCCGCCGGGAGGTCGCGCGTGACGACCGCGCCCGCGCCCACGACCGTGTCGTCGCCGATCGCGACCCCCGGGCACACGATCGCGCCGCCGCCGAGCCAGACGTTGTCGCCGAGGGTGATCGGGCTGCCCGACTCCCACCCGGCGCGGCGCGGCGCGGGCTCGAGCGGGTGCGTCGCGGTGAGGAGCTGCACGCGCGGCGCGAGCTGGCACGCGCGCCCGATCCGGATCGGCGCGACGTCGAGCATGACGCAGTCGTAGTTCACGAAGGTGCCGGCGCCGATCGCGATGTTCGTGCCGTAGTCGCAGCGGAACGCCGGCTTCACGACGACCCCTTCGCCGACCTCGCCGAGCAGCTCGCGCAGCAGCCGGTCGCGCAGCTCCTGCTCCGCGTGGCGCGTCGCGTTGTAGCGCTCGAGGAGCTCCTGCGCCCGCGCCTGCTCGGCGGCGAGCACGGGGTCGCTCGCGAGGTAGAGCTCCCCGCGGAGCATCCGCTCCTTCATCTCGGACATCGGCTAGGGCGTGTACTGCTGCTCGAGCTCGACGACACGGTCGCCGCGGACGACGATCCAGAACGGGTTGCGCGGCTCGAACGGACGGAGGCCGGGGGTCGGCCGGCCGGCGACGACGCGCGCGAGCCGGGCGACGGTGACGGGCGTGGAGCCGATCCCCCGCGAGGGCTCGTTCGTGACGACGGAGGCGCGCGCTCCCGCCGCGACGTCGAAGGTGAGGAGCCTGTGCTCGGGGTCGTAGACGAGGTAGTCGTTCGGGACGTCGGGCGAGCCGGTCAGCTCCTTCGCGAGCGCAGCCGCCGTCTTCCCGGTCAGCATGAGCGCCGGGTCGAAGCGCATGACGTACCCGCCGGCTCCGCGCCGCTCGAGCGACCTCACGTGGCCGAAGAGGACCTGACCCTGCGGCGGCCGGAGGGTCGGAAGGAGCGGCGCGCCGGCGTCCGCGGCCGGGGCGGCCGGGGCGGCCGGGCTCGCCGCCGGGGCCGCGAAGGCCGCAACGAGCGAGGAGGCGAGCGCGCATCTGGCCGAAAGAGCCACTTGCGGGATGGTGCCGCATTCCGCAGCATGGCCGGAGGAAAGGAGGTGCTGCACTTCGGAGAGACACTCAGCGGCATGCCGACGCGCCCCCGGCGCATCGCGGTCAGGTACGACCCCGAGCTCGCCGGCGCGCTCGACCGGGTCCGCCGCCGCTTCCCCGGCCGGCCGGCCGCGGCGATCGTCCGCGAGCTCGCGCTCGAGGGCGCGGCCCGCCTCGCCGAGGAGGAGGCGCGGCGCGAGGCGGCGATCGAGCGGCTGATCGCGGGCTCGCCCGCCCCCGGCGGCCCCGGCCGCACCGTTCCCGGGCGCGCGCGGGACGCCTGGGCGCGGCGCTGGTAGCGCCGTCCGGCGGCGGCGCTCCCGCCACGGGTCGATCGCGGACGCGGCGCTCGGCGCCAACCGAACAACCGAGCAAGCTGCCAGAGCCTCGCCGGTACCGCGGCGCGTCAGGTGCACGCCGCGTGCCGCCGCCCTGAGCGGCGCGTCCCAGCGCGGCGCTCCGCCGCGGCGCCCCGAGCCGCGGCGCCCCGCCGCTCCGTCGCCCCCCGCCGCTCCGCCGCCCGGAGCCGCGGCGCCCCGCCGCTCCCGGAGCCAGGGCGCGTCCCCGCGCCCCGGCGCGCGCGACCGGGCTACCGCGGGTCGGGCGTGTCGAGGTTCCAGTGGCGCCCGGCCGAGGCGACCCAGCCTCCGTCGGCGCGCGGCGAGAGCGTGTAGCGGCTGATCACGCGCTGCCCGCCCTCGAGGTCGCCGTAGAGGAGCTCGACGGTCAGCGGCTCGCGCGCCTCGATCGCGCTCCGGGCGGCGGCGAACGCCGCGCTCGCCGGGTCGCGGAAGGTGCCCTGCCAGAAGCCGACGTCCCCCGCGGCGACGTAGAGGTCGCGCGTGAGCCGGGTGAACGAGTCCGGATCGGGCCGCTCGGGGCTGCCCGGCGCCTGGGGGACGGTCAGCCGCCAGCCGTGCAGGACGCCGATCCCGCTGCCGACGTTCCGCAGCGAGAGCGCGAGGTAGACCGCCCGCTCGGAGAGCTCGGCCGCGCCGCTCGCGCCCGGCACGCTCACCCAGCGCCCGTCGGCGTAGTTCACCTTCTGCGGCGGGTCGTCGGGCCGCGACGGCATCAGGAGCGGGCGCAGCCCGGCGAGCAGGGAGCGCTCGGCGACGCGGGCGGCGCGGTTCGCGGACTTGACCGACGCGAACGTCGCCGCGGCGAGCACGAGCGTCCCGCCCGCGGTCGCGAGCGACGAGATCGTGACCCAGTCCGCCATGCTCGGCCGCGCGGCCGGCGCTACGCGGCCAGCCGCGGCAGCTGCACCTCGCTCACGTCGAGGCCGAGCGACTGCGCCATGCGGACGCCGTTCTCGATCTCGCGGCGGAGGCGCGCGACGTCGGCGGTGCGCATCGCCGACCCGATCCAGGCGCGCTCGCGCGGGCGCCAGAGCTCGTGCTGCACGAACACGGGCAGGAGCCGGTTGGCGGCCTTGATCAGCTTGTCCTTCGTCTTCTTCGACGCCTCCTGCAGCAGGACGCGCTCGTACGCCATCCCGGAGCCGTGGTGGATGCCGTCGTCGACGGCGAGGCGGTTGCACATGTCCTCGAGGATCGTGCCCCGCGAGGCGCGCGCGATCATCCGGAACTTCGGGATGATCAGGCGCTCGAAGAAGACCTGCATCTGGAAGACCTTCTCCTCGAGCGTGTCGGCGTCGAGGGTCATCTTCGCGAGCTGGTCGAGGTAGGGGTCGCGCTCGGCCGTGCCCCCGACCTGCGCGATCAGCTTCAGCCACGCCTCGGTGTGGCGCGCCTCGTCCTGCACGAGCGTCGTGTAGTAGAGCTTCGCCTCGTGGTGCGGCGCGAGCGCGAAGAGCTGCGCCGCCATCTCGACCGCGAGCTGGTCGGCCTGGAGCTGTTGGGTGACCACCGAGCGCCAGATGTCGCGCCGGCGGGCCTTCCGCTCGGGCGAGCCCTTCGACTCCGGGATCGGCGGGAGCTCGTTCCAGGGCAGGTCGCGCACCTGCCACTCGGCGCGCTTGGCGAGCGTGTAGTAGCGGTAGACCTCGGAGAACTCCTCGCGCGGAGGGCCGTGCTCGATCGCCGCCATCGCCGCGCAATCTACCGCCGGGGAGGCGAGCCCGCCCCGGCTGCGGCGAGCGGGGCGGGCTCCCCGGGGTCCGGAGCCGGCGGGCGGGTGTGGCGCCGGACCACGGACGAGAGGGCCGTCCAGGAAGGAGAGACGCCGCGGGGCCGGAAACCTTGCGGCCGCCGCGGCGCGGCGGGAGCCTCGCCGCCCTTCCTAGGCGGCGGCGGGCGCGCGGCGGCGGTTCGGGAGGTGGATCGCCCGTCCGAGCGCGACCAGCCCCGCCTCCTTGATCGCCTCGGAGAGGGTCGGGTGCGCCGCGATCCCGTCGGCGACCGTCTCGACCGTCGACTCGGCGTCGATCGCGACGACGCCCGCCTCGACCAGGTCGGTCACGTGCGGGCCGACCAGGACGAGGCCGAGCAGCTCCCCGTAGCGGGTCTCGTGGATCGACTTCACCCAGCCGGCCGTCTCCGCCTGCATCACGGCGCGGGCGTTCGCGACCCAGGGGAAGGTGCCGACCGCGACGTCGTCGCCGTACTGCTCGCGCGCCTCAGCCTCGGTCAGGCCGACCGCTGCGACCTCCGGGTCGGTGTAGATCGGCCGCGGCACCGCGCGCGCGTCGACGACCGCGTCGTGACCGCACGCGTTCTCGGCCGCGACCTCGCCCTCGCGGAAGGCGGTGTGCGCGAGCTGCCAGTAGCCGGCGCAGTCGCCGACGGCGTAGATGTGCGGCACGGAGGTGCGCCGGCGCTCGTCGGTCGCGATCCCGGTACGGCGGTCGAAGGCGACGCCGGCGGCCTCGAGCCCGATCCCCTCGACGAGCGGCGCACGCCCGACCGAGACGAGCATCAGGTCGGCCTCGACCGTCTCTCCCTCGCCGAAGGTGACCGTGAGCTGGTTGCCCGACTGCTCGACCTTCGAGCACTGCTTGCCGAGGTGGAGCGCGATCCCCTTCTTGCCGAACGCCTTCGCGAGCTCCTTCGAGGCGTCGGCATCCTCCTGCGGGATCAGCCGGTCGAGCATCTCGACGATCGTGACCTCGCTGCCGAAGGTCCGGAAGATCGACGCGAACTCGCAGCCGATGATGCCGCCGCCGAGCACGACGAGCCGGCGCGGCACCTCGGTCTGCGCCAGCAGGCCGGTCGAGTCGACGCAGAGGTCCGACTCGAGGCCCGGGATCGGCGGGCGCATCGGGTAGGAGCCGGTCGCGATCACGGCCGAGCGGAAGGTGACGTCCTCGCCGCCCTCGACGGCGAGCGTGTTCGCGTCCCTGAACGTCCCGACCCCGTTCACCCACTGGACGCCGTTCGCCTTGAAGAGCGAGGCGACGCCCTGCGTCATCTGCTTGACGACCGCCGCCTTCCACTCGTTCGCGGCGGCGAAGTCGAGCTGCGGCTCGCCGACGCGGACGCCGAGCTTCCCGAACGAGTCGCGCGCGGCGTGCAGGAAGTGCGCTGTCTGCACCCACGCCTTCGTCGGGATGCAGCCGATCCGCAGGCACGTGCCGCCGAGCTCGGGCTCCTTCTCGACGCAGACGACCCGGGCGCCGAGCTGCGCCGCCCTGATCGCGGCCGTGTAGCCGCCGGGACCTCCGCCGAGCACCGCGACGTCGCAGTCCATGCTGCGATGCTATCGGGGTGAGGAAGGCTGTCGCCGCCGCCTGCGTCGTCGCCGCCGCCGGCGCCGCCGCCGCCGTCGCCTGGCTCGCCCGGCCGGACGGCGGCTCGGCGAGGACGCTCGCGCCGATCCCGGCGAGCGTGACGATCGCCGGCCGCGGCAGCTCGCTGCTCCTGACCTTCTCCGGGGCGGCCGCGACGCTCCCGGCCCCGCGCCTCTCGGCCTTCCGCGCCCCGCGCCGCGCCGCGGACGCGCTGCCGCCGCAGGCGCGGGCGCTCCTCGCGCACGTCCCCCTCGGGAGCTCCTCCGACATGGTCGCCGCCCGCGGCGGCGGCGGAGGCGCGGTCGAGCCCGGGCGCTCGCGCCTCCTGCTCGCGGGCCTCGGCCGGCTCGGCTCGAGCCTCTACGCGGCGCCGACCGGCCGCGGCTTCGTCTGCTTCGTGCTCGTCCCGGAGGAGCTCTCGCGCTGCGTGAGCTCGCTCTCCGACGGGCTCGCCTCGCTCTCGCTCGAGCAGACGCGGACCCGCACGATCGCGACGGGCGTCGTCGCCGACCGGGTGCGCTCGGTCGCGCTCGTGGTCGGGGGGGACACGCGGCCGGCGAGCGTCGGCCGCAACGGCTTCTTCGGCGAGCTGCCCGGCGTCGCCGCCGCCGACGTCGACGCGCTCCTCCTGACGACGCGCGACGGCGAGCGGCTTCGGCTGCCGCTCGACCGGGGGTCGTTCCGGCCGTGAAGCTCGAGGGGATCCACCACGTCACCTGCATCACCGGCGACGCGCCCGCGAACGTCGCCTTCTACGCCGGCACGCTCGGCCTGCGGCTCGTGAAGAAGACCGTGAACCAGGACGACCCGACCGTCTACCACCTCTTCTACGCCGACGAGCGCGGCTCGGCCGGCGCCGACATCACGTTCTTCGAGTACCCGGGGGTGCCGCGCGGCCGCGCGGGCGACGGGATGGTGCACCGCGTCGTCTTCCGCGTCGCGTCCGAGGCGTCGCTCGACTTCTGGGCCGAGCGGACCGGCGGGCGGCGCGAGTACGGCGGGGTGCTGCTCGAGGACCCGGAGGGGCTCGCGCTCGAGCTCGTCGTCGACGACTCCGCGGACGAGCCGCTCCTCGCGAGCCACCCGGAGATCCCGGAGGAGCACGCGCTCCGTGGCTTCGCCGGCGTCCGCGCCTACGCCTCCGACCTCTCGCGCAGCGCGCCCTTCCTGTGGGGGCTCGGCTTCACGCCGGGCTGGGAGGCGCGCGGGGAACGCAGGGGCGGCTTCTACGTCTACGACGACCCGCCGCCCGAGCCCGGTCGCTCCGGCGCCGGCACCGTGCACCACGTCGCGTGGGCGGCGCCGGCCGAGCAGCACGAGGCGTGGCGCGAGCGGGTGGTCGCCGCCGGCGGGCGGCCGACGCCGGTGATCGACCGCTTCTACTTCCGCTCGATCTACTTCCGGGAGCCGAGCGGCGTGCTGTTCGAGATCGCGACCCTCGGCGGGCCCGGCTTCGCCGCCGACGAGCCGCTCGAGTCGCTCGGGGAGCGCCTCTCGCTCCCGCCCGCCTACGAGCACCTCCGCGACCGGCTCGAGCGCGCCCTGACCCCGCTCCCGAGCCCGCGCCCGGCCCGCTCGTGAGGTTCACGCAGCGGCCGGCGGACGGCGACGCCGAGGGCGCCCTCGTCCTCTTCCACGGCCGCGGCGCCGACGAGCACGACCTGCTGCCGCTCCTCGACGCGCTCGACCCGGACCGGCGCCTGGACGGCTTCTGCCCGCGGGGGCCGCTCGCGCTCCCGCCCGGCGGAGCCCACTGGTACGCGGTCCCCCGCGTCGGCCACCCCGACCCCGCGACCTTCGCGCAGGGCTTCGCCGTCGCGGCCGGGTTCGTCGACGCGCTGCCGCACGAGCGCGTGGTCCTCGGCGGCTTCTCCCAGGGCGCGGTGATCGCGCTCTCCGTCGCGCTCGGCGCCGGCCGCCCGCGCCCGGCCGCGGTCGTCGCGTTCTCCGGCTTCCTGCCCGAGGTCGAGGGGTGGGCGCTCGGCGAGGCGCCCTGGCCGCCGGTCGCGATCGGCCACGGGACGCTCGACGAGGTGATCCCGGTCGAGCTCGCCCGCCGCGCCCGCGACCGGCTCGAGGGAGCCGGGGTGCCGCTCCTCTACCGCGAGTCGAAACTCGCCCACGCGATCGACCCGGCCTTCGTCGCCGAGCTCGCCGGCCGGCTCCGGAGCCCGCGACTTTCCCTCGACGATCGCCTCTGACCGTGCGGGGGGACGGCGACACCTTTCGGCTCGAGACGCCCTAGCCGGCGCCCCAGCTCGCGCCGCCGTCGGCCGAGGTCCAGACGGCGGCGCGGGCCGGGGTCGGGACGAAGTCGGTCGCGGTGACCGTCAGCTTCGGCCACGCGACCGCGAGGCGCTGCGCGAGCAGGCGGCCGCGCTGCTGCGGCAGCGTCGACGTCTCCGCGGTCGTGCCGCGCACGAGCACGACGCGCGGGGCCGTGTCCCAGCCCTGGCCGTGGACCCGGCTCGAGACGAGCGCGGCGACGCCTCCGGGGATCGGCTGGACGTCGACGATCGAGCCGTCGGCGAAGGACGCGACGGTCGTCGAGGCGAGCCGCGTCGAGCTCGTCCTCCGCGCGAGCGGCGCGAGCACCGACAGCCGGCCGCCGCTCCAGAAGTAGACGTGGCCGCCGCCGGCCGCGAACGCGTCGGCGACCGACGTCGTCTCGCGCCACGTGGCGCCGCCGTCGCTCGTCCAGAGGCGGCGCGTCGCGCACATGCAGCGGCCGGGCTCGGACCCGACCGAGATCAGGCCGGCGCTCCGGCTCAGCCTGAGCACGGCGAGCGCCGGGCCCGCGTGGACGAGCCGCCACGAGCGGCCGCCGTCGTCGGTCGAGTAGACGCCGTCGGGCCGGCTCTGCCAGCCGTGGCGGGCGTCGGCCCAGCTCGTCGGGGCGTCCCGCTGGGGCGCCGCGGGGGCGGCGGCGGCGAAGGCGAAGCCCTCCACGAGCCCGGTCAGCGTGCCGACGACGAGGCGGCCGTCGGCGACCGTCGGCGCCTCGAGCGTCGTCCCGCCGAGCGGCGCCTGGAACAGCCGCTTGCCGCTGCGGGCGTCGTACCCGAGCAGCGCGGGGCTGCCGTTGACGGCGAACCAGACGACGTTGCCGGCGACCGTCGGCGAGCCGTTCTCGGTGCGCGTGCCGAGCGGCGCGCGCCAGACGACGCGGGCCGAGCAGTCCGGCGCGACCGCGATCCGCACGAGCTCGGTGCCGGTCACCGCGTAGAGCGACGAGAGCGCGGACGACCAGGCGAGCTGCGAGAGGAACGGGTCCGACGCGTCGAACGGCTCGAGCGGGAGCTCCCACGCCGGGCCGGCGCCGACGTCGCTCGTCCGCCAGCCGTAGACGATCGCGTTCTTGTCCGCGGCCGCGACGAGCTCGCCGCAGCCGGGGCGGTCGAGGACGACGGGCGAGCCGACGAAGTCGAGGTCGTCGCGGGAGGCGATGTCGGCGGGGTGGCTCGCGGCCTCGACCGTGAGGTCGGGCGCGAGCCGGACGAGGTGCTCGCCGTAGCCCGCGGACTCCGTGAAGTCGTCGCCCGTGTTCGTCCCGCCCTCGAGCGCGTTCGCGGTGACGGCGTAGAGGGCGTCGTCGGCCGCGCTGAAGGCGGTCCCGCCCCACCCCCAGACCCCGCCGCCGCCGCCTTCCGAGGGCGGCACGCTGATCCACGCGTCGACCTGCCGGCTCGCGACGTCGACGCGGTAGACGCCGCCGACGGACGGGTCGTCGCAGTAGGACGCCGTCGGGACGTAGACGGCGCCGTCGGCGAGCGTGAGCGCGCCCCAGACGAGCTCGCGCCGGAAGTCGGCGAAGACCCGCACCGGCCACCCCGGCCGCTCCGCGCCCGAGCCGAGGTCGAGCGCGTGCAGCTTCCCGAACGCGTCCGCGACGTAGAGCGTCCCCGCCGCCGCGTCGACGACGCCGGTGCCGAGGACGCCGTACCCGTCGAGCTGCGCGCAGCTCTGCGCGAGCTGCCCGACGTCCGCGCGCCAGCGGACGTAGCCGTCGGCCGTGAACGCGACCACCTCGCCCGCGGTCGTCGCCGCGTAGAACGTCCCTCCCGCCTCGAGCACCTGCGCGGTGATCCGGCCGCGCGCCGGCAGGACGAACGCGCGCGTGAGCGAGGCCGGCGTCGCCTGCGCGGCGCCCGCACGCCCGGCGCCGGCGCCGTAGGTCGTCCAGTCCGGGCCGGGACCGGCCGCCGCGGCGCCGAGCGCCGGCGCGGCCGCAGCCGCGAGCAGCACGCAGACTCGCCTCGCCCTCCGAACCGGCACCGCGCCCTCCTCCCGGACGAACCTCGAGGTTGCTCGTGAAAGCGCGCGAGTTCTACTCGGCCCGCAGGACGCGGCGGAGGATCACGCCGTGGTCGGTCTCGGCCGCGGGCTCGAACCCGTGGGCCTCGAACACGCGCGCGTCGGCGCCGTCCTTCTCGACCGAGACCGACAGCCCCGGGTGGCCGTCCGCCCGCGCGCGCTCGACCAGCCGGGCGAGCAGCTCCTCGCCGATCCCCTGCCCCTGGCGCGAGGGGACGACGACGATCGTCAGCTCCGGCGTCCGCTCGTCGACGAAGCCGTACCCCGGCGCGGACTCGCGGAAGAGGCGGAACCAGCCCGCGCCGACGCGGTGCCCGCCCTCCATCGCGACCAGCGCCGTGTCGCCGGGGCGCCCCCAACCGTCGACGTACCGGCCGAGCGGGAACTCCGCCGTGTCCAGCCGGTTCACGTGCCAGTTGTAGGCGTGCGTGAGGAGCGAGCGCATGAAGGCGACGTCCTGATGGCCGCCGCGGCGGATCAGCGTCATGCCGTTCTGATCGTGCCGCATCCGGGACTCCTGCGGGGGTGGATCGTCGGTGCCTCCGGAGGTACGGACGGGACGGCGCGCCCGGTTTCCCTACTGGACACTCTCGGAGAGCTGGATGCGGTTGCCCTCGGGGTCGTAGACGTCCACCAGGCGCAGCTCGCCCGCGATCTCGACGACGGTGCCGACCTTCACGCCGTCCCCGCGCAGGCGCGCGGCCTCCGCGAGCACGTCGTCGACGTCGACCATGGCGACGCCGCCCTCCGGGTCCGGGTCGCCGGTCGCGAGCGCGATGTGCATCGGGCCGCGCCTGAGCGCGGCGACGGACTCGTCGAAGTCGACGTACGTCTCCTCGAAGCCGAGCACGCGCTTGTAGAAGTCGCGCGCGCGTCCGAAGTCGTGCACGCGGTAGACGACGCGGGGGGTGTCCGTGAGCACGCTCATCCCTCAGAGGGCGAGCGCCGGCTCCTCGACGAACGACTTCACCGTGCGCAGGAAGTCGGCCGCCTCGGCGCCGTCGACGGCTCGGTGGTCGACCGTCAGCGTCATCGTCATCAGCGGGCGCGGGACGAGCTCGCCGTCGCGGACCGCCGGCCGCCGCTCGGTCGCGCCGACCGCGAGGATCGCCGCCTGCGGCGGGTTGAGGACGGCGGTGAACTGCTCGACGCCGTACATGCCGAGGTTCGAGATCGTGAACGTGCCCTCCTCGAGCTCCTGCTGCTGGAGCCTGCCCTCGCGCGCGCGCCCGACGAGGTCGGTGCGGCGGGCGGCGATCTCGGCGAGCGAGAGGCGCTCGGCGCTGCGGATCACCGGCACCACGAGGCCGGAGGGCGCGGCGACGGCGATGCCGACGTTCGCGGCGGGGAAGCGCAGCAGCGCCTCCTCCGTGAACTGGACGTTGACGCCGCGGTGCCGCCCGAGCGCCATCGCGCTCACCTTCGTCAGGAGGTCGGTGACGGTGACGCGCACGCCGGGGTTGAGCTCGCGTGCGCGCTCGACGAGCTCGGTCGCGAGCGTCATGTCGGCCGAGACCGTGAGCTGGAAGACGGGCACCTCCCACGCCGCGGTGAGGCGGCGCGCGATCGTCGCGCGGACGCGCGTGAGCGGGATCCGCTCGACCTCGCCGGGGGCGGGCACGGCGGGCGCTGCGGGGGCCGCGGGCGGCGGCGCGGCCGCCGCCGCGGCCTGCGCGCGCTCGACGTCCTCGGCGACGATCCGCCCGTCGGGGCCCGTCCCGCGCAGCCCCGCCAGCTCGACGCCCCGCTCGCGCGCCATCCGGCGCGCGAGCGGCGAGGCCTTCACGCGGCCCGCGCCCGCCCCCGCCGCCGGCACGCTCTCGTCACGGCGGCCGCCGCCGGACGTGTCCCGTGCGCCGACCGGCGCAGCAGCGCCTTCCTCGACCTGTGGAAGCTCCGTCACGCCGTCGTGACGGCGGCCGTCGCCCGCTGTGGCGGCGCCGGGCACGCCTGCGGTGGACGCGTCGGGTGGAGGGAGGGGAAGCTCCTCGCCCTCCTCGCCGATGACGGCGATCGTCTGGCCGACCGGGACCTCGCCCGAGGCGACGGCGATCCTGAGCAGGACGCCGCTCGCCTCCGCCTCGACCTCCTGCGTCGCCTTGTCGGTGTCGACCTCGAAGAGCGGCTCGCCCTTCTCGACCCGCTCGCCCTCGGCCTTCAGCCACTTGACGATCGTGCCCGCCTCCATCCCCTGCCCGAGGCGCGGGAGCTTGACCTCACTGCTCACGCTCGACCGTCCTGCGAATCGCCGCGAGCACGTCGTCGGGCTGCGGGACGACGAACTGCTCCATCGCCGGCGCGAACGCGAGCGGCGCGAACTTCGCCCCGACCCGCTCGATCGGCGCGTCGAGCCAGTCGAACGCTTGCTCCTGCAGCACCGCCGTCACCTCCGCGCCGAACCCCATCCGCGTGACCGCCTCGTGCGCGACGACGGCGCGGTTCGTCTTCTTGACCGACTCGACGAGCGTGTCGACGTCGAGCGGCTGCAGCGTGCGCGGGTCGACGACCTCGACCGAGATCCCGTCCGCCTCCGCCCGCTCGGCCGCCTTCAGCGAGCGGTGCACGAGCGGCCCGGTCGCGATCACGGTCACGTCCCCGCCCTCCCGCACGACCCGCGCCTTCCCGATCGGCACCGGCTCGAGCTCCGCCGGCGCCTCCTCCTTGATCGGGTAGAGCAGCCGGTGCTCGAAGAAGATGACGGGGTTGTCGTCGTAGATCGACGACCAGAGGAGCCCGCGCACGTCGTTCGGGCTCGACGCGAACACGACCTTCAGGCCCGGCACGTGCACGAGCCACGCCTCGAGCTGCTGCGCGTGCTGCGCGCCCGGCGACCAGCCCGCGCCGCCCTGCGTGCGGATCGTGAGCGGAACCTTGAGCTGCCCGCCCGACATGTACCGGTGCTTCGCCGCCTGGTTCACGATCTGCTCGAGCGAGAGCGTCAGGAAGTCCTCGTACATGATCTCGACGACCGGGCGCATCCCCTGCATCGCCGCGCCGATCGCCGCGCCCACGATCGCCATCTCCGAGATCGGCGTGTTGCGCACGCGCTCCGGGCCGAACTCGTCGAGCAGGCCCTGCGTCACGCCCATCGACCCGCCCATCTCCGCGATGTCCTCGCCCATCACGAAGACGTCGCCGTCCGCGCGCATCGCGTCCGCGAGCGCCTGCCGCACGGCCGCGCGGTACGTCAGCTCCGGCACGGGGGCTCAGGCATAGACGTTCTTCAGGGCGTCCTCGGGCTGCGGGTCGGTGCCGGCCTTCGCGAACTCGACCGACGCCTCCACCACCCCGCGAACCTCGCCGTCGAGCGCCTCCCACTCCTCGTCGGCGAGGTCGAGGCGCTCGCGCAGCGCCGCGATCGGGTCGTGCGCGGCCGCCTCCGCCCGGTCCTCCTTCGAGCGGTAGATCTGCGCGTCGCCGATGTAGTGGCCCTCCATCCGGAACGTCTCGACGTCGAGGAAGACCGGGCCCTCGCCCGAGCGCACGCGCTCGAGCGCCTCCCGGGTGACCTCGAAGACCTCCTCGACGTCCTGGCCGTCCACCTTCACCGCCGCCATGTCGTACGCGAGCGCGCGCTTCGACATGTCGTCCCACACCGGCGAATGCTGCCAGCCGGGCGTCGACTCCGCCCAGTGGTTGTTCTCGCAGACGAAGAGCGACTTCGTCTTCCAGAGCTGCGCCAGGTTCAGCGACTCGTGGAAGGTGCCCGTGTTCGTGGCGCCGTCGCCGAAGAAGGCAACGGCTACCCGCGGCTCGTCGCGCAGCTTGAAGGCGAGGCCCGCGCCCACGATCGCCGGCAGCCCGCCGGCGACGACCGCGTTCGCGCCGAGGTTCCCGCGCTCGACGTCGTACAGGTGCATCGAGCCGCCGTACCCGTGCGAGCAGCCCTCGAGCTTGCCGTACAGCTCCGCCATCACCGCGTTCGGGTGCGTGCCGCGGGCCAGCGTGTGCCCGTGCGCGCGGTGCGTCGACGCGAACACGTCTCCGTCCTCCAGCGCCTGGCAGACGCCGACGGCGACGGCCTCCTGCCCGATCGCGACGTGCAGGAACCCGGGCAGCTCCCCGGCGCGGAAGCGTTCCTCGACCTTCTCCTCGAAACGCCGGATGAGCAGCATCTCGCGGAGGAACTCGCGCAGCCGCTCCTGCGACAGCGCGCGTCGCTTCTCGACTTTCGCCACGTCGATCTGAGTGTACTTTTGCGTCGTGGGGCTGGGCCGCCAGTGGGAAGCGCTCGCCGACGACCGGTCCGAGGCTCGGATCCGAGTGACGCTGGAGGAGCCCGAGCACGCCGGCCGCGCCGCGCAGCTGCTCGCGCCGCTCCAGCCGCACCGCGCCGCGCCGAACGTGCTCACGTTTCGCGCGCTCGGCCGCCCAGAGTCCGTCCGCAGGCTGCTCGAGCGGCTCGACGAGGAGCGCATCCGCGGCTCGCTCGAGCTGATCGCCTCGGATCCGATCCCCGCGGCGGCGCCCGAGGCGCCGGCGCCGACGCTGCGCGAGTCGTGGGAGTCGGCGCTCGCCACGGTGCCGGCCGACTGGAGCGACCTCCTCGCCGAGCTCGAGCTCGAGTCGTCGGACTGGCTCGACCGCGCCGCCGTGAACACGACGCCGCTCAACCCGCGCCGCGACGGCGCGCGGCTCGCCTTCCGCTTCCGCTCCGCGCGGCGGTTCGGCTACGGCGCCTCGCCGCAGATGGTCTCCCGCTGCCTCGCGCGCTGCGACGCGGACGGGATCCGCGGCACCGTGCGGATCCTGCGCGTCCTCTCCGACACGCGCCCCGCGCACACGCAGGGGCCGGTATGGCAGCTCGGCGGGAGGACGGTCTAGGTTTGCAGCCCCTTCGGCGCGGCAATCGCAGTGGCGTGCCGGACGGCGACGGCAGCCACCGCGTCGGCGCCGCCGCCAGGGACGTCGCGGAGCACGCCGGCGCGCTCACGCGCCTCGAGCTCGAGCTCGCGGCGCTCGAGCTGAAGCGGAAGGCGCGCGCGCTCGCGCTCGGCTTCGGGCTCGGCGCCGCCGCGATCGTCTTCGTCGTGCTCGGCACGGGGTTCGCGCTCGCGACGGCGGTCGCCGCGATCGCGCTCGTGACCCCCGTCTGGCTCGCCCTCCTGATCGTCACCGGCGCGCTCTTCCTCCTCGCGGGGATCGCGGGCGCGCTCGCCGCCGGGCGCCTGCGCCGCGGCGCGTCCCCCGTGCCGAAGGAGGCGATCCGCGAGGCGCGGCTCACCTCCGAGGCGATCAAGCGCTGATGCCGCACGGGCGGACGACGGAGGATGTTCTCCGTGAGATCGAGCACGAGCGGGACGAGCTCGTGCGCGCCGTCGCGCGGCTCCGCGGCGACCTGCACGCGGCCGCGAACGTGAGGCCCCTGCTGCGCAGGGTCGCGGTCGGCGCCGCCGGGCTGGCGGCGCTGCGGCTGGTCGCGCGCCGGCTCAGCGGAGCTCGGCGCCGAAGGCGCTAGCGAGCGCCGCGACGATCGCCTCGCGCAGGCGCGCGGCGTCGTCGTCGGAGAGGGTGCGGTCGGGCGCCTGGTAGGCGACCGAGAACGCGACCGACTTCCGTCCCGGCCCGACCTGCTCGCCGCGGTAGACGTCGAAGACGCGGAGCTCGCGCAGCTCCGGCCCGGCCGCCTCGCGCGCCGCGGCGACGAGGTCGCCGACCGGGACCTCCTCCGGCACCGACACCGCGATGTCCTGCCGCACCGCCGGGAAGGTGACGACGTCCTCGTAGGTGACGGGCTCGCGCGAGGCCGCGAAGAGGTCGGCGAGGTCGAGCTCGAAGGCGCCCCACTCCCCCTCGAGCAGGCGCGGATGCAGCTCGCCGAGGACGCCGGCCGGCGTGCGCGCCGTCTTCCCCGGGTGCAGGAGCGGGTGCTCGGCGCGCTCGAACGAGGGCTCGGCCTTCAGCACCGCGTAGAGCGCCTCGACGACGCCCTTGACGCGCAGGAAGCCGCCCTCGGCGAGGCCGGCGACGCGGAGGCGCTCCTCCGGCAGCTCCCCGCCCTCCAGGTAGACGCGCGCGACCTCGAAGAGCGCGATCGCGCGCGCGCCGGCGTCGACGTTGCGGCGGGCCGCCTCGGCGAGGCTCGGCACGAGCGTCGTGCGCAGCGCGGCGAGCTCGACCGAGATCGGCTCGGACAGCTTCCACGGGGTGTCGTCCTCGGGGACGAGGCTGGGCGTGTACGTCTCCGCGAAGCCGAGGCCGACGAGGGCGTCCTCGAGCCGGCGCCGGAGCCGCTGCTCGCGCGTGAGCAGGCCGAACATCTCGCGACGCGCCGGCAGCGTGAACGGCACGTCCTCGAGCCGGAAGCGCGCGACCTCCTCGACGACGTCGACCTCGCGCGTGACGTCGCGCGCGCGCCAGGTCGGGACGACGACGCTGCCGCCCTCGCGCTCGAAGCCGAGGCGGGCGAGCAGCGCGTACTGCTCGCCGGGCGGCGTCGCCACCCCGACGAGCGCGTCGGCCCGCTCGGGCCGGTACGGCACGACCGGCCGCTCGGGCAGGCCCGCGTGGACGTCGGCCGCGGCGGTCAGCTCGCCGCCCGCGAGCTCGAGGATCAGGCTCGTCGCGAGGTCGGCCGCCGCCTCGGCGAGGTACGGGTCGACGCCCTTCTCCCAGCGGCCGGAGCTCTCGGTGCGCAGGCGGTGGCGCTCGGAGGTGAGGTAGATGCGGAACGGGTCGAAGTTCGCCGCCTCGAGCAGGACGGCGCGCGTCTCGCCGCCGATCTCGGTCTCCTCGCCGCCCATGATCCCGGCGAGGGCGATGCCGCGGTCGGCGTCGGCGATCAGCAGGTCGTCCTCGGAGAGCGCGCGCTCGACGCCGTCGAGCGTCCGCAGCGTCTCCCGCGGCCCGGCGCGGCGCACCACGACCCGCCCCTCGTGGAGCGTCGCCAGGTCGAAGGCGTGGAGCGGGCTCCCGAGCGCGAGCATGACGTAGTTCGTGACGTCGACGACGTTCGAGATCGGACGCATCCCCGCCGCGAACAGGCGCGAGCGCAGCCACACCGGCGAGGGCGCGACGGAGACGCCGTCGAAGACGCGGCCGATGTAGCGCGGGCAGCCGCCGAAGTCCTCGACGTCGATCCGGACCTCGCCCGTCGCGGCCGGGACGCGACCCGCGGGGAGCTCCGCGAGCGGCAGGTCGTAGAGCGCCGCGACTTCGCGGGCGATGCCGTAGACCGACTGGAGGTCGGGCCGGTTGCCGGTCGCCTCGACGAGGAGGACGGCGTCGGCGAGCGGCAGCACGTCGGCGAGCGGCGTGCCGGGCTCGGCCTCCGGGAGCACCATGATCCCGGAGTGGTCGCTGCCGAGGCCGACCTCGTCCTCGGCCAGGATCATCCCGTCCGAGACCTCGCCGCGCACGGTGCGCCGCTCGAGCCGCAGCCCCTCCGGGAAGTCGGGCCGCGGCGGCAGCAGCGCGCCGGGGAGCGCGACGCCGACGGTCGCGCCCACGCCGAAGTTCCAGGCGCCGCAGACGATCGAGCGCGGCTCGCCCTCCCCCACGTCGACCTTCGTGAGCCGGAGCCGGTCGGCGTTCGGGTGCTTCGCGGCCTCGACGACGCGGCCGACGCGGAAGAGCCCGAGGTTGCCGTCCGTGTCCGCGACGCCGCGCCGCTCGATCCCCTCGACCTCGGCGGAGGCGACCGAGAGCCGCGTCGCGAGCTCCTCGAGCGGCATCTCGAGCGGGACGTACTCCGCGAGCCACGAGACCGGGACCCGCATCGTCAGAACTGCCTCAGCACGCGGAGGTCGCCCTCCCAGAGCGCGCGGATGTCGGGGACGTCGTGGCGGAGCTGCGCGGCGCGCTCGAGCCCGCAGCCGAACGCGAAGCCGCCCCACTCCTCCGGGTCGAGGCCGACGTGCTCGAACACGAGCGGGTCGACCATGCCCGCGCCGCCCATCTCGATCCAGCCCGAGAACTTGCAGGTGCGGCAGCCGGCGCCGCCGCAGATCCCGCACGACACGTCGGGCTCGATCGACGGCTCGGTGAACGGGAAGTAGTGCGTCCGGAAGCGCACCCGCCGGTCCGGCCCGTAGAGCGCGCGCATCACGTGCAGCAGCGTCCCCTTCAGGTCGGCGAGCGTCAGCCCCTTGTCGACGGCGAGCCCCTCGAACTGGTGGAAGATCGGGTAGCGCGTCGCGGTGATCGCGTCGCGGCGGTAGACGCGCCCGATCGAGACCATGTAGATCGGCGGCGGCCGCTCCTCGAGGGAGTGGATCTGCGACGGGCTCGTCTCCGTCCGCAGCACGTGGCCGGAGTCGAAGAAGAACGTGTCGCGCGGGGAGCGCGCCGAGTGCGTCGGCGGGAACGCGAGCTTGTCGAAGTTGTACTCGACCGTCTCGACCTCGCGGTCGTCGCGCACCTCGTAGCCGAGGCCGAGGAACGCGTCCTCGACGACCCGGCGGATCTGCGTGATCGGGTGCAGGTGGCCGACCGGCAGCTCCTCGCCCGGGAGGGTGACGTCGATCACCTCCTCGCGCAGGCGGCGGTCGAGCTCCTCGTCGGCGAGGCGCCGCTCCCGCTCCGCCACCGACGCCTCGAGCCGCTGCCGGATCCCGTTCAGGAGCATCCCGCTCTCGCGGTCGCGCACGCCGCGGAGGGCGAGCGCGAGCTCGCTCTTGCGGCCGAGGTAGCGCACGCGCGCCTCCTCGAGCTCGGCGGTCGACGCCGCCGCGCCGAACGCGGCCGCCGCGCCCGCCTCGTATTCCTGCCAGTCCGTCACGAGGGGGCAACATACCCGCGTGTCGGCCTACGATCGGATCGCACGGCTCTACGACCCCTGGTCGGTGAGCGTCGTCGAGGACGTCGACTTCTACGTCGAGGAGGCGCGGCGCGCCGGCGGGGCGATGCTCGAGCTCGGCGTCGGGACCGGCCGGATCGCGATCCCCGTCGCGCTGGCGGGCGTGCGGGTCGTCGGCGTCGACTCCTCGCGCGGGATGCTCGAGGTCGCGCGCGAGCGGGCGGCGGCCGCCGGCGCCGAGGTCGACCTCCGCTACGGCGACCTCCGCGACCCACCGGTCGACGAGCGCTTCCCGCTCGTCGTCTGCCCGTTCCGGACGCTGCTCCACATGCAGACCGGCGCCGACCGCCGTGCGGCGCTGCAGGCGGTGCGGCGGTGCCTGGCCGACGGCGGGCGCTTCGTCTTCGACGTCTTCACGCCGGGCACCGACGACATCGCCGACACGCACGGCCGCTGGCTCGAGCGCGAGCCCGGGATCTTCGAGCGCGCCGAGTGGGACGAGGAGCGGCGGACGCTCGTCCTGCGCGTCGCGGGCGACGGCGCGGAGGCCGAGCTCTCGCTCGCGTGGCTCCCCGTCGAGGAGTGGCGCGCGCTGCTCGCCGAGGAGGGCTTCGAGGTGGCCGCGCTCTACGGCTGGTTCGACCGCACGCCGTACGCGGAGGGCGCCGAGGACTCGATCTGGGTCTGCCGCCGCGCCGGCTAGAGCGGCTCGACCGGGTCGCCGACGCGGACGCGGCCGGGGTGCTCGACGTCGAGGTAGACGCCGAAGTCGAGCTTGCGGCCCTCGCGCAGGCCGCGGTAGCTCCGGATCCCCGCGAGCGTGTCCAGCGAGCGGAGCCCCGTGTCGGGATCGTGCGTCGTGACCGCGCAGCGCCCCACGGGCCCGCGGACGCGGACGACCGCCTCGCCGACGCGCACGCGCGACCAGCCGTCCTCCTCGTGCGGGCCCGCGCCGTCGACCTCGAGCAGCATCCGGAAGCGCCGCGGGTCGACCTCCGCGCCGAGCGCCTCGCCGAGCCGCGCGCACGAGGCGCGCGAGACGAGCGTGCCGACGTGGACGTCCGTCCCCGTCCCCGGCTCGTCCGTCCGGACGAGCTGGAGCGGCGTGCCGGCGTACTCCGAGAGCGCCTCCGCCCACGGCCCGACGACGAGGCGGCCGGTCACCTGCCGCCCCCAGAAGCTCGTCCGCACGGGCTCGCCGAGCTCGACCTCGCCGCCCACCTCCCGCCCGCCGGGGAAGCGCAGCAGGAGCCGGCCGCCGGCGAGCTCGGGGCGGACGCGCACGAGCGGGCCGAAGTTCTTGCCGTTGAAGAGCGTCCAGCCCGAGATCAGGTAGAAGCGCCGGTTCTCCTCCGCCCCGCGCAGGGTCAGCTCGACCTCGTCCGGGTGCTGCAGCCCGAGGCCCTTCACCGGCGTGACGTTGATGCGCGCGACGCTCGCCACGTCAGCGATTCTGTCGGCGCCACTCGTAGAGCGCGATCGCCCCCGCGGCGGCGACGTTGAGCGACTCCGCGCCCGCGAGCGGGATCGTCGCCTCCGCGTCGCGCGGCACGCCGTCCGGGAGCCCGGCCCGCTCGGCGCCGAGCAGGAACGCAACCTCCCCGCGGAGGTCGAGCCGGTCGAGCGCCTCCCCGCCGTGCGCCACGAGCGCCACGCGCCTCCGGTCACGTGTTAACACGCTGGCATCGGGGGCGGCCGCGGAGGCGGCGGCCCGGTCGTCCCCCTCGCGCCCGGACCAGGCGAGCGGCACGCGCCAGACCGAGCCGGCCGAGGCGCGGAGCGCCTTCGGCGAGGTGGGGTCGGCGCAGCCCTCCGAGAGGCAGACGGCGGCGCCGAAGGCGTCCGCCGTGCGGACGAGCGTGCCCACGTTGCCCGGGTCGGCGACGCGCCAGAGCCAGAGGGTCGCCGGCCGGCGGTCGGCCGCGGGCAGGTCGGCGCGGCGGTAGACGGCGACGACGCGCGGCGGGTGGGCGGCCGTCGAGACCTCGGCGAGGAGGCACCGCTCGACGTCCACTCCGGCGACGAGCAGCTCGACCGGCTCGGCGGTGGCCGCGGCGACGGCGTCCTCGCCTTCGACGAAGAAGAGGCCGAGCCTGTCGCGCCAGCGGCGCTCGTGCAGCCTGCGGACCCGCCGAGCGACGCACTGCCCCGAGCGGCAGGGCAGGCCGAGCCGCCCGCAGCGACGGTCAGCCAGCAAGCAGCGCGCCATGCGCCGCGACGCTACCTGCGTCGGCGCTCCGGGCGTCGGGGCGCGTGCGCAGGCGAGCGCGCAACATCCTGGGGTCGACGCTCGACTGCTGCACGCGCAACACGCGGGGGTCTGACCCCGGACTGTTGCACGCGCAACACGCGGGGGTCTGACCCCGGAACGTTGCGCGGGGGTCTGACCGCAGGAAGCGTCGCTCGTGCAGCCTGCGGACGGGCTTCCGGCGCTCGCCGTCGCGCGCGCCGATCATCCCTCCCACCAGCGCAGCCACCGGGCGTGGTGGTCGACCTGCGCGAGCTGTCGCCGCTCCTCGCCGGGCCAGGTCGTGAGCTCGAGCAGCGCGCCGTCGAACTGGCCGCCGTGGCGCGGCCCCTCGAGCGAGAGCCAGGCGAGCGGCGCCTCCGCCCCGGCGCGGTCGAGTGCGGCGACGAGCTCCGCGTGGCGCTCGTCGGAGAGGTAGATCGTCGTCACCGACGAGACGACCACGGTCAGCGCGTCCCCGCGCTCGGCGAGCAGCGAGGGGAGGAGGTCGACGTAGTCGCCGGCGACGAGCTCCGGCGGGTCGTCCCGCGCCGTCGCGACCGCCTCGCGCAGGCGCCGGAGCCGCTCGGTCTGGTCGGGCCAGACGAACGCCTCGAGCAGGCGCGCGGCCTCCGCGGTCGTCACGTCGACGGGCGCGACGTCGACGCCGCGCCGCCGTCCGATCGACAGCTCGCGCCTGAGCAGCGAGCCGGGCGGCCCGCCGCGGTCACGACCGGCGAGGCGCGGCCGGCCGCTCCCCCAGGAGCCGCTGCGGTAGCGGTAGCCGTAGCGGTCGAGGCACAGCAGGAGCCCGGCCGACGCGCCGAGCTCGACGAGGTCGACCTCCGCGGCGCCGAGCGCGAGCAGCCCGGGCAGCAGGGCCCAGGCGCGCGCGACCTCGTTCGTCTGCACGGGCTGCTCGGCGGCGAAGCGCGCGAGGAACTCGGCCCGCTCGTCGAGCGCGCGGTCGACGTCGTCCCACGAGGCCTCGCCGCCGAGCACGAGGTAGTGCACGGCGCCGAGGAGGCGCAGCGGGAAGTCCCAGCGCAGGTCGGGCGCGAGCGCCGCGACGCGGTCGTCCTCGGCGAGCCTGCGGCAGAGCCGCGCGTAGAGGGGCGAGCGCCCGTCGCAGTACGCAGCCTGACGGCGGAAGATCTCCGCCTGCCGCTCGCGCGCCCCGCCGCTCAGCCGAGGGCGGCGCGGGCCTGCTCGGCGAGCTTCGCGAACGCGCCGGGGTCGCTCACCGCGAGGTCGGCGAGCACCTTGCGGTCGAGCTCGACGTTCGCGGCCTTGAGGCCGGCCATGAACTGGTTGTAGGAGAGGCCGTTCGCGCGCGCGCCGGCGTTGATCCGCATGATCCACAGCCGCCGGAACGTCCGCTTCTTGACCTTGCGGTCGCGGTAGGCGTAGGCGAGGGAGCGCTCGACCTGCTCCTTCGCGTAGCGGTAGTTCGTGCTCTTGAGGCCCCAGTACCCCTTCGCCTCCTCGAGCACCTTGCGCCGCTTCTTCCGCGCGGCGACGGATCGCTTCACGCGTGCCATGACCCTCCTCCTAACCCTTCCCGAGCAGCTTCCTGATCGTGCCGGCCTGGTCCGGCGCGACCGGCAGGTCCTTACTGAACGCGCGCTTGAGCTTAGGGGACTTGTGCTCGAGGTTGTGACTCTGGTTCGCCCGCCGGCGCAGCAGCTTCCCGGTGCCCGTGATCTTGAACTTCTTCTTTGCTCCTGAGTGCGTCTTCTGCTTCGGCATCTCGTTTCACTCCTGCGTTCTTCGTGGGCGCCAGCACCATGGTCATGTTGCGGCCCTCGAGCAGCGGCTGGATCTCGATCGACCCGAGCTCGCGCACGTCCTCCGCGAGGCGCATCAGCAGGTCGCGGCCTCTGTCCGGATGCTCGCGCTCGCGGCCCCGGAACATGATCGTGACCTTGACCTTCGCCCGCTGGTTCAGGAAGCGGACGACGTGCCCCTTCTTGGTCTCGTAGTCGTGGACTCCGATCTTCGGCCTGAGCTTGATCTCCTTGACGTGGATCTGGGTCTGGTTCTTGCGGGCCTGCTTGGCCTTCTGCTCCTGCTCGTACCGGTACTTGCCGTAGTCCATGACCCGCACTACCGGCGGGTCGGCCTGGGCGGCCACCTCGACGAGGTCGAGCCCCTTGCCGTAGGCGTACTTGCGCGCCTCCTCTGTCGGCTTGATCCCGAGCTGCTCGCCCCCCTCGTCGATCAGGCGGACGCGGGGCACTCTGATCGCGTCGTTGATCCGCGTCTGCGGCTCCGGGCGACGCGGCGCTTCGAACGGGCCTCGCCGCGGCCTCAAATCGGTGTCACCAGGCTCGTGTCGTCCTCCTTCGGATACGAAAACGCCGCTGGCAGGCAGCGGCGCGTCTGTTCCCGCCAACCTCGTCGGTTGAACCCCCTGAGCCTCGCGACCGGAGGTGAGGAGACGATCACGTCCCTGCTTGCCAGGGGCTCAGCTTAGCAAGTGTCTCGAGGAGCTCCGCAAGCGATTTGGTCGATCGCCCGCCCCCGCGCTCGCGGATCGCGAGCGCGTCGTCGCTCTCGCGGTCGCCGTAGACGACCGTGAACGGCACCTTCTCGACCTCGGCGTTCCGGATCTTCTTCGCCACCGTCTCGTCCGAGTCGTCCACCTCGACCCGGTACGGCAGCCGCGCCGCGAGCGCCCGCGCCGGCTCCCGGTGCGCCTCGCCGACGGCGACGATCCGGACCTGGACCGGGGCGATCCAGAAGGGGAAGGCGCCGCCGTAGTGCTCGGTGAGGATCCCGACGAAGCGCTCGAGCGAGCCGAGCAGCGCCCGGTGGATCACGTACGGCGTGTGCTCGGCGTTGTCGGCGCCCGAGTAGCGGAGGCCGAAGCGCTGCGGCATCTGGGCGTCGAGCTGGATCGTCCCCATCTGCCAGGAGCGGCCGAGGACGTCGGTCATGTGCAGGTCGATCTTCGGGCCGTAGAAGGCGCCGTCGCCCTCGTTGACGGCGTACTCGATCCCGCGCCGGTCGAGCGCGGCGCGGAGCGCGGCCTCGGTGAAGTCCCACTCCTCGTCCGTCCCGACGCGCTTCTCGGGCCGCGTCGAGAGCTCGAAGCGGGCGTCCAGGCCGAAGAGCTCGTAGAGGTAGGCGGCGTAGTCGAGGCAGCCGAAGATCTCCTCCTCGATCTGGTCGCGGCTGCAGAAGATGTGCGCGTCGTCCTGGGTGATGTGGCGCACGCGGAGCAGCCCGTGGAGGACGCCGGCGAGCTCGTCGCGGTGGAGCGTCGACGACTCGGCGTAGCGGAAGGGCAGGTCGCGGTAGGAGCGGAGCTGCGACCCGAACAGGAGCATGTGGCCCGGGCAGTTCATCGGCTTGAGCGCGAACTGCTTCGCGTCCTGCTCCTTCGACGAGACGAAGAACATGTTCTCGGCGTAGTTGTCGTAGTGGCCGGAGGTGACGAAGGTGTCGACGTCGTAGAGGAGCGGCGTCTTCACCTCGAGGTAGCCGCGCCGCAGGTTCTCGCGGCGGCGGAGGTCCTCGAGCGCGTTCCAGATCACCATCCCCTTGGGGTGCCAGAAGGGCGAGCCCGGCGAGGCCTCCGAGGTGTGGAAGAGGTCGAGCTGGACGCCGAGCCGGCGGTGGTCGCGGCGGCGGGCCTCCTCGATGCGAGCGAGGTGGGCGTCGAGGTCCTCCTTCGTGTAGAAGGCGGTGCCGTAGATGCGCGTGAGCTGCTTGTTGCGCTCGTCGCCGCGCCAGTACGCGCCGGCGAGGCCGGTGAGCTTGAGCGCCTTGATCGGCTTCGAGTCCTGCAGGTGCGGCCCGCGGCAGAGGTCGGTGAACTCGCCCTGGGTGTAGAGGGTGATCGGCCCCTCGGCCGTGTCGACGAGCTCGACCTTGTACGGCTCGCCCTCGGCGAGGAAGCGGGCGCGGGCCTCCTCTGCGGTCGTCTCCTGGCGCGTCCAGGCGCGGCCTTCCTCGAGCTCGCGCCGGATCTCCGCCTCGATCCGCTCGAGGTCGGCCTCGGCGATCGGCTCCGGGAACTCGAAGTCGTAGTAGAAGCCCTGCTCGATCGGCGGGCCGATCGCGATCTTCACGCCGGGGTAGAGGCGCCGCACCGCCTCGGCGAGGAGGTGCGCGCTCGAGTGGCGCAGGACGGCCAGCGCGTCCGGGTCCTCGCGGTCGCGCGTCGTCAGGACCTGGATCGGCGCGCCGTCGGCGAGCGGGAGACGCAGGTCCTGGACGCGGCCGTTCGTGCGCACGAGGACGGCCTGCTCGGCGAGCTTCGGGCCGATCGCGCGGGCGGCGTCGAGCCCCGTCGCGCCGTCCGGGAGCTCGAGGGGCGAGCCGTCGGGGAGGAAGACCTTCACGGAGGGCAAGGATACGCGGGCCGTTTTCGCGGGCCGTCTCCCGCGGGCCCGGCCGCGCCGCACCTGTCGCAACCAGGCACGGCCGGGGCGGCTCCCACGGCCCTTGACGTGTTGAGATATATCGGTAAGCTATCGCGTTATGCACGAGAAAGACATGCTCTTCTTCCACCGCGAGGTGCCTCCGCCCGGCTTCGGGCCGGGGCCCTTCATGCTCTTCCGGGGCGGGGGCCCGGGCTTCGGCTTCGGGCACCGGCGCCGGCGGATGCGCCGCGGCGACGTCCGCGCCGCGATCCTGCTCCTCCTCGAGGAGGAGCCGCGCAACGGCTACCAGGTGATGCAGGAGCTCGAGCAGCGCAGCGGCGGCGCGTGGCGCCCGAGCCCCGGCTCGGTCTACCCCGCGCTCCAGCTCCTCGCCGACGAGGGCCTCATCCGCGGGGAGTCGCGCGAGGGCGGAACGGTGTACGAGCTCACCGAGGCGGGCCGCGCGCACCTCGACGAGCACCGCGAGCGCTTCGGCGAGCCCTGGGCGCAGGCGGGCGCGGCCGTGCCGGAGGACGTGCGCGAGCTGATGCGCCTCGCGATGCAGGTCGGGATCGCCGCGCGGCAGGTCACCCAGGCCGGCGGCGAGGAGCAGCGGAAGGCCGCGGCCGAGCTCCTCGCGGAGACCCGCCGCCGGCTCTACGGGATCCTCGCCGGCGAGTAGCCTCGGGCCCGCCGGCGAGCGGGCCCCGGCCGGCCCGGAGCCGGACCGCGCCCCACGGGCGCCCGGCACCGGGCACCCCGGCGTGGCAGGGTGACGCCGGTGCTCGCGAGCCGCCTGCCGCCCGTCCTCCGCCGCCGCGACTACGCCCGCCTCTGGGTCGCGCTCCTCGCGATGGGCCTCGGGAGCCAGATGATCGCGGTCGCGGTCGGCTGGCAGGTGTACGCGATCCACCGCTCCGCGCTCGACCTCGGCCTGATCGGGCTCGCCGAGTTCGTCCCGCTGCCGCTGCTCGCGCTCCCGGCCGGCCAGCTCGCCGACCGCTTCTCGCGCCGCTCGTCTTCGCCGGCTCGCTCGCCCTCCAGGTCGTCGTCACGCTCGGCCTCCTCGCGGTGAGCCTGACGGCGCAGCACCTCCTGTGGCCGTTCCTCCTGCTCGCGGGCGCGACCGGCGTCGCCGCGGCGCTCGGCACCCCGGCCGCCCGGGCGCTGCCGCCGATGCTCGTGCCGCTCGACCTGATCCAGAGCGCGATGGCGCTCCGCTCGATCGCGTTCCAGGTCGGCTTCGCCGGCGGCCCCGCCCTCGGCGGGCTCCTCTTCGCCGCCCGGCCCGAGCTCGCGTACGCGGCCGCGGCGGCGCTGCTCGCCGCCGGGCTCGCCTCGGTCGGCGGCGTCGGCGAGCCGCAGGTCGCCGCGGCGCAGGCGCCGGGCGCCGTTCCCGTCACGGGCCTCGGCGAGCTGCTCGCCGGCCTCCACTTCGTCCGCCGCACGCCGGTGCTCCTCGGCGCGATCACGCTCGACCTCGTCGCGGTGCTCTTCGGCGGCGCCGTCGCGCTGCTCCCCCTGTTCGCGCGCTCGATCCTCCACACCGGCCCGGTCGGGCTCGGGATCCTCCGCACCGCCCCTGCGGTGGGCGCCCTCGCGGCCGGCGTCCTGCTCGCGCGCCGCCCGCTCTCCGGGCGGGTCGGGCCGACGCTCCTCGCCGCCGTCGCCGCCTTCGGCGCGAGCATGGTGGTCTTCGGCCTCTCGCGCTCCTTCGCCCTCTCGCTCGCCGCACTCGCAGTCAGCGGCTTCGTCGACATGATCAGCATGAACATCCGCTCGACGACCGCCGCGCTCGCGACGCCGGACGAGCTGCGGGGCCGCGTGCTCGCGATCGAGATGGTGTTCATCAGCGCCTCGAACGAGCTCGGCGCGTTCGAGTCCGGCGTGGCGGCCGCGGCGCTCGGCGCCGTGACCGCGGTCGTCGCCGGCGGCGCCGTCACGATCGCCCTCGCGGCCGCCTGGATCGGCCTCTTCCCCGCCCTCGCCGGCATCGACCGCTTCGACGAGCTCCACGCGGGTAGAGTCGGAAGCCGTGCCGACCGTCCGCATTCCCCCGGTTCTCCGGCCTGAGGCCGGGGGCAACCGCCACGTCGAAGCCGACGGCGCGACCGTGCGCCAGGTGCTCGAGAGCCTCGTCGCCTCCTACCCCACGCTCCGCGACCGGCTGTTCGACGGCGACGAGCTGCCGCAGTTCCTGAACGTCTTCATCGACGGGAACGACGTGCGCCTCGACCAGGGGCTCGAGACGCCCGTCGCCCCCGACGCGACGGTGATCCTGCTGCCCGCCGTCGCCGGCGGGCAGCAGGTCTGACCGGTCAGGCGCTCTCGGGGGCCGGGGCGGTCGCCGGCGACCCCGGCCGGGGCGCCGGACGCTGCGGCCGCAGCTCGCGCTCCCACGGCGCCGTCACCCAGGCGTCGTAGCCGCCGGGCACCGGGATGTAGAACTCGGGGTAGCCCCACATCCCGTGCTCGGAGACGTCGAGCCCGAGCGTCTCCGCCTCCTCGTGCACGCGGATCCCCCAGAGCTTCTTCATCGTCCAGAGCAGGCCGAAGGACGCCGAGAACGTCCAGGCGCCGACGACCGCGACGCCGAGGAGCTGCACGCCGAGCTGGTGGAAGCTCCCCGTGTAGACGAGCCCGCCGTGTCCGGTGGCGAGCCGGTCCGCGAGCATCGGCACGGTGAAGAGCCCGCAGGCGAGCGTGCCCCACACGCCGGAGGCGCCGTGCACCGCGACCGCGCCGATCGGGTCGTCGATCCCGATCCGCTCGACCGCGATCACGCCGACGACGGCGATGAAGCCCGCCACGAGCCCGACGACGATCGCCGCCCACGGGGCGACGTAGCCGGAGGCGGCGGTGATCGCGACGAGCGCGGCGATCACGCCGTTCAGCATCATCGACAGGTCGGGCTTCTTGAGGACGACCCACGCCGTGACGATCCCGCCGAGCGCGCCCGCGGCGGCGGCGACGTTCGTCGTGAGCGCGACGTAGGCGAAGTAGCCGAAGCCGCCGAGGTCGACGCCGAGGGTCGAGCCGGGGTTGAAGCCGAACCAGCCGAACCAGAGGATCAGCGTCCCGAGCACCGCGTACGGGATGTTGTGGCCGGGGATCGGGTTCGCGCGGCCGTCGTGGCCGAACTTGCCGATGCGGGGCCCGAGCAGGAGCGCGCCGGCGAGCGCGGCCAGCGCGCCCTGGTAGTGCACGACCGTCGAGCCCGCGAAGTCCTGCATGCCCTTCTTGAACAGCCAGCCGTGCGGGCTCCAGATCCAGTGGGACGTGACCGAGTAGCAGAGGGTGAAGCAGACGCCGAAGGCGAAGTAGACCCAGAGCTTCGCCCGCTCGGCCATCGAGCCCCAGACGATCGCGAGCGAGACGCCGGCGAAGACGACCTCGAACAGGTATCCCGCCGCGCCGGGGACCTCGGAGAACCAGTCGAACGGCTTCTGGCCCACCGAGACCAGCTCCTCGACCGACGGGAAGAAGCCTGCGGTGCCGACGAAGCCGTTGCCGCCGCCGAAGGCGAAGCCGAAGCCGACCGCCCAGTAGACGAGCGAGCAGATCGCGAAGATGAGGACGTTCTTGCCGGCGATGTGGCCGGCGTTCTTCATCCGCGTCAGGCCCGCCTCGAGGAAGGCGAAGCCGGCCTGCATGAACATCACGAGGACGGCCGCGACGACCACCCAGATCGTGCTCGCGGCGATGAGGAGATCCGAGCTCTCAGGCACCGACCTCCACCTCCTCGAGGAGCCGCCCGGTGCGATGGTGCGTCACGTTCTCCGCCGGCGAGCGCCAGCAGATCCCGTCGCCCGACTCGTGGCCGCTCCGCGCGGCGTCGATGACCGTCGCCTGCACCCGCTCGGCGATCTCGTCCTTCACGAGGAAGATCAGCACCGCCTTCGGCAGGAAGCGCGACTCGAACACACGGCCGCGGTACTCGTGGGTGATCCCGCGCTGCCGGCCGTGCCCGACCGCCTCGATCACGGTCACGCCGACGTGCCCGGTCGCATCCTCGACCGCGTCGATCACGGTCTCGACCCGCTCGCGGATCACCACCGCCTCAACCTTCACCATCCTCTCCCTCCAGTCGCTCGGGACCACGAAAAAAGGCCCCAGCGATCCGTGATCGCTGAGGCCCCACTGCCTCGGCCGGCGCCGGCGGCGGCGCTCGACCTAGGGCCGATGGTACACGAACCTGCTGCGGGCCTACGACCTGCGGCGGGCTACGGCCGGACGACGACCGGGGCGAACCGCTTCGCGTGCGCGCGCGCCTCGGCCGCGCGGCGCTCGATCGTCTGGAACGCGTCGACCAGCGCCGCGAGCTCGGCGTCGCCGAAGTCGCTCAGGACCCTGGCGTCGACCTCGCGGGTCTTCTCCATCCCCGCCCTGACGAGCTTCTCGCCCGCCTTCGTCAGGTAGTGGCGGATCTTGCGACCCTCGCCCGGGCGCCGCTCCACGAGCCCGCGGGCCTGCATCTGCATCACCTGCTGCCCGAGCGTCTGCGGGGTCAGGAACGCGAGCCTGGCCAGGTCGGCGCTCGAGACGCCGGGATGGAGCTTGATCTCGCGGAGCACGTTGAGCTGCGAGATGTTCGTGCCGAGCACGGCCAGCTCGGCGTTGATCGCGAGCCGAAGCTCGTGCTGCGCCCGCTTCAGCGACAGCCCGACGAAGTAGCGGTCGAGCTTCTCCGCCCCGCCCGCCTGCTCGACGGCCGCGAGCCTCGCCTCGACGTGTGCCTGCTCGTTCACGCTCGCCGGGCAGCGTAGTCGAACCCGGGGGAGGCGGCCAGAAAGGCAGGCATAAGGGCCCTTGTATTCGACCTGCCGCGGTCGTAGGGTGCTTCCCACCGTCGTCGCGGAGCGGCGACCCGCCGCTCCCGGCCTCGGCGGCACGCCGGGACGGCGTGACTCCGTCAGGCCTTCGCGGCTCGGACCCGGGCCCGTCTATAAGGTTCCTTGCATCTAGCCGGCGGGCTCCGCAGGTGCCCGCCGCTGTCGTCTCGATCGGAGGGGAGGATGGCGAGCAAGCTGAAGATCAAGGTCAACGGCCTCGTGCACAGCGTGACCGCGAGCCTGGACACGCCGCTTTTGTACGTCCTGCACAACGAGCTGCACCTGCACGGCCCCAGGTTCGGCTGCGGCCTGGCGCAGTGCGGGGCCTGCTCGGTGCTCCTGGACGGGAAGGAGATCCGGAGCTGCGTGACGCCGGTCGCGGCCGTGTCCGGCAAGGCGATCACGACGCTCGAGGGCCTTCCGGCCCTGTGGGCGAAGGAGCGCGGCACCGCCGCCGCGGCGCCGGCCGCGCTGCATCCGTTGCAGCAGGCGTGGATCGACGTGCAGGTGCCGCAGTGCGGCTACTGCCAGAACGGCATGATCATCCAGGCTGCGGACCTGCTCTCGACGACGAAGAACCCGACGAAGGAGCAGATCAAGGTCGCGATGAACGGGCACCTCTGCCGCTGCGGCACGCAGCCGCGGATCCTGAGGGCGATCCAGCAGGCGGCCGCGGTGATGGCGAAGGGAGGGAGGTGAAGATGACCGGCCTCCTGCACGAGCGCGGGCTCTCGCGCAAGACGTTCCTCAAGGGCGGGGGCGCGCTGATCGTCGGCTTCTCGCTCGGCGGGGCGCTCGCGGCGCGCAGGGCGGGCGCGCGCCCGGCCGCTGCAGCCGCCGGGAGCCCGTACCCGGTGATCGACCTCGGGCAGCTCGACTCGTGGCTCGCGATCCACCCGGACGGGACGGTGACCGTCTTCACCGGCCACGTCGACATCGGCACCGGGTCGGAGACGGGATTCATCCAGGTCGTCGCCGACGAGCTCGGCGTGCCCTTCGAGTCGATCACCATCGTGATGGGCCACACCGACCGCACGCCGCTCCAGGGCAAGTCGACGGCGAGCAACGCGATGGCGAGCGCGGTGCAGCCCGTGCAGGTCGCGGCGGCGAACGCCTACCAGGCCCTGCTCGGGATGGCGTCCGCGAGGCTGGGCGTCCCCGTGTCCGGCCTGACCGTGGCCGACGGCGTCGTCTCGGGCGGCGGCAAGAGCGTCTCCTACGGCGACCTGATCGGAGGCAGGCGCTTCAACATCAGCATCCCCGTCTCCTCGCCGCCCGGGTCGTCGGATCCGCTTCAGACGAACAACGGCTCCACAGGCGCACTGGCGGTGACCGTGCCGCTGAAGGACCCGAGCCAGTATCGGTACCGCGGCAAGTCGATCCCCCGGGTCGACTTCCCCGCGAAGGTCGCCGGCACCTGGACGTACGTCCACAACGTGAAGGTGCCCGGCATGCTCCACGGGCGCGTCGTCCCGCCGCCGAACGTCGGGGCGAGGCTCGTGAGCGTGGACGGATTCGGCGGCCATCGCGTTCCAGGACTCGTCAAGGTCGTCGCGAAGGGCGACTTCCTCGGGGTCGTCGCGGAGACGGAGTGGGCCGCGATCGAGGCCGCGAGCACGCTCAAGGCGACGTGGTCCGGAGGGGGCGGGCTTCCCGCCTACCGGGACGTCTACGCCGCGACCGTCGCCTCCAGGACGGTGCAGGACGTCGTGGAGCGGAGCACGGGCAACGCGGGCGCCGTCCTCGCGGGCGCGGCCAGGACCCTCTCGGCCACCTACAACACCCCCTTCAACACGCACGGCCTGATCGGCCCCTCGTGCGCGATCGCGGACGTGGCGCCGAACGGGAACGTGACGGTCTTCTCGGGAACCCAGTGGCCGGACGGCACTCGCTCGGACGTCGCGTACCTGCTCGGCGTCCCGAAGGACAACGTCCGCGTGATCTGGTTCGAGCCCTCGGGCGCGTACGGCCGGCTCGGGACCGACGACGCCGCCGGCGACGCGGCGCTCCTCTCGCAGGCGGTCGGCAAGCCGGTGCGCGTGCAGTGGATGCGCGGCGACGAGCACGGCGTCGCGCCGTACAACTCCGCGGCCGTGATCGCGATCCGGGCCGCCCTCGACTCGAGCGGCCGGATCAGCGCCATGAGCTACGAGAACTGGACCGCGAGCCACTCCGCCTCCGAGGTCGGGAACATGCTCGCGGCCCGCTCGGTCGGCCGGGCCCGCGAGCATCCGCGCCTCAGCGGCGCGGCGAGCGTCCCCGGCTACAGCATCCCGAACCTCCAGGTGGTGAGCCACTACAAGGAGGAGATGCTCCGCGGGATCTACATGCGCTCCGTGGGCGGCATCCAGAACACGTTCGCCCGCGAGTCGTTCATGGACGAGCTCGCGCACGCCGCCGGAGCCGACCCGATCGACTTCCGGCTCAACCACATGACGGATCCCCGTGCGATCGCCGTGCTGCAGGCCGCCGCGAAGCGGTTCGGCTGGGACTACCGCACCTCGCCGAAGCCCGGGAACGCCGGCACCGTCGTCAGCGGGCGGGGAATCTCCTCGTCCGGGCGGATGACGACGATCGTCGAGGTCTCCGTCAACAAGAAGACGGGGTCGGTGACGGCGACACGCGCGGTCGCCGCGTTCGACGTCGGCCGCGTCGTCCATCCCGACGCGCTCGCGGCGCAGATCGAGGGCGGCACGATCATGGGCATCAGCCGGGCTCTCAAGGAGGAGGTGCGCTTCGACACGTCGGGTCGCGTCACCACGCGCGACTGGGTCACCTACCCGATCCTGCGCTTCAGGGAGATCCCCGAGGTCGAGACCGTGATCGTCGACACGCCGAATCCGGCCGCGGGCGCGGGCGAGCCGCCGAACGAGACTCCCGCCGGCGCCGTCGGGAACGCGATCTACGACGCGACCGGGGTGCGCATCCGCACCCTGCCGTTCACGCCGAGCCGCGTGCGCGCCGAGCTGAAGGCCGCGGGCGTCGCCTGACCGGTGAGCGCGGGGCCGGGCCGGCGAGGCCGGTCCGGCCCCGCGCTCGTGTAAGGAACCTTGCACGCCGGGGCCGCCGGTCGTATGGTGGGCGCCGTCGGGGAGGAGCGGCGGCGGCCCGGTCCGCCCGGCGCTGATTCCGTATCCCGAGATCGGAGGGAGGATGGCGAGCAAGCTGAAGATCAAGGTCAACGGCCTCGTGCACTCGGTGACGGCGTCGCTGGACACGCCGCTCCTGTACGTCCTGCACAACGAGCTGCACCTGCACGGCCCCAGGTTCGGTTGCGGCCTGGCGCAGTGCGGCGCCTGCTCGGTGCTCCTGGACGGGAAGGAGATCCGCTCCTGCGTGACCCCGGTGGCGGCCGTTTCCGGGAAGGCGATCACGACGCTGGAGGGGCTGCCGGCGTTGTGGGCGAAGGAGCGCGGCACGTCGGGGGCGTCGCCGGTGCTGCACCCGATCCAGCAGGCGTGGATCGACCAGCAGGTCGCGCAGTGCGGCTACTGCCAGAACGGGATGATGATCCAGGCGACGGACCTGCTGACCGCGACGAAGGACCCGACGGAGGACCAGATCCGCACCGCGCTCAACGGGCACCTCTGCCGGTGCGGCACCTACGTCCGGATCACGAAGGCGATCAGGCAGGCGGCCGCGGTGATGGCGAAGGGAGGCAAGTGAGATGACGGGCCTGCTGCACGAGCGCGAGCTCTCGCGCAAGACCTTCCTCAAGGGCGGCGCGCTCGTCCTCGGGTTCACCCTCGGCGGCGGGCTCGCGGGACGCGCGGCCGCGGCGTACCAGCCGCCGCTCGGCGACTACGGCCCCGACGTCGCCGAGCTCGACACGTGGTTCGCGGTCGGCCAGGACGGCAGCGTCACCCTCTACACCGGCGTCGTCGAGCTCGGGACGGGATCCGTCACGGGGCTCATGCAAATCGCCGCCGAGGAGCTCGACGTGCCGTTCGGCGCGATGAAGGTCGTCACGCCGGACACGCTCAGGACGCCCGACCAGTTCGTGTCGTCGGGAAGCCGTGCGATCAGCCAGCACGGGCCGCCGATCCGGCAGGCCGCCGCGGAGGCGCGCCAGTTCCTCGTCAACCTCGCCGCCGGGAAGCTCGGCGTTCCGGCCTCCCAGCTCACCGTCAGCGACGGCGTCGTCTCGGGCGGCGGCAAGAGCATCTCCTACGGCGAGCTCATCGGCGGCCGGCTCTTCAACGCACGCATCACCGGAACGGCGAAGCCGAAGACGCCCGACAAGTACAGGATCGTCGGGACGTCTGTCCCTCGGGTGGACTTCCCGTCGATCGCGGCCGGGACGCACCAGTACATCCAGAACTTCCGTCTGCCCGGGATGGTCTACGGGCGCATCATCCGGCCGCCGTCGCAGGGCGCCTCGCTCGTGAAGGTCAACGGCTTCAAGCAGCACGTGACCGGAGTCGTGAAGGTCGTCCGGAAGCACGACTGGCTCGGCGTCGTCGCGGAGAGCGACTGGGAGGCGATCGTCGCAGCGCGGGCCCTCGACGCCACCTGGTCGGACTGGTCGGGTCTCCCGCCGGAGGGGAACCTGCACGCGGTGATGCGGACGCTGCCGCTCTACGACGCGGCCGCGAACCCCCTCGACCTGCGGGTCGGAGCGCAGTACAAGAACCCGAACCCGAACGTCTGGCAGAACACCGGAAACGCAGACGCGGCGATCGCCGCGGCGCCGAAGAAGCTCAGCGTCACCTATACGACCCCCTTCCTCGCGCACGGGTCGATCGGCCCGTCCGCCGCCGTCGCCGTCTGGCAGGGCGACCGGTGCACGGTGTGGACGTCGACGCAGACGCCGTACGGGACGCGCGAGGCGATCGCGAAGTTCTGGGGCGTGCCGAACAACAACGTCCGCCTGATCTCGGCGCAGGGATCCGGGACCTACGGACAGAACGGCTCCGACGACGCGGCGCTCGACGCCACGATCATGGCCCGCGAGCTCGACCGGCCCGTCCGCGTGCAGTGGATGCGCTGGGACGAGCACACGTGGGAGAACTACAAGTCCGCCCGCGTGTACGACCTGAGCGGAGCGCTCGACGCCAACGGGAAGATCGTCGCGTGGAAGAGCGAGTCGTGGGGCTTCACGAACTACGGCCGGCCCGAGTACCACGAGCCGGCGCACGGCGGCGAGCCCGGCAGCCTCTTCGTCGCGCAGCTCGCCGGCTGGACCGGCGCGAGCGTCGAGGAGGGCGGCGGACCGCAGAGCGCCCCGCCGTTCCCGATCCCGAACGTGTGGGCGAAGCACAACTTCCTCGGCGCCCCCTCCCAGCGGAAGGGCGCGCTCAGGATCAAGAGCGGGTCGATGCGGAACCCGACCGGGTTCTACGACACGTACGCGAACGAGTCCTTCATCGACGAGCTCGCGGCTCTGGCCGGGATCGACGCGCTCCAGTTCCGCCTCAACCACCTGACGAGCCCTCGCGCGATCACCGCCCTGCAGACGGTCGCGCAGGCCGCGAAGTGGGACTTCCGTCCCGGCCCGAACCCGAACCGGGGCAAGGGCCCGATCCTGCGCGGGCGGGGAGTGACCGTGCAGGGGAACATCGCCGAGGTGTTCGAGGTCGAGGTGAGCACGAAGACGGGCAAGGTGTTCGTCCCGCGCGTCACGGTCGCGGCCGACCACGGCCTCGTCGTCAACCCGAACGCGCTCACGAGCCAGATCGAAGGCGCCGTGACGTTCGGGCTCAGCAACGGCCTCTACGAGCAGGTGCGGTTCGACCGGCAGAAGGTGACGAGCCGCGACTGGGTCACCTACCCGATCATGCGCTACAAGGACTCGCCGCCGGTGATCGACACCGTGCTGATCAACCGGCCGGACCAGCCCTCGACAGGCGGCGGCGAGCCGCCGCACCAGCCGGTGCTCGCAGGCCTCGCGAACGCCATCTTCGACGCGACCGGGGTTCGCATGCGCGACCTCCCCTTCACGCCGAAGAAGGTGCTGGCCGCCCTCAGGTCGGCGGGGTACTAGTAGTAGCTGCCCTCGAGGCCCGCCCGGCCCGTCGGGGTCGGGCGGACCTCGCCCGCCCGGTGGCGGCCTCGGCGGCTCCTGGCCGTCGCCGGCGCTCCTCCGAGGCGCGGCGGGTGACGGCCTCGAGAGCGGCCGCCAGCGCCGTCCGCTCGCGCTCGTCGAGGTCGCGCAGCACGCTCGCCTGCACGGCGAGGGCTCGCTCGGTCGCGCGGTCGAGCAGGCGCTCGCCCGCGCGGGTGAGCGAGTGCTCGAGCCGCCGGCCCGGGCCCGGGGCGCACTCGACGAGTCCGCGGCGCACGAGCTCCTTCACGTGCTGGCCGAAGGTCTGCGGCGTCACGCGGGCCCGGCGCGCGAGCTCGGCGCTCGCCGCGCCGGGGTGGGCTCGCACCTCGCGCAAGACGGCGAGGTGGGCGGCGTTCGTCCCGACGTCTGCGAGGGCGTCGTCCAGCGCGAGGGCGAGCGCGTGCTGCGCCCGCCTGAGCGCGAGGACGAGCTCGTAGCCCGGCTCGGAGGTCACGGCCGGAGCCGCGGAGAGGCGGGCGATCGCTGCCACATCCCTCCTTCCGGAGACCGCCGAAGGGCGGTTTTCGGCGTCCGGAGACGCCTGGTATAAGGCGCGTTACACAGTCCTCGCCGCCGGGAGGCGGCCGAGCGAGTTGGAGGGTGGAATGGCGACCAAGCTCAGCAGCACCAGCGGCGGTCGAGACGCCGCCGCGGTCTCGGACGGCGACGGAGGGCGGGCGGGATGACCGGCCTCCTGCACGAGCGGGAGCTCTCCCGCAAGACGTTCCTCAAGGGCGGCGGCGCGCTCGTCGTCGGCTTCAGCCTCGCAGGCACCGGCCTCGCCCGGGCCGCCGCCAAGGTTCCGAACCTGCCGCCCGACCTCACGCAGGTCGACTCGTGGCTCGCGATCAACGCCGACAACACCGTCTCGCTCTTCCCCGGCTTCTACGAGTTCGGTCAGGGCACCTGGACCGGCTTCGTCCAGATCGTGGCCGAAGAGCTCGACGTCCCGGTCGCGAGCGTGAAGATCCCGCTCTGGGATTCGGGCGGTCCGAATCCCTTCCCGAACGAGGGCACGAACGCCGCCAGCAACGGCATGGCGAACGGAGGCCCCGTCCTGCGCCAGGCGGCGGCGACGGCCCGCCAGGCGCTGCTCGGGCTCGCGTCGTCGCGGCTGGGGGTGCCCGCCTCGCAGCTGAGCGTGACCGACGGCGTCGTCTCCGGCGGCGGCAAGAGCGTCAAGTACAGCGACCTGCTCGGCGGCAAGCCGTTCAACACGTTCATCGCGGGAGTTCCGACCGGAGGCGTGGGCACGGGCTTCGGCGCCTCTCCGACGACGCCCGGCACGCCCGCTCCGCTCAAGCCGGTGAGCCAGTACAAGGTCGTCGGGACGCGCGTCCCCCGCATCGACATCCCGGACAAGGTGACCGGGACGTACACCTACATCCAGAACGTGCGGGTGCCGGGCATGCTCCACGGCCGCGCGGTGCGCCCGCTCGGGCAGGCCGACCTGTTCGCGAAGTCACCCGCCGGCGGGCCCGCGAGCTTCACCGTCGAGAGCGTCGACGAGAGCTCGATCGCCCACATCGCCGGCGCGCGGGTGCTGCGCAAGGGGAACTTCGTGGGAGTCGTCGCGCCGACCGAGTACGACGCGATCCAGGCCGCGGCGCAGCTCAAGGTCAAGTGGTCGGAGACGGACACGCTTCCGGGGAGCGGGAACCTCTACGGCGCCATGCGCTCGGCTCCCACGAGGGACGCCGTGGTCCTGAACGACGGAGACGTCGACAAGGCGCTGGCGTCGGCGGCGAAGGTGCTGACGGCGACCTACGAGTTCCCGTTCCAGATCCACGGTCCGATCGGCCCCTGCTGCGCGATCGCCGACATCCGCGCGAACGGCGGGATCCTCTACGTGCAGGGACAGGACGGTTGGGGCTTCCGCAACACGGCCGCGCTCGTCACAGGCCTCGGCGTCGACAGCTTCCGCGTCGTCCACTTCGAAGGCTCGAGCACCTACAACCCGGGGCCCGTCCACATGTCGGTGTCCGACGCCGCGCTGCTGTCGCAGCTCGCCGGGAAGCCGGTTCGCGTGCAGACGATGCGCTGGGACGAGAACGGCTACTCGCCGATGGCGCAGTCCAATGTCGCCGACCTCCGTGCGGGGCTCGACGCGAGCGGCAGGATCGTCGCGTACGACGTCACCTCGTACATGATGGTGTTCTCGAACAACCCGACCCCGGCGTCGCTGCAGCTCGGCCTCGCGACGCCGGTGGACTCGGCGAGCTTCACCTCGACCCGCGGAGCGCCCGACATGCGCGGGATCACCTCGAGCAACGCTCCCGCCAAGGGAGCGAGGATCGAGTCGTTCAGCGCCGGCGACCAGTACACGGCGATCACGAACCGCCGCATCACGGGCAAGACCCCGCAGAGCATGTTCAAGCTCTGCCCGCTGCGCGCGCCGACGTGCATCCAGGCGTGCTGGGCGTCGGAGTCGATGATCGACGAGCTCGCGCACGCCGCGAACATGGACGCCTACCAGTTCCGCGCGAAGCAGACGAGCCATCCGGGCTGGCTCGGCGTGCTCGACGCGGTCGCCAAGGCGTCGGGCTGGCAGCCGCGCGTGTCCGCCTCGAAACTCTCGAAGGACGACGTCGTCACCGGCCGCGGAATCGCGATCGGCGGCGAGAACCACGCGTTCACCGACGTCTACGCCGGCGTCGTGGCCGAGGTCGAGGTGAACAAGAAGACGGGCAAGATCGTCGTCACGCACCTCTACGGCGCCCAGGACTCGGGGTTCGTGGTGAATCCGGGCCTGATCGAGAACCAGCTCGTAGGAATGCTGACCCGCGGGGTCAGCCGGACCCTGTACGAGGAGGTGCGGTTCAACAAGCGGCGCGTCACGAGCACCGACTGGGTCAGCTACCCGGTGCTGCGCTTCAAGGAGCACCCGGCGATCACCGCGATCGCGATCACGCACCCGGACGAGGTCGTGGAGGCCGCTCGGTCTCCCGTGAGGATCGCCGGCCCCCGCTACCGCGGCGCGGGCGAGTCGATCGAGGCCGTCGTGCCGGCGGCGATCGGGAACGCGGTCTTCGACGCCACCGGCGTCAGGATGCGCCAGGTGCCGCTGACCCCCGCGAAGGTGAGGGCGGCGCTCGAGGCCTCGGGCGTCGTCTGAGCGAGTCCGGCGAGGCCGCCCGGCCCACCCGGGGCCGGGCGACCTCCGGACGCCTCGTTCGTCCCCTCGTGACTATTGCGGCCCGCCGAGGGCTCTCGTAGGGTCTCCTACGCCGCCGCCCGGGTGGGCCGCCCGTGCGCCGACGACTTCCGCGACCAGGGGTCGAAGGAGGGAACGGATGGCGAGCAAGCTGAAGATCAAGGTCAACGGCCTTGTCCATTCGGTGACGGCGTCGCTCGATACGCCGCTTCTGTACGTGCTGCACAACGAGCTGCACCTGCACGGGCCCAGGTTCGGTTGCGGGCTGGCGCAGTGCGGGGCCTGCTCGGTGCTCTTGGACGGGAAGGAGATCCGGAGCTGCGTCACTCCGGTGGCGGCTGTGAGCGGGAAGGCGATCACGACGCTGGAGGGGCTGCCGGCGTTGTGGGCGAAGGAGCGCGG
>Ga0070741_10000910_pt1 | contig 97712 bp, 90 predicted proteins | sample Coa_R1_4_FD_66440 | JGI IMG/M metagenome (GOLD analysis project Ga0070741, IMG submission 66440) | Surface soil microbial communities from Centralia Pennsylvania, which are recovering from an underground coalmine fire - Coalmine... | ecosystem: Environmental > Terrestrial > Soil > Unclassified ... | reverse complement strand
GTCAAAGCTTTGACGATCGGTTAGCGTCGCGGCTGCCGCCCCGATGCGGCGCCGAGCACGACGAAGGAGGGCTGACATGGCGGAGCAGGACCTTCAGGGCGACCCGTTCGCCACGCGACTCGACCGTCGACGGCTGCTGAAGCGCGGCGCCGTGGCCTCGGCGGCGTTCGGCCTCGCGCCCTATGTCGCCACGTCGCGCGCGTTCGCGTCGAGCCGCACGATGAAGATCGGCTGGGTCTCGCCGCTGACCGGCCCGCTCGCCAGCTTCGGCGAGGCGAACAAGTACACGGTCAACGAGATGCAGAAGCTGTTCAGCAAGGGCATCCGGGTCGGCAAGAACACCTTCCCCGTCGAGATCCTCCTCAAGGATTCGCAGTCGAGCGCGAACCGCGGCGCGACCGTCGCGCAGAGCCTGATCCTCGACGACAACATCGACCTGATGCTCGTGTCGAGCACGCCGATCACGACGAACCCGGTCTCGGACGTCTGCGAGGCGAACGGGATGCCGTGCATCGTCACCGACGTGCCGTGGCAGGCGTGGTTCTTCGGCCGCAAGGGCAATCCCGCGAAGCCCTTCAAGTGGACGTGGCAGTTCTTCTGGGGCCTGGAGGACATCATCGGCGTCTTCCTCGACATGTGGAGCCAGATCAAGACGGACAAGGTCGTCGGCGCGATCTATCCGAACGACCCCGACGGCAACGCGTGGGGCGACAAGAAGAACGGCTTCCCGCCGCCGCTCACGAAGGCCGGCTACAAGCTGATCGACCCCGGTCGCTATCCCGAGCCGAACGACGACTTCTCGAGCCAGATCTCGAAGTTCAAGACGGCGAAGGCGCAGATCGTCAGCGGCGTGCCGCTGCCCCCGGACGGCGTGACGTTCCTGAAGCAGTCGCTCCAGCAGGGCCTCCGGCCGATTGCAGCGACGATCGCACGTGCGTTCCTCTTCCCCTCGGACATCGAGGCGCTCGGCAAGCTCGGCAACGGCGTGTCGACCGAGCTCTGGTGGCACCCTGGCTCGCCGTACCGCTCGTCGCTGACGCATCAGACGGCCACGCAGGTCGCCGACACGTGGACCAGGGTCACGAAGAAGCAGTGGACGCAGCCCGTCGGCTCGTCGCACGCGCTCTTCGAGGTCGCGGCGAACGTGCTCTCGCGGACGACCGACGTCGACAGCAAGGACTCGATCGTCGCCGCGCTCAAGGCCACGAGCCTGAACACGGTCTTCGGCCACGTGTCGTGGAAGGACGGCAAGCCGCCGCAGAACCCCGTGGCCAACGTCTCGAAGACGAAGCTCGCCGGTGCGCAGTGGCGGAAGGGCAAGAAGTACCAGTACGAGCTCACGGTGGTCTCGAACAAGGAGATCCCGGCACTCAAGCGCCAAGGCACGCTCCAGCCCGTCCATTGGTCTTCGTAGCATTGGGGGAGCCAGGCCGGCTCCCCCAATCGCTCTCTTCCTGAGTTGCCGCTCGTCGAACTCGAAGGCGTCTCGAAGTCGTTCGGGTCGCTGCACGCGCTGGCCGACGTGAGCATGACGCTCGAGGCCGGCGAGGCGCTCGGGATCGTCGGCCCGAACGGCGCCGGCAAGACGACCCTGCTCAACGTCGTCAGCGGGAACACGCGCCCCGATCGCGGACGCGTCGTCTTCGAGGGGCGCGACATCACGCGCCTCGCAGGGCACGAGCACTGCCGCGCCGGGATCGCACGGACGTTCCAGATCCCGCGCCCGTTCCCCGAGCTGACGGCGTACGAGAACGTCCTCGTCGGCGCGACCTACGGGCGCGGCGGCGCCGACCGGAGCGTCCAGCAGGCGTGCGTCGACGCGCTCCACCGGGCGAGGCTCCTCGACAAGGCGAACGTCCTCGCCGGCCGGCTGACCCTGCTCGAGCGCAAGCGCCTCGAGCTCGCGCGCGCGATCGTGACGCGGCCGCGGGTCCTCCTCCTCGACGAGGTCGCCGGCGGCCTGACCGACCCCGAGGTGAACGAGCTCGTCGAGGCCGTCAAGGAGCTGCGCTCCGAGGGCATCGCGATCGTCTGGATCGAGCACATCGTCCACGCGCTCCTGTCCGTCGTCGATCGGCTGATGGCCCTCGCCGCCGGCCGCAAGCTGCTCGAAGGCGACCCGCACGAGGTGATCGCGAGCCCGCAGCTCCGCGACGTCTATCTCGGATCGGACATGGCGGAAACCGGGTTTCCGCCATGAGCCCCCTCCTTCTGCGCACGCGCTACCCGCGCGGAGCCTACGCCGGGCAAGGCCCGGCTCCGCCGACACGAGTCGAGCATTCACGATGGCGCTCCTAGAGATCGATTCGATCAGCTGCTTCTACGGCGACTTCCAGGCGCTCTTCGGCGTCAGCCTGCACGTCGACGAGGGCGAGACGATCGCGGTGATCGGCGCGAACGGCGCCGGGAAGTCGACGCTCCTCGGCGCCGTCTCCGGGCTCGTCGCGCCGGCCGCGGGCGACGTCCGCTTCGACGGCGCCTCGATCGGCGGCCTGCCGGCGCACCGCCGCGTCTCGATCGGGATCTCGCTCGTCCCCGAGGGCCGGCGCGTCTTCCCGAGCCTCACCGTCCGCGAGAACCTGCTGATCGGCGGCCACCGCGGCCGCTCGGGGCCCTGGAGCCTCCGGCGCGTCTTCGAGCTGTTCCCCGCGCTCGAGGGGCTCGCCGGCCGCTGGGGAAACGCGCTCTCGGGCGGCGAGCAGCAGATGTGCGCGATCGGCCGGGCGCTGATGGCGAACCCGCGCCTGCTGCTCCTCGACGAGCTCTCGCTCGGCCTCGCGCCCGTCGTGATCAAGCCGCTCTACGCGACGCTGGCCGAGGTCGCGGCGGAAGGCACGACGGTCGTCCTCGTCGAGCAGGACGTCACGCAGGCGCTCGCGACGGCCTCGCGCGCGTACTGCCTCCTCGAGGGCCGGATCTCGCTCGAGGGCGCGACCGCCGAACTCTCCCGCGACCAGGTCATTGCGGCCTACTTTGGTGTCTAGGGGCCTGTCCGGAAAGGGGACGCGATGGATGACGCCGTCAGGCGGCCCCGATCTCCTTTCCGGACAGGCTCCTAGTTCGCGCATGCCAACGAGCGCACGCGTCGCCGGCTCTTCCGGCGGCGGAGGCGGGCTTCGCCCGGCGGAGCCACACCGCGGGAAGCGCGTGAACTCAACGAGGGGGCCCGTGGGGGAAACCGGGTTTCCCCCACGCTAGATGGTCTGGGTGAACGCGATCGTCCAGGGCCTGCTGCTCGGCGGGCTGTACGCCCTCTTCGCGACGGGGCTCTCGCTCGTCTTCGGCGTGATGCGGCTCGTCAACCTCGCACACGGCGACCTGATCGTGCTGTCGTCGTTCCTCGCGCTCGTCCTCGTCGACAACCTCGGCTGGAACCCGCTCGTCACGCTCGTCTTCCTGATCCCGCTGATGGCGGCGCTCGGCTTCGTGCTCCAGTACGTGCTGCTCAACTTCACGCTCGACAGCGGCCTGGCCCCGCTGCTCGCGACGTTCGGGCTGTCGGTGGTGATCCAGAACGCGCTCCAGGAGCAGTTCAGCGCCGACGAGCGCGGGCTCCACGTCGGCACGCTCGACACGGACAGCATCCGCATCACGAGCCAGGTCTCGATCGGCTGGTTCCGGCTGATCATGTTCCTCGTCGCGGTGGTGCTGCTCGTCGGGCTCCAGCTCCTGATCCGGCGGACGCGGCTCGGCCGCTCGCTGCGCGCGACGTCGGACGACCAGCGGACCGCGCAGCTCGTCGGGATCGACAACCGGAAGCTCTACGGGATCGCGATGGCGCTCTCGATGGCGACCGTGGCGATCGCCGGCGTCTTCTTCGGCTCGTACACGACGTTCGCGCCGACGGACGGGCCCGCGAGGCTGATCTTCGCGTTCGAGGCGGTGATCATCGGCGGCCTGGGCTCGCTCTGGGGGACGCTCGCCGGCGGGATCATCCTCGGCGTCGCGCAGGGCATCGGCGCGCAGATCTCCGTCGGCTGGGGCGTCCTGGCGGGGCACCTCGTCTTCCTGGCGATCCTGCTCGTGCGGCCGCGCGGCCTGCTGCCGGGGCCGGAGCTCGCGTGAACGCGACGCAGCCCACCACGCCCGGCGTCGCCGTCGTCAGGCGGACGTGGACGAGCGCGGTCGGCGCCGTCTTCCTCGCCTGCACCCTCGGCGCGCTGATCGCCGTCCCATGGTGGGCGACGCAGGGCCAGACGAACGACCTCGTGCGGTTCTTCTACCTGCTCGCGATGGCGCAGATGTGGAACCTCCTGGCGGGTTACGCGGGCCTCGTCTCCGTCGGTCAGCAGGCGTTCGTCGGGCTCGGCGGTTACGGCCTGTACCTGATCGCCGACCGCGGCGGCGTCCAGCCGTTCGCCGCCGTCGTGCTCGCCGGCCTCGCCGCCGCGGCGATCTCGCTCCTCACCGCCGCGCTCGCCTTCCGGTTGCGAGGCGGCTACTTCGCGATCGGGACGTGGGTGATCTCGGAGGTCTTCTTCCTTCTCACGCTGAACGGCGGCGACGTCGGCGTCGACGTCGGCGGCGGCGTCGGCGCGATCGTCTTCTCGGCCGCGCGCCTCGACCGGACGCTGCGCCTGCACGGCACGTACTGGTGGGCGCTCGGCGCGGGGGCCGGCTCCGTCCTCGTCGTCTACGGCCTGCTGCGCTCGCGCGTCGGGCTCGCGTTGACGGCGATCCGGGACGACGAGGCCGCCGCGCGCAGCCTGGGCGTCGACGTCCTGCGGACGAAGATCCTCGTCTGGGTCGTCGCCGCGTTCGGCACCGGCGTCGCGGGCGCGGTGATCGCGCTGAACCAGGTGCGCGTCGACCCGTCCGCCGCGTACACCGTCAACTGGACGGCGTTCATGATCTTCATCGTCGTCATCGGCGGGATCGGCACGATCGAGGGGCCGATCGTCGGCACCGTGATCTTCTTCACGCTCGAGAAGGAGCTCGCGGACTACGGCGTCTGGTACCTGATCATCCTCGGCTCGGTCGCCGTGCTGGTCGCGATCTGGATCCGCGGCGGCATCTGGAGCGTCGCCGGCCGCCGCTTCGACTTCAGCCTGTTCCCGGTGCAGCGGCGCGTCCGAGTCTCACGGGAGCCGTCTGCGTGAGGTACATGGTCGTCGAGACCTACCTCCAGGGCCCGGGGCCGGTGTACGCGCGGGCAGCCGAGCGGGGCCGGATGCTCCCGGACGGGCTCGTCTACGTCGACAGCTGGGTGGAGGCGGACGGCCTCAACCGCTGCTTCCAGCTGATGGAGACGGACGACCCGCAGCTGTTCGACGCGTGGATCGCGCAGTGGAGCGACCTGGTCGCGTTCGAGGTCGTGCCGGTCGTCGGCTCGGGCGAGGCGGCCGCCCTCGCGGCCCCTCCCTTGTAACACTGTGTCACTTGCCGGGGCCGAGCGCCGCGGGCTGCCGGACGTTCGCTTGTAACACTGTGTTACTTGGTTTGGGTCGGCCGCGCTACCGCGTCGCGACGGTGATCATCCGCCGGCTGCCGGCGTGGAGCGGCTCGCAGTCCGGGCCGAACAAGGCGACCTCCGAGAAGCCGGCGTCGAGGAGCCAGTCGCGCAGCTCGACGGCGACGAACATCCGGACGAAGAACCGGAACCGGCGGACGCGGCCGCCGCGGACGTTGATCCGCTCCGAGTCCGCCCGCCCGGTCGCCGGGTCGAAGCGCGTCCGGGTGATCGAGAGGTCGCCGTCGCGCTCGACGACGATCGCCGGCTGCCAGCGCGCGAACAGCTCGGAGACGTTGTTGCTCTCGATCAGCAGCCGGCCGCCGGGCTTGAGGACGCGACACGCCTCACGCAGGACCCGCCGGTTGTCGGCATCGTCGAAGTAGCCGAACGAGGTGAACCAGCTGACGGCGCGGTCGAAGCGCCCGCCCCACGGAAGCGAGCGCATGTCGCCCTCGACGTACTCCACCTGCCCCCCGCGCTCCGCCGCGTCGCTCCGCGCCTGCTCGAGGAAGAGCGGCGTCGCGTCGAGCCCGATGACACGCGCGCCGCGCGCCGCGAGCCGGTTCGCGATCCGTCCGTGCCCGCAGCAGAGGTCGAGCACCTCCATTCCGGGCTCGAGCTCGAGCAGCCGCCAGATCGTCTCGGCGTCGCCGTCGCTCGCATCGTCGAGCCTCGGCCCGTAGAAGTAGAGGTAGTCCTCGTCGAACGTCGCCTCGACGTCGAACGGCGACTCGCTCAACGCCCGGCGACGAGCGCTTCCCAGTCGCCGCGGTAGCGGAACTGGTGGCGCGGCGGCGGCTGCGGCGCCTGCGTCTCGAGCCAGCGCACCGGCGCGTCCGAGCTGTTCGTCAACGCGTGCATGCCCTGCACGCTGCTCCAGCAGTAGTCGCCGGGCCCGAGCGTGTACCGCTCGCCGTCGAGCTCGGCCTCGATCTCGCCCTCGAGGAAGAAGAAGCCCTCCTCGAACGCGTGATCGTGCTCCTTGATCGCACCGCCGGGCACGTAGCGGAGCGTCATCAGGATCAGCTGGCTCGCGCCGAAGTCCGGGTTGATCAGAAGCTTGACCGACGCGCCGCCGACGTTCGCGCCGGCGCCGGCGAGGATCGCGCCGCTCGGCTCCGGCAGGTCCGAGACGTCGAAGTGGCCCCGCCGGTACGGCGGCTCGGCGGTCGCTCCGGCCACGTCGGTGAAGGCCGTGTCGTAGAGCGACGAGCCCGGCAGCGGCGCGGTGACCTCGATCCATGCGGCGGTGCCGGAGAGGGCATGCGGGACGCCGAACGCAATCCACAGGTAGTCGTCGGGCCCGAGCTCCTCGCGCGCACCCGCGACCTCGACCGCGAGCGAGCCCGAGAGCACGTAGATCCCCTCTTCGAACGCGTGCACGTGCCGGTCGACGCGGCCGCCGGCGAGCTCGCTGTGGACGACCGCATGGTGCACGGTCCCCTTCGCGCGGTCGAAGAGCGGGCGACGCGTCAGCCCCTCCGCGTGCTCCGCGAACGGGCCGGGGTCGGCCGGCGTCTCGCCGAGCTTGCCGACGACGTGCACGGGCTAGGGCGCGAACTCGGCCGCCGGCTCGGCCGGATCGGGGAACGGCGCGGCGAGCGCCGCCTCGCGAACCGTCTCGAGCTCGGCCGCGACGCTCGCCTCGAGCTCGTCGAGCGCCTGCTCGGAGACGCCGAGTTCGCCGGCGAGACGCGCGCGGGCAACCCTCAGCGGATCGCGCTCGCGCCAGCTGTCGAGCTCGCCCTCCGGCCGGTAGCGCCCGGGATCGCTGCGCGAGTGGCCGACGAAGCGGTAGGTCAGGGCCTCGAGGAAGAACGGCCCGCCGCCCGAGCGTGCCTGCTCGAGTGCGGCGCCGGCTGCGTCCCGGACAGCCCACAGGTCGTTGCCGTCGACGACCTTCGCCGGGATCTCCATCGCCTCGGCACGGGCGAGCGCCGTCCCGCCGGTGACGTCCGAGGAGCGCGTGTACTCGCCGTAGACGTTGTTCTCGCAGACATAGAGCGCCGGCAGCGCGAAGACCTTCGCGAAGTTCAGGCACTCGTAGAAGTAGGCCTGGTTGACGGCGCCGTCGCCGAAGAACGCGACCGCCGCCTTGCCCGTCCCGCGGAAGGCGAGCGCCGCCCCGGTCGCGGCCGCGATCGAGCCGCCGACGATGCCGAAGCAGCCGATCAGGCCGTGCTCGAGGTCGACGACGTTCATCGAGCCCGCGCGGCCGCCGCAGATCCCGGTCGCGCGGCCGAGCAGCTCGTCGAGGAGCTTCTGCGGCTCGAGCCCGAGCGCGAGCGCGTGGCCGTGCCCGCGGTACGTCCCGCCGACGCGGTCGCCGTCGCGCAGGCAGCTCGCGACGCCGACCTCGACCGCCTCCTGGCCGGAGCAGAGGTGCGTCGTCCCGTGAACGTGCCCCTGCAGGAAGAGCGACTGCACGAGCTCTTCGAAGCCGCGGATGAGCTGCATGCGCCTGTAGAGATCGAGGGACTCCTGGACGTCGGGCGAGACCGGGGCCTCGAACGGGGCGCGCAGCTCGCTCACGGCGTCGGCGTCAGCTCGTGGAGGTCGGCCCCGCGCACGTACGTGCGCCCGGTGACGAGGAGCTCGTCGGCCGGGAACTTGGTGAGGATCTCGCAGCCGTCGGGCGTGACGAGCACCTCCTCTTCGATCCGCGCGGCGGAGCGGCCGTCGCGGGCCGGGCAGTACGTCTCGAGCGCGAAGACCATCCCCTCCTCGATCTCGACCGGGTCGCGGAAGGAGTGGAGGCGCGAGATCATCGGCGACTCGTAGAGGCCGACGCCGAGCCCGTGGCCGAACTGGAGGCCGAAGCACGACTCCTCGCTCGGGAAGCCGAGCTCCTCGGCCGTCGGCCAGACCTCGGCGATCCTGTCCGTCGTCATTCCCGGGCGGACGAGCTCGATCGCGTCGTCGAGCCATTGCCGGCACTGCTTGTACGCGTCGACCTGCGCGGGCGACGCGCTGCCGACGCAGAACGTGCGGTAGTAGCACGTGCGGTAGCCCATGTACGAGTGGATGATGTCGAAGAACGCCTGGTCGCCGGGCCGGATCAGCCGGTCGGAGAACACGTGCGGGTGCGGGTTGCAGCGGTCGCCCGAGACGGCGTTGATCGCCTCGACCTGCTCCGACCCGAGCTCGAAGAGCATCTTCATCGCCTCGCCGACGATCTCGTGCTCGCGCACCCCCGGCCGCAGCAACTCGTAGATCCGCTCGTAGACGCCGTCGACGATCGCGGCCGCATGCTCGAGTAGGGCCTTCTCGTCCTCGGTCTTGATCTTGCGCGCCTTCAGCATCACGCGCTGCGCGTCGGTCGTCGCGACACCGGCCCGCGCGAGCGCCTGCAGCGTGACCATGTCGGACATGTCCACGCCCACCTGATCCTGCTCGAGTCCGCGCTCGCCGAGCTCGTGCGCGATCTTCTGCGCCATCGCGTCCGGCACACCCGTCTCGTCGGGCATCGCGCCGCGCATCGCGGTCACGCCCGCGCGCCAGCTCGACTCGGGCAGCCACGGCGCGTAGAGCTGATGGTGGCGCGCGGCCGAGCCGAAGTCCCAGAGGATCGGGTCGGAGTCGCGGCAGAGAAGGACGAAGCGGGCGTTCTTGTCGCGCGCCCACTCGCCGATGTGGGTGCTCGTGACGTAGCGGATGTTGTTCGGGTCGAAGAGCAGGAGCGCGCCGAGGTCCGACTCCGAGAGGGCCGCCTTCGCCCGCTCGAGACGCTCGCGCCTGAGCCGCGCGAAGTCGATGCGCTGCTCCCAGTCGACCCCCATGCTGGCACCGCGCGAAGCGATCGTCATCGCACGCTCCCTCTGATTCGAACTCCCCTGACCCGGCGGGCAGGCGTTCAGGAACGGTAAACACTTGCGCGCCGAAGCGTCAAGTGGCCCTGAGCGGCGTTGCGCACGAACGTACGCCTTGCGAACAGCCTCCGGCGCATGATTCCATCCGCGCCAGTGCTCGCAGCGGTAACCAGCGCTAAACGCGTGATGCACGTCGTCGAGGTGCCCGAGCCCGCCGCGCCGGCGCCGGGCGAGGTCCTCGTCCGGCCCGAAGCAGTCGGCCTCTGCGGCTCCGACTTCCACTACTACCTCGGCGACATCGGCGGGCTCGACGATGCGGATCGGTACCCGCGAGTCCAGGGACACGAGGTCTGCGCCGTCGTCGAGGCGGCCGGTCCGGGCTGCCCGGAGGCGCTCACGCCGGGGACGCGCGTTGCGCTCTGGCCCGTCGGCGCGTGCGGCGAGTGCTACGCGTGCCGGATCGGCCGCGGCAACGCGTGCGAGCGCATCCGGCTGATCGGCATCCACCGGGACGGCGCGCTCCAGGAGCGGCTGCTCGTGCCGGCCGGGCAGGTCTTCCCGCTGCGGGAGGACGAGCCGGCGGTCGGCGCGCTGGTGGAGCCGGTCTCGATCGCCGTCCGGGCCGTCGTGCGCGGCCGGGTCGCCGACGGCGAGCGCGTCGTCGTCTTCGGCGCCGGCCCGATCGGCCAGGCGGTCGCGCTCGCGGCGAGCGACCGCGGCGCCTCGGTCCTCCTCGTCGACAGGGTCGAGAGCCGGCTCGAGCGCTGCGGGATCGCCGGCACGGAGACGCTTGCGGCAGACGATCGCGACGAGGTCGCGGCCGGCGTTCGGGAGTGGACGGGCGGCGAGGCGCCGGAGGTCGTCGTCGAGGCGACCGGCGTGCCCGAGCTCGTCCAGGACGCTTGCGACCTCGTCGCGCAGGCCGGCCGGGTGCTGGTCGTCGGGCTTTCCGCGCGGCCGGCGCCGCTCGTCGTCGGCAACCTCGCGTTCCGCGAGCTCGACCTGCTCGGCGTCAGCTGCTGCGGCGCCGACGAGTTCGCCGCCGCCGCCGACCTCGTCGCCCGCCGGCGCGACGAGGCGCGCACGCTCGTGACCCATGAGTTCCCGCTCGAGCGCGCGGCCGAGGCGATCGAGTTCGCGATCGCCAACCCGGGCGAGGTGACGAAAGCCGTGATCCGCCTCGACGGACGCTGAGCGGCCCGCTACGTCAGGCGACGCGCCTGACGAAGAACATGATCAGCCAGCAGAGCGCGGCCACGACCGCGAGGATGAACAGCCACTTGACGATCGTGATCGCGAGGACGATTCCGAGCACGACCAGGGCGGCGAGCAGGAGGGCGACGAGGATGCTCACGATCGCATCGTTCCCGCTCGGCGCGGCGGCGACACCTCAGCAGCTCCGGGGCGCGCAGGGCGGCGTGAACCGGACGCCGACTCGCCCGCCGGGGCCGGGGTCCGCCTCGAGGAAGATCGCCCGGAACGGCGACCGGGCGGCGACGAAGGACGTCCCGCCGAAGGCGACGATGCCCACGAAGAACGCCGGCGGACCGTCCCGGGCCACGGGCGGCAGGCGGAACCGGAGCGCCGCGAGCCCGCCGGACCCGATCCGCGTCCTGACCTGCACCGGCGGCGCCGCCTTCCCGACACGGCGGAACACGACCACGAGGACGCCGCCTGCCGTCTCCGGGTAGAGACGGTCGGTGAGCCGGACGCTCGACCCGCGGGCGTCGAGCAGCCGGAGGGCGCCGTGGAGCTGGTAGAAGCCCTTCTGGACGTTCTCGGCCGGCGTCGGCGCGCTCCACGGGCCGGGCACGACGCCGCCGCCCGCGCTCCGGGCGACGCAGGCCCAGCGCCCGACCGTCGGGAAGAAGCCGGCCGCGTCGATCCTCACGGGTCGCTCCTGCGACCCCGTGCCCTGCCGGTCGATGACGAGGCTGCCCCTGAGCGTGCCGTCGGGCGCGGGCCTCGGGTCACGCGCGCAGCGGATGTCGGTCTCGGACGACCCGAGCGCAGCGTCCATGACGAGTCCTCCGAACGCGTGGTGCGGGCTCGGGTCCGCGATCACCATGCGGCCGACGAATCGCGCGCGCGTGGGCGCGTGGGCCGTGAAGGAGCCCGTCGCCGTCGGCCCGGCGTCGCAACCCGTCGTCAGGTCCTCGCCCCGCGGCGTGACCGTCACCGCGAGCCGGTACGTGCCGTCGCCCTCGTAGAGGACGCGGTCCTGCGGCACGACGATCTGACCGGGCGAGCCCGTGAGCACGTAGCAGAGCGACGGGTAGACCTCCTTCTGGTCCGGGTGGCCGTCCGGCACCGACAGGACGCGCACGTTGACGCGCTCCGCGCTGCGCTGGAGACGCACGCCGATCGCATAGCCGGCGACCGAATGCATCCGGGCGCCGGCGAGCGGGAGCCAGCGGCCGGACGGCTGATCGCTCGCGTCGAGCTCTCGCAGGAACACCTGCGGCGGCGCGGGCGTTGCGGCCGGCAGCGCGAGCACGGGGCACTGGAGGATAGGCGGCCGCGCCGTGCTCGGCTTTGCGGACTCGCCCTCGGGCGGGAGCTACCGCGCCCGCCCGAGGACGGATGGGTCAACCCGCGGTGGCCGGCATCAGGCGCAGGAAGCCTGCAAAGGTCAGGGTGCTCGGGTCGACGAGGCGGCCTTCCTCGTGCACCTGCGCCCCGTCGAGGTACCCGGAGACGACGCTTCCGTTCATGACCACCTGGCCGGTGCCGGTGTTCCACATCCCGCTCGTCCGCGCCGTGAACGACTTGCCTCCGGCCGAGACGATCCAGTCGAAGGTGATCTTGTAGATCGGCCCGTCGGTGCCGTTCGGACCGGCGCCGCTCAGGCTGACCAGCCGCGAGACGAGGTTGCCGTCGACGTCGCCGTTGACGCTTCCCGCGAAGGTGAAGGTCTGCGGGTCGACGAGGTGCTTGACGAAGTTCACGTGCAGCGGCGCATTCGAGGCGGACGCTGCCGGTGCGCCGGCGACCGCGAGCGCGGCCCCGGCGAGGAGGCCGATCGTGAGCTTGCGCATTCCGCGCCTCCTTCACTCGACTCTTGCTCGGACGGTTCGAGGCTAGGAGCGAGCGGCCCGCGAGGAAACGTGGAAAGCCTCAGAGTTGGGCTGCAGCTGGCGGGTGAGCTGCGTGCGCGAGCGGACGTCGAGCTTCCCGTAGACCTTGGAGAGGTTCCACTCCACGGTACGTACGGTCATGAACAGCTCGGCCGCGACCTCCTTGTTCGTCCTGCCGGCGGCGACCAGCTCGGCGACGCGCCGCTCGGTCGCCGTGAGCTCGCCGGCCGACCGCGTGCGTCCGCCGATGCGCTCGAGCTCGCCACGAGTTCGGTCGGCCCAGAGACGCGCGCCGAGCTCCTCGAAGATCGCGAGCGCCTTCTCCAGGGCTTCGCGCGCCGGGCGCTTCTTCTTGAACCGCCGCAGCGTCGTCCCCTGGGCGAGGAGCGTGTGCGCACGGTCGAAGCGGCGGTACTGCACCCGCGCGTGCTCGGCCAGAGCGCGCTCGAAGGACGCGACGGCGGTCGTCTCGTCGCCGCCCGCCGCCGCCAGCAGGCCGCGGCAGCGGGCGATGCAGGCGAGCGCCCACTCGCGGTCGAGCCGGACCGCCCGCTCCTCGATCCAGTCGAGCAGCTCCACCGCCTCGTCGAGCTCGCCGACCGCGATCGCCGCCTCGGCGTGGATCGGAAAGGAGAAGTTGAGCGACGGCTCCTCCACGCCCCCGGCGCGGTGGAACGCGCTCGCCTCCCGGGCGTGCTCGAGCGCCTTCGCGGGTCGGCCGACGGAGAGCTCGAGCACGCCAAGTCCCCAGCCGGCGATGATCGCCGCATGCCAGAAGCCCAGGGACTCCGCGCGTTCGGACGCGCCGGAGGCCGCCTCGCGCGCTTTGCCCTCGTCTCCGAGATGGGCGTAGAGGACGGCGTTCGCACAGTCGGCACACAGCAGCACCTCCGCACGCTCGCTCTGGACACCGAGCTCGCGCACCTCGTCCGCGAGCGTCAGGCCCCGTGGCCAGTCCCCTGCGAGGAACTCGAGGAAGGAGCTGAACCAGAGGACGTCCGCGATCGTCGCGTCGCCGCGCTCCTCGCCGATCCGCCGCGCCCGCTCGAGTAGGGCACGGGAACGGTCGAGGTCTCCGGCCCACTTCCACATCCAGCCGAAGAGCGTCACGGGGCGCTGCGCGATCGGGACGGAGTCGCACGCCGGGTCGAGGGCGAGCGCTCGCTCCATCAGCTCCTCCGGAACGCCGCGCCCGCGATTGAAGAGGATGCCGGACAGCGATGCGAGCGCGCGCGCGAGCACGGCAGGGTCACCCGACCGCCCGGCAGCCTCCAGGCTCGCCCAGCCGTAGCGCTCGCCCTCGTCTACGTGCAGCGGGTTCCCGGCATACGCATAGCTGGCGAGCTGGGCGAGGATCTCGGCCTCGAGGGCGGCGTCCTCGCCCACCTCGGTCAGAGCTTCGTTCAGCAGCCCGACGTCGAGGTCTGCGCCACTCTTCGCCAGGACGAAGTGCAGGACTGCCCGCGCCCGCGGCGGCCCTCGAACGGCACTGGCGAGGACGCCGTCGAGCAGCTCCTGCGCCCGAGGGCTCGCCCCGGCCAGAACGTGCTGCTCGGCAGCCGCCGTCAGCCGCCGCGCCTTCTCTGCCGGCAGGTCGGCCGGTGTCAGGCGCGCGGAGAGCTCGAGCAGCTCCGCCGCCGCCGGCGGCGCGCCGCGGGCGGCCGCAGCGACCGCGCCGGCCTCGACCTGCTCGGCGGCAACGCTGTCCGGCTCCACCGTCGCAAGCGCAAGGTGCCGGGCGCGCTGCTCAGCGTCGCCCACCAGCTCGGCGAGCCGCGCATGCAGCGCGCGCCGCCGCTGCGGCCCGATCAGGGATCGCGTCGCGGCGGCGAGCAACGGATGCGTGAAGGCGAGCCGCTCCCGCGCCGGCGCGAGCAGGCCGGCGGCGACCGCCTCGTCGAGCCGGTCGCCGAGCTCCGCGGGCTCGTCCGACACCGCCTCCAGCAGCGCGACCGTGGGCTCGGCGAGCAGGGCCGCGGGCTCGAGGACGCGGCGCACCGCCTGCGGCAGGCTTTCCAGCCGCGCCCGCACGAGCTCCTCGAGGCTGGCAGGGATCGCCAGCTCCGATCCCGGCTCGAGCTGGCCCTGCTCGATCAGCGCACGGGCGAGCTCGAGCGCGTAGAACGGATTCCCGCCGACCGTCGCGTGCAGCCGCTCGAGGACAGGCCGTGGCAGCGCGTGCCCGAGACGGGAGGCGACGAGCCGGTGCGTCGCGCCCAGCGAGAGCGGCCCGACCGGGAGGCGACCCAACCGCTCCCCGAGCGCACGCTCGAGCGCGAGCGCGGCGCCGCCCGGCTCCCGCCGGACGGAGAGCAGCACGAGGAGCCGCTCCTCGCCGAGCCGGCGCAGCGCGAACTCGAGCGCCGCAGCGGACGCTCGATCGAGCCACTGCGCGTCGTCGATCGCGAGCAGCAGCGGCTGTCGCCGCTCGAGCACGCGCAGCACGGACAGCAGGCCGAGCGCGATGACGTGCGCGTCGGGCGGCACTCCCTCGCGCTCCTCGAGCAGCAGCGCAGCCTCGAGTGCCTGCCGCTGGAGCCGCGGCACCTCGGCGCGCACCTCGGCGAGCACGGGGACGAGCAGGTCGCCGAGCGCGGCGAACGAGAACGCCGTCTCGGCCTCGCCCGGGCGGCATGCGAGCACGCGGTACGACTGCTCGATCGCCAGTGCGACTCCCATCGACCAGACCGTCGACTTGCCGATCCCGACCGAGCCCTCGACGGCGAGCGCTGCCGGCGTCCGCTTCGCCTCGAGGAAGGCGGCGAGCGTCCCGCGCTCCTCCTCCCGTCCGATGACGTCGTTCTCGAGCAGGGGCAACACGTGCCCGATCGGGGTCGGAGGGCCCGGCGAGGGCGGCGTCGGCACGGCGATGCTCGGGTCCTGGGAGAGGATCGCCTGCTCGAGCCGTCGCAGCTCGGGGCCTGGCTCGAGACCCAGCTCCTCCGCCAGCCGGGCCCGCGTCCTCCGGTACACGTCGAGCGCCTCCGCCTGCCGCCCCGAGCGGTAGAGGGCCAGCATCTGCTGCGCCCGGAGACGCTCGCGCAGCGGGTGCTCGCCGATCAGCGTCTCGAGCTCGCCGACGACCTCGGGATGACGGCCGGTGGCGATGTCGTCGTCGATCCGGTCCTCGACCGTCGCGAGGCGGAGCTCCTCGAGGCGCGCGATCGGAGCCTGCGCCCAGCCCTCGTGCGCGAACTCCGGGAGCGGGGCGCCTCGCCAGAGGGCGAGCGCCTCCCGCGCCCTGCCACCCCGTCGAAGCGCCTCGAACCGCTCGAGGTCGAGCTCGCCCGCCTCGACGCGGATCCGGTAGCCGCCCGGCGTCGTCACGATGCGGTCGTCGCCGAGCAGCTTGCGGAGCCGGAGCACGTAGGTCTGGAGCGTCTTGCCCGCAGTCGGGGGCGGGCGGCCCGCCCACAGGTCCTCGACGAGCCGGTCGCGCGAGACCGGCTCGTTCGCGTGCAGGAGCAGGAGCGCCAGCAACGCGCGCTGCTTCGCCGCCGCGACGGCGACCGGGCCGTCCTCGCCGCGCACCTCGAGAGGGCCTAGGACGCGAAACGCCGCCGACGCGACGTCGCCGCCCCGCGAGGCTGCGCTGCTCACGGCCGACACCATACGACGGGAGGCCTTGACCTTTCCAGAGCGCATTCTCCGTGGCAATCCACGCTTCCGATCGTGCGGCCGGCGGCTACCGTCCGCGTCGTGGAGCTGTTCCTCGTCGAGTCCTACCGCTCCAAGGTCGAGCCGGAATCGCTGGCGGCCAGCACGGAGCGAGCGCGTTCCGCCGCCGAGGAGCTCGCGCGGGAAGGGACGCCCGTGCGGTACGTCCGCTCGATCTTCTTGCGCGACGACGAGATCTGCTTCTACCTGTACGAAGCGGCTTCCGCAGCTGTCGCCGCCGAGGCTGCGAGCCGCTCGGGATTGACATTCGAGCGTGTCGTCGCCGCGGTCACGGAACGGCCGCCTCGACGGCGCAACGCCCCTCCTCTCCAACTTCGCGACGGAGGGTAGGCTCCAAGGCGTCCTCGAGGCGACGGGAGGAGGAAGCTCGATGATCGAAGTGGGAAAGCCGGCGCCGGACTTCGAGCTCGCGACGGACGCCGGCGAGCGCATGAAGCTGTCGACGCTGCGCGGCAAGGCGGTCGTCCTCTACTTCTATCCCAAGGACGACACGCCCGGCTGCACGACCCAGGCCTGCGGGATCCGTGACGCCTGGTCGGATTTCGAGTCGGCGGGAGCGGTCGTGCTCGGCGTCAGCCCCGACTCGACCGACTCGCACGTCCGGTTCCGCGAGAAGTTCGGCCTGCCGTTCACGCTCCTCGCCGATCCGGAGCACGAGGTGGCGGAGGCGTACGGCGTCTGGGTCGAGAAGAAGAACTACGGCAAGACGTCCATGGGCATCGAGCGCTCGACGTTCGTGATCGGCCCCGACGGCAACGTCGCCAAGGTGATGCGGAGGGTGAAGCCGGACACGCACGCTGCGGACGTGCTGGCGGCGGTTTCGAAGCTCGCTTCGTAAGGTCTAGACTCCTAGAAATGGGTCGGTTGCGTTGAGGCACGTGCGGTTCCTCGGCGCCTCGGCCGTCAGCGTGCTCGTGTTCCTCCTCGGCGGCGGCTCGGCGCTCGCGGCGGCCGGCAGCCTCGACCCGACGTTCGACGGCGACGGCACGGTGGTCACGTCGTTCAGCGGCTACTACCTCGCCGAGGCCACGGCGGTCGCGCTGCAGCCGGACGGAAAGATCGTCGCCGCCGTCAGGCGTACGACCACTCCAGATGGGCTTTCGCCGTTGCGCGCTACAACCCCGACGGCTCCCTCGACACGAGCTTCGGCGGAAACGGCAGGCTCATCACCCACGTCGGGAGCGGCGATGCCCGCGCCCAGGCGATCGCGGTTCAGCCGGACGGGAAGATCCTCGTCGGGGGTTACGCAGTCGATGGGACGAAGTTCGACTTCGCCCTGGTCCGCTACAAGCCGGACGGACCACTCGACACGAGCTTCGACGGCGACGGCAAGGTCCTGACGTCGTTCGGCAGGAATGCAGAAGCGTCGGCGCTCGCGCTTCAGCCGGACGGCAAGATCGTCGTCGCCGGCCAAACCGTAGGCGATCACGGCGTTCGCGGCTTCGCGCTCGCCCGCTTCGACCCGGACGGATCACTCGACACGAGCTTCGACGGCGACGGTTGGGTCAAGACCAACTTCAACGAATGGGTCGGGATCAGTGCAGTCGCGCTGCAGCCGGACGGGAAGATCGTCGCGGTCGGCGGTGACAACAGCACCCATGGATCGAGTGCGTTCTTTCTGGCTCGCTACACCTCGAGCGGTTCCCTGGACAAGAGCTTCAACGGGAGCGGCAAGGTCTTCACACAACCCGGTGGCACTGACGGCCTAGCTCGAGGTGTGGCGCTGCAGCCGGACGGAAAGATCGTCGCGGCCGGCGATACCTGGTTGAACGGGTCGCCGGTCTTCGCGCTTGCCCGTTACAACCCGACTGGATCGCTGGACGCGAGCTTCGACGGGGACGGCGTGGCGACGACGCCGATCGGCGGCTTCCCCGACGCCGTCGCGGTGCAGCCGGACGGGAAGATCGTCGCCGCCGGCGCGACCTACGGGTCGACGTTCCGTTTCGCGCTGATCCGCTACAACCCGGACGGGTCGCTCGACTCGAGCTTCGACGGCGACGGCACGGTCACGACCGCGATCGACGCCTCGAGCGGCTCCGCTGCGCTCGCTCTGCAGCCCGACGGAAAGATCCTCGCCGCTGGCTCCAGCGGTGACGCAGGACACACCGACCACGTGAACTTCGCGCTCGCGCGCTACTGCGGCGGCGACCCGTGCGACGCCGTGCCCGCGTCGATCACCGTCAAGAAGTCGCTCAGGCCGTCGGCGGATCCGGGCCGGTTCACGCTACTCGTCGACTCGACGGTGGTGAAGACGGCGGCCGGCGACGGCGGCCAGGGCGCGCGCCTCGGCGCGGCGGGCACCCACCGCATCGCGGAGGTGAGCGCGAACGGCGCCAACCTCTCGAACTACGTGAGCTCGATCAGCTGCACGAACAACGGCGCCCCGGACGTCTCCGGGAGCGGGAACAGCATCCTCGTCACGGTCGGCTTCGGGGATGTCGAGGTCTGCACGATCACGAACCAGCGGAGGGCCACCGTGACGCTTCGCAAGGCGCTCTCGCCGGTGGACGACCCCGGCCGGTTCGACCTCAAGGTCGGCTCGCACACGGTCGCAGCCGCGGTCGGCGACGGCGGCTCCGGCAGCCAGCTCGTGACCCCGGGAAGCCTGAAGGTGAGCGAGACGGCCGCCGCCGGTCCCGGCCTCTCCGCCTACTCGAGCTCGATCGCGTGCACGCGAAACGGCGCGCCCGGCCCCTCCGGACCGGGAACGAGCCTGACGCTCACCGCCGGGCCCGGCGACCTGCTCGACTGCACGTTCACGAACGTCCGGACCGGCTAGCCTCCGGCGGCGTGACCGCCTTCGAGGAGCTTCGCCTCGACGTCAACGGCGTCGACACCGTCGTGCTGACGGCGGGAGCCGGGCCGCCGCTCGTCTTCTTCCACGGCGCAGGGACGACCACCGGCTTCGACGCCCTGCTGCCGCTCGCCGAGCGCTTCCGGCTCGTCGTCCCGAACCATCCCGGCTACGCCCGCTCGGCCGACGATCCGAGCGTCGACTCGGTCCAGGACTACGTCCTCCACTACCTCGACCTGCTCGACCGGCTCGAGATCGACCGGCTGACCCTCGCGGGCCACTCGCTGGGCGGCTATCTCGCGGCGACGTTCGCGATCCAGCAGACCTCGCGCGTGGAGCGGCTCGTCCTCGTGGCGCCGATCGGCCTGCGCGTGCCCGAGCACCCTGTGGCGGACATCTTCAGCATCCCCGACGAGGAGCTCCTCGGCTACCTGGCGGTCGACCAGTCGATCTTCGCGCGGCACGTGCCGGTGCCGCCGACGCCGGAGTTCCTGGCGGAGCGCTACCGCGAGTCGACGTCGACGGCGCGCGTGCTCTGGGACCGGCCGTACGACCCGAAGCTGCCGAAGTGGCTCCACCGGCTGACGATGCCGACGCTCCTCCTCTGGGGAGCCGAGGACCGGCTCGTGCCGGCGGCGCAGGCGTCGGTCTGGGCGGAATACGTGCCGGACGCACGGGTCCGGATCCTTCCGGGCGTCGGCCACCTCCCGTTCGACGAGACGCCCGAGGCGGCTCGGGCCGTGCTCGAGTTCGCGTCGGCCGACCTGCCTGCCTAGAGCTCGAGCAGCGCCGGTGCGAGCCTCCTCAGCGGCTCGACGTCCACCTGGCCGCGCGGGGCGAGCGGCTGGATGCAGACGTGGTCCGCGCCCGCCTCGAGGTGGTCGCGCACGCGCGCGACGACCGCGTCCTCGTCGCCCCACGCGACGACCGCGTCGACGAGCCGGTCCGAGCCGCCGCCTTCGAAGTCCTCGTCCTCGAAGCCGAGCCAGCGCAGGTTCTCGCGGTAGTTCGGGGCGCTGAGGTAGAAGCTCGTGTGCTCGCGCGCGACCTCCCGCGCCCGCTCCGGATCCGTCTCGAGGAGCACGGCCTGCTCGGGCAGGAGCAGCGAGTCCTTCCCGAGCAGCTCGCGCGCCCGCCGCGTGTGCTCGACGGGCACGAAGTACGGATGCGCGCCGTGCGTCCGCTCGGCCGAGAGCGCGAGCATCCGCGGCCGGAGCGCGGCGAGGACGAGCGTGACCGGCTCGGCCGGCTCGGGTGCCTGCCACTGCGCCTCGTCCATCGCGTCGAGGTACTCGCGCATCCGCGTGACCGGACGGTCGTACGTCTGTCCGAGACCCTCGACGACCATGTGGTGGCTGATCCCGATGCCGAGCACGAAACGGCCCGGATACGCCTCCGCGAGCGTCGTTCCCGCGTGCGCCGCGGACACGGGCGTGTGCAGCCAGACGTTCACGATCCCGGTCGCGATCGGGATCCGGCTGGTCGCCGCGAGCAGGATCGCCGAGTGCGTGAACGCCTCCTTGGCGATCGGCGTCTCGCCGATCCAGAGCGCGCCGTAGCCGAGCTCCTCGACCTCGGCGGCGACCTCGCGCGTCGACGACGCAGGCTGCCACGAGAGGCCGCCCAGCCACGTGCCGACCCTGCCGAGGTTCACCGCCATTCGTCCACGCTCATCATTCTCGCTCCCGAGCTCGGCGTCTTCGCGGAGAACGGTCCGCCGAGCAGCTTCCAGGTCGGCTGAGTGGCGCCGCCGACGACGACGACGCTGATCTCCTTCGGCTCGAACGCCTGGACGAGGTCGTCCGGCGCCGCCGCGAGCTGCGTGGCGAACGGCTCGACGCCCGCCAGCGCGAACGGGCGGATCAGCGTCTGCATCCAGATGTTGTCCCAGTAGACGTCCGCGCGCAGCGTGCTGAGCTCGGCCAGCCGCTCGATCAGCCGCTGCTTCTCGGCGAAGCCGCGCTCGACGAAGCCCTGCGCGACGAGCGGGTCGATCGCGACGATCGGGCCCATGAACGGGTCGCACGCCTGGAGCGAGTGGCGGAAGCGTTCCTCCCACGTGTCGCGCGGGCCGTTGCCGAAGATCTGGTACCAGCCGCCGAAGAAGACCGTGATCGTGCTCTCGTCCGGACTCCGGCCGTGCTGGACGTGGAGCGGCTCCCACGGGCTCTGCTCCTCGTTCTCCGCGAAGACGGCGCTGTACGAGAGCCCGTTCCCCTGCGAGCCCATGTACGTCTCGCCCGGGACCGAACCGCCCTGGAGGTTCTGCGACGCGAGGCCGAAGGCGCGGCCGATCGTCGCGTTCGCGTGGTTGTACGGCCCCATCGCACCGATCCCGGAGCTCATCCCGATCTCGTTGCGGATCGGCCCGTTGACGATCCCGAGCGGCGCGAACGACGTCGTCGAGCTCGAACGGGCGGTGATGCCGCTCGCGAGCGCGGCGAGGATCACCGGCAGATACTCGGGCCGCGCGCCGGCCATGACGGCGTTGACGGCGACCTTCTCGACGGTGAACTCCCAGAACTCGCGATAGGCGGTCGGGCGCAGCCGGCCGACGACCTCGTCCGGCGAGCGGCTCGTGCCCGTGAGCATCCTCTCGACCCGCTCCTCGGTCGGGAGGACGATCGGCAGGAAGTCCGTCCAGCTGCTCTCGACGAAGAGCCGGTGGAGGTTCTGCTCCGAGTCGGGCTCGAGCAGCCGCGGCGTCGAGCGCTCGAACGAGACACCGTTGAGATCCTCGGCGTCCAGGGGACGCGTCAGGCCCTCGAGCACCTCCTGCATGAACGGCCGGCCGTTGACGGGGTCGGCCCCCTCGATGTACTCGCGCAGCTGCGCGGGCGAACGGCCGACGACCGGCTGCGGGACGAACGCCTGGCGTGTCGTCGGCATCCCGTTCACGCGCGCGACCGAGCGCGCGAGCCGCGCGAAGACGTCGGTGTGGACGGCGATCGTCGGTACGCCCTGCTCCTCGAGCGCCATCGCGAGCCCGACGACCGTCGGGCTGCAGGTGCTTCAGAGGCCGACCGCGAGAACGGCCGCGTCACCGTCCCTCGCGATCGCAGCGCGCATGTCCGGGTCGTCGACCCAGCTCTGCTTCGGGCGGATGACGGGCGTCTTCACGGCGGGCAGGTGCTCGCGGAACCAGTCCTGCAGCTGGTCGACGAAGGCGTCCGAGTTGTCGAAGAGGCAGTCCACGAGGTAGACGTTCTTGCCCTCGAGGTGCTCGAGGCGCGGCGCGAGCGGCTTGCCGACGACCTTCGGCGGATAGCCGCGCGGGTCCAGCACGCTCACGTGCCGACCCGCGCTCGAGCGTGTAGCTCCGCTTCTTTCCATGAACCTTCCTCCAGGTAGTGGTGCGCTGCAAGGGCTGCCGCCGCGCCTTCTCCGGCCGCCGCGGCCGCCCGACCTGTTGCGCCCGGGCGGACGATCCCTGCCGCGAAAACTCCCGGCCGGCCGCCGGCAGCTCGAAGCAGCTCGTCGTTCGGCTCGAGGCCGACGTAGACGAAGACGGCGTCGACCTCGAGTTCGCCGCGGGTCGTGTGGACGCCGGCCACGCGGTCGTCGCCGAGGATCTCCTCGACCTCGACGCCGTAGTGAATCGAGATCTTCCGGTGGACCTGAACGGGCTCCCGATACGCGGCCTGTGCCGAGAGCTCCGACCCACGCTGCAAGAGAACGAGTTCGCCGACGGAGTCGGCGAGCGTCAGGGCCTCCTGGCACGCGGAGTCGCCGCCGCCGACGACCGCCACGCGCTTGCCGCCGAGGAGCGGCGCGTCGCAGCTCGCGCAGTGGCTCACGCCGCGGCCGCGAAGGCGCTCCTCGCCCGGCACGCCGAGCTCGCGGAGCCGCGCGCCGGTCGCGACCACGACGGCGTCGGCGAGCACCTCGCCCGAAGACGTCGCGACGCGCCAGCGCTCGCCGTCCGGCTCCAGCCCGACGACCTCGTCCATCGAGAACTCGGCGCCCGCGGCCATGGCCTGCTCCTGCGCGAGCGGGCACAGCTCGTAACCGGGCACGCCGTCGGGGAAGCCCGGGTAGCCGTCGATCCGCTCGATGCTGAGGAGGAGACCGCCCGGCACACCGCCCGTGAGGACGAGCGTCCGCCGGCCGAGCCGCGCGGCCGTCAGCCCGGCGGTGAGCCCGGCGATGCCGCCGCCGGCGATCGCGAGCTCGACGTCGCCCGTCACACGACCGCCTCGACCGGCTGCAGGTACGCGCCCTGCTCGCGCAGCACGGCCTGGAGCCGGCCCACGTCGACGTCGGCCGGCGCGATGCCGTCCGCGGCGGCCAGCGCGGCCGCGGCGCCCGCGGCGTGACCGGTCAGCCAGCACTGCGGGATCTCGCGCATGAACGCCTGCGTCGGCGCGTCCGTCGCGACGTGCCGCCCGCCGGCGAGGACGTTGTCGAGATCGGCCGGCACAAGCGAACCATACGGAACGGACACGTTCGCGAACCGCTGCGAGGGCGACGGCGAGACGCCGATCTCGTCGTGGTGGCGGACGCCGGCCTTCCAGTCGTCGACGGTCATCCGTCGCAGGCCGACGAGGCGCCGCGTGTGGCGGACGCCGAGCTGCGACGCGGACGCGAGCAGCCACGCGCGCTCGAAGCCCGGCGCGCGGCGGCGGAAGAAGTCGAGGTGCGCGAGCATCCGCCGGCGCGACTCGAGCTCGACGGCCGTCAGGTCGGCCACGCGGAGCGCGCTGTAGCCGGCGAGCCGGGGCCCGAGGAAGAGGACGACGTCGTCGCGCCAGCCGACGAACGGCGTCTCCGCGTAGCCGAGCGCCTCGCGCGCCTCGTCCATCAGCTCGCGATAGGCGTCGGGCTCGCCGCGCTTGAACTCGACCCAGCGCGGGAAGTCGACGCCGGCCCACGTCCACGCCGTGTTCAGGCAGTGCTGGACGTTCGAGACACCCTCGCCGGCCCCCTCGACGTCGGATTCGTAGCGTGCGCCTGCGGCCGCGCACACGTCGAGGTCGCCGGTCGCGTCGACGACGACCTTCGCGAGCAGGGCACGCCGGCCCTCCTTGCTCTCGAAGAGGACGCCGCGCACGTCGCGCCCCTCGACGACCGCGCCCGCCACCCAGGAGTGCAGGAGGATGCGGACGCCCTCCCCGACGAGCAGCTCGGCCGAGGCGACCTTGAGCCACTCGGGGTCGATCATCGGCGACCACGTGACGGTGTCGCGGAAGGCGCTCAGCCGCTCGCGCCAGTGCGCGACGTGCGCATCGTCGGTCGAGCCCCAGAGCTCGCGGGGCGCGCCGGCGATCGCAGCGGCCGGCAGGCGGTCGAGGAGCTCCTGCCCGATCCCGGCGATCACCTGCCGGCCCTCCCAGTCGGTCATCCGGTCGATCCAGATCACGAGCCCGCCCGTCGAGAGCCCGCCGAGGTGGTTGTAGCGCTCGACGAGCGTCACCTCCGCGCCGAGCCGCAGGGCCGCGACGGCCGCCGCGCAGCCGGCCGGCCCGCCGCCGACGACGAGGACGTCGGTCTCCGCGTAGACGGGCGTCTCGCGAGCCGGCTCGCGGACGGAGCCGAGGTCGCGCGCGGGTTCGCCGTCGCGGCCCAGCGCACCCTCGGTGAACCAGCTGTCGCGGCCGGTGTGGTAGCGGTCCTCGTCGCCGCCGCTCATGCCGGCCTGAGCATAACCGCGTGCGCGTGCCGCACCACCGTTCGCTTGACGCACGGCCACCGGCTCAGTACGTTGCCGACGCAAATCGGGGTCGTACCAACCTCGGGAGGAGATGTGCAGATGAGGGACCGCACCGGTCGCAGGCACGTCGTGAAGCTCCTGGTCGTCGCCGCAGCGCTCGCCGCGCTCGCGCTCGGCGTCGCGACCGCGGGCTCGGGGGCAGCGAAGGCGAAGAAGCACGTCACGATCGCGCTCTTCGTCGCGATCCAGTCCAATCCGGTCGAGCAGGCGATCATCAACAACTTCAACGCGGTCGCGAAGACGGACGGCGCCGCGAAGTTCGTCGTCTTCGACTCGAACAACAGCGTCGCGAAGGAGATCGCGAACTGCAACGACGCGCTCGCCGCGAAGAAGTTCGACGCCTTCGCCCTGAAGGCGGTGGCGGGGCCGCCGCTGATGGGCTGTGCGCGGAAGGCGCTCGCGGCCCACATCCCGGTCGTCGTCTTCGGGAACACGCTCGGGCCGAACCCGAACACGGAGCGCCGCCAGGTGCCGGGGCTCTCGGCGTCGGTGATCGAGCTCGCGCGCGTCAACGGCGCCGCGGTGGCGAAGCTCGCGCACCTCGCCTGCCTGGCGAAGAAGGCGACCCCCTGCAACGTCCTCTACACCTACGGGCCGCTCGCGTTCGACTGGGCCTCGCTCTCCCGGAAGTACTTCACCGAGGGGATCAAGATGTACAAGGAGATCAAGCTCGTCGCGACCGGCGAGTACGACTTCGACCCGAACAAGGCCCGCACGGTCGTCAAGAGCCTCCTGCAGACGCACTCGGACGTCGACGTGATCTCGAGCGACGGCGATCTCGGGGCATTCGGCGCGATCCAGGCGCTGAAGGACGTCGGCAAGACGGCGGGCAAGGACGTCCTCGTCACCGGCGGCGCGATCAACAAGCAGGGCAAGGCGTTCATCGAGAACGGGACGATGTTCGGGAGCACGTGTCTGATGCCCGGGACCGAGGCGAAGGTCTCGGCGCGGCTCTCGATCCAGGCGGCGCGAGGCGCGAAGATCGCGAAGCCCGACGTCGAGGTCTGCCGCGACTTCTCCCCGACAGGCAACTCACCGCTGACCAAGGCGAACGTCGGGAAGTTCAACCCAGAGTGGTAGAGCGAGCGGCCGGCGGCGGTCCGACGAGGGCCGCCGCCGGCGCCTCCGGTCTCCGGGTCGAGTTCCGCGGGATCAGCAAGCACTACGGCGGTGCGCGGGCGCTCGACGACGTGAGCGTCACCGTCGAGGCCGGCGAGATCCACGCGCTCGTCGGCGAGAACGGCGCCGGCAAGTCGACGCTCGGGAAGATCGTCGCCGGCGCTGTGTCGCCCGACGCGGGCGAGATCGTCGTCGACGGGCGTACGGTGAGCTTCCGCTCGCCGCGCGACGCGGTCCGGCATGGGATCGCGCTGATCCACCAGGAGCTCGCGCTCGCGCCGGCGATGTCCGTTCTCGACAACATCTTCCTCGGCGCCGAACCGGGCCGCGGCGGGCTCCTCGACCGCGGCGACCAGCGCGCGCGGTTCCGGGAGCTCGCCGCGCGCATCGGCTTCGAGGCGCCGCCGTCGGCGCGCGTCGAGTCGCTGCGCGTGGCCGACCAGCAGAAGGTCGAGATCCTGCGCGCGCTCGTCCGCGACGCGCGGCTGATCGTGATGGACGAGCCGACGGCGGCCCTGACGCGCGTCGAGGCCGACCGCCTGCTCCAGATCGTCCGCGAGCTTCGGCGCGACGGCGTCACGGTCATCTACGTCTCGCACGTCCTCGCCGACGTGCTCGCGCTCTGCGACACGGTCACGGTGCTCAAGGACGGCCGCCACGTCGAGACGGCGCCGGCGAGCGAGCGCACCGTCGAAAGCCTCGTCACCGCGATGCTCGGCCGCTCGCTCGAGCTCGTCTTCCCCGAGCGCGAGCCGCCGCCGGCCGACGCGCGCGTCGTGCTCTCCGTGCGGGGACTCTCGCGGCCGCCGGCGTTCGAGGACGTCTCGTTCGACCTCCGCGCGGGCGAGATCGTCGGCCTCGCCGGGCTCGTCGGCAGCGGCCGGACGGAGATCGTCCGCGCGATCTTCGGCGCCGACCCGGCCTCCGGAGCCGTCGAGGTCGAGGGGCGGCCGCTGCGCAGGCGGGCGCCGGCACGCGGGATCCGGCGCGGGCTCGCGCTCCTGCCGGAGAGCCGCAAGGAGCAGGGGCTCGTGATGATGCGGCCGGTGACGGAGAACGTCACGATCGCGCACCTCGGCGAGGTCGTCGACGCCGGCGTGATCCGGACGCGGCGGGAGCGCCGCGTCGTCGCCGCCGTCCTGAAGGCGGTCGACGCGCGTGCCGCGTCCTATTCGATGCCCGTCGCCGCGCTCTCCGGCGGAAACCAGCAGAAGACCGCGATCGCGAAGTGGCTCGTGAGGACGCCACGCGTGCTGCTCGCCGACGAACCGACGCGCGGCATCGACGTCGGCGCGAAGCTCGGGATCTACGAGCTGATCAAGGAGCTCGCCGCGAAGGGGCTCGGCGTCCTCCTCGTCTCGAGCGAGCTCGAGGAGGTGCTCGGCCTCGCGCACCGCGTCCTCGTCGTCCGGGCCGGCCGGATCGTCGCCGACCTGGCCGGCGACGCCGCGAACGAGGAGAGCGTCATGCGGGCTGCCTTCGGCAGCGGAGCCGCCGCGTGAACGGGCTGGCCGCCTCGCTCCGCTCGCGCACCGCGCTCGGCGGCAGCCTCGAGGCCGCGCGCGAGTACGCGATCGTCGTCATCTTCTTCACGCTCTTCCTCGTCCTGACGTTCAGCGCCAGCCACTTCTTCACGCGCGTCAACCTGCTGAACAACCTCGAGTCGGGCGCGACCTACGGCCCCGTCGCCGTCGCGCTGACGCTGCTCCTGATCGTCGGCGAGTTCGACCTCTCGGTCGGCGCGAGCTTCATCCTCGCCGGGATCGTCGCGGCCGAGCTGCAGAGCCACGTCGGCACCTGGCCGGCGCTCCTGATCGGGATCCTGCCGGCCGTCGTGGTCGGGCTCGTGAACGGGATCGCCGTGACGTACTTCCGCGTCAACTCGTTCATCGCGACGCTGGCGACGAGCCTGATGGTCGTCGGCATCGGCACCCGCGTCACACGCGGCGCGCAGAAGTTCATCAGCGCGCCGTCGTTTGCGATCCTCGGCAACGACAAGGGGCTCGGCGTCGACTACTTCATCTGGATCTTCATCGGCTTCGCGCTCGCGTGCGGCTTCGTGCTCTGGCGGATGAAGCTCGGCCGCTGGCTCTACGCGACGGGCGGCAACCCGGAGGCGGCGCGGCTGTCCGGGATCAACATCCGCTGGGTCAAGATCGGCGCCTTCACGTTCAGCGGCTTCGCGGCCGGCGTCGCGGGCGTGATCTTCGCGTCGCGGACGACGACCGCGATCGCCGGCAACGGGATCGAGGAGGTCGTCTTCCCGGCCTTCGCGGCCGTCGTGGTCGGCGGGACGAGCGTCCAGGGCGGCCGCGGCGCGATCTGGCGGACGGTGCTCGGGATCCTCTTCCTCGAGTGCATCCGCAACGGCTTCAACCTGCTCGAGGTCGACACCTTCTGGCAGCCGGTGATGGAGGGCGGGATCATCCTCGTCGCGGTTGCGATCGACTCGCTCTCGCGGCGGAGCGCGTAGGGTCCGGCAGTGCCGCTGCGAGGGATCGAGGGCAAGGTCGCAGTCGTCACGGGCGCCGCGAGCGGCATCGGCGCGGCGACGGCGCGCCGGCTCTCCGAGGAGGGTGCGAAGGTCGTCCTCGTCGACTGGAACGAGGAGCCGCTGGCGGCGGTGGCGGCGTCGCTGCCCGGGCCGGCCTCGTCCGTCCGGGCCGACGTGTCTCGCGAGGAGGACGTCGAGCGGTACCTCGCGGCGGCGCTGTCGGAGTTCGGGCGGGCCGACCTCTTCCACCTGAACGCCGGCATCTCCGGCCCGTTCGCACCGTTCACGGACGTCTCGACGGAGGACTTCGACCGCGTGATCGCCGTGAACCTGAGGAGCGTCTTCCTCGGGCTGCGCTCGGCGCTGCGGCAGCTGAAGGCGCAGGGCGACGGCGGCGCGATCGTCACGACCTCGTCGCTCGCCGGCCTCCACGGCGGCGCGCAGATCGTCCCGTACGTCGCGGCGAAGCACGGCGTCGTCGGGCTGACGAAGATCGCCGCCTACCACGGCGCGCGCTTCGGCGTCCGCGTCAACTCGGTCGCGCCCGGAATCTTCGAGACCGGGCTGATGCAGCCGCTCCGCGCCGCCCTCGGCGACAACGCGGACGCCGCGCTGCAGGCGATCGCGGAGGGCGTTCCGCTCGGCCGCTTCGGCGACCCGTCGGAGCTCGGCGCGCTCGTGACCTACCTGCTCAGCGACGACGCCTCGTACCTCACCGGCGCGATCATCCCGACCGACGGCGGCCTCGACGCGAAGGGGCCGCTCGGGCGGTAGCCGCGAACCAAACCAAGTAACACAGTGTTACGAGCCCCTCGGTTGCCGGGAGCAACCGAACGCCCAGGGCTTGTAACACTGTGTCACTTGGAAGGGTGGCGGCCGCCCGCCCCGAGCTCCGGGCAAGGCGCCGATCTACTGGGTGTCCGTGCGGTCGTCCCAATCCGCGCCGCGCATGACGCGCATCACGGGGCCGATCTCGTCGGCGGTCAAGCCTGGAGAACGAGGTCGTTCGCGAGGAACGCGTCGATCACCGGGTCGATCTCGTATCTCGTTGTTCTCTTCGGCGCGATGTCCCCGTCGAACAGCACGAGCCCGCCGTCGAGCGTCTGGAAGTCGAGGTCTCCGTCATCTCGAACGACGGCTTCACCGGCACGCCCCGGATGGTCCCCGTGCCGATGCACGTCCGCTCGACCCGGTCCGGCCCTCCGAGGCGGCCCGACGACCACGAGCGAGCCGGGCCGTGTCGGCCGGTGGTGTCCTCCGTTGTCACACGTGAAACTCAAGACCTGTGAACTGGCGCGGAGCTCGGGTGATCGTCGCCGGCGCCGTCGCGCAGCGGCCGCGACCCGGGCACGCCTGGGTCTTCCTCCAGTGGCTGCTCGGCCTGCGCCGGCTCGGCTGCGACGTCGCGTTCGTCGACCGGCTCCCGGGCGACGCGGCCTGGCTCGGCCGCGCGATGGACCGCTTCGGCGTCCCGCACGCGCTCCTCGACGAAGGCGGCCGCGCGGTCGCGGGACTCTCGGACGACGAGCTACGTGGCCGGGTGCGCGGGTCGACCCTCCTCAACGTGACGGGCTACCTCCGGGACGAGCGGCTCCTCGACCTGGCAGCCCGCCGCGTCTACGTGGATCTCGACCCTGGCTTTCCGCAGATGTGGCGCGAGCTCGGCCTCGCAGACGTCCTCGCGGGCCACGACCGCTTCGTCACCGTCGGGCGGAATGTCGGCCGCTCGCGGTGCGGCGTCCCCACGTGCGGCCTGGACTGGATCGGGACGGCTCCGCCGGTCGTGCTCGAAGAATGGCCCGTCGCAGGGCGCGGCTCGCGGTTCACGACGATCGCGAGCTGGCGCGGCGCGTTCGCGCCCGTCGAGTACCGGGGCGGGATGTTCGGGCTGCGCGTCCACGAGTTCCGGAAGTTCGCGGAGCTGCCGCGACTCGCCGGCGGCGACTTCGAGCTCGCGCTCGACATCGACCCGGCGGAGACGCGCGACCTCGAGCTGCTCCGCTCGAACGGCTGGCTGGTCGTCGACCCCGCGCGCGTGGCGCCCGACCTCGACGGGTACCGAGCCTACGTACGCGGCTCGGCCGCGGAGCTGATGGTCGCGAAGAGCATGTACGTGCAGACGAGAAGCGGCTGGTTCAGCGACCGCAGCGCGTGCTACCTCGCGGCGGGGAAGCCCGTGCTCGCCCAGGACACGGGCCTTCGCGACCACTATCCGACCGGCGAGGGTCTCGTCGTCTTCTCGACGCTCGACGAGGCCGTCGCCGGCGTCGAGACGATTCGCGCCGACTACGCGCGCCACAGCCGCGCCGCGCGCGAGCTCGCCGAGGCGGCGTTCCACTCCGACCGCGTGCTCGGCAGCCTGCTCGAGGAGCTCGAGCGTTGACGAGCGTCGCCGTCGCGGGCGCGCTCGCCGCGCGCGCCGGGAACGCGGGCGGCGCGTGGGTGCGCCTCAGCTACGCGCTCGGGTTCCGGCTGCTCGGGCTGGACGTCGCGCTCGTCGAGGAGGCGCCCGGGCCGAGGGGAGTCGAGTGGGCCCGCGGGGTGGCGGCGGCGTTCGGCCTCGAGTACTCGCCGGCGGACGACGAGCTCGAGGGTGCGGACCTCCTCGTCAACCTGAGCGGGAACCTGCGCTCGCCGGAGCTTGCGGCCCGCTTCGGGCGCCGTGCCTACGTCGACCTCGATCCCGGCTTCACGCAGCTGTGGCACGAGCAGGGGCTGCTCGACCTCTCCGGCCACGACACGTACTTCACGGTCGGCGAGAACGTCGGCCGGCCGGGCTGTCCGTTGCCGACCGGCGGGATCGCCTGGCGTCCGACGCGGCCGCCGGTCGTGCTCGACGAGTGGCCCGTCGTCGCGTCGGGCTTCAACCGGTTCACCACCGTCTCGAGCTGGCGCGGGCCGTTCGGGCCGATCGAGCCGTACGGGCTGAAGCACCACGAGTGGCGGAGGCTGATCTCACTCCCACGGGTCTCCGGCCTGCCGCTCGAGGCGGCACTCGCGATCGATCCGGCCGACGGCGCCGATCGCGTCGCGCTGGAGGAGCACGGCTGGCGGCTCGTCGATCCCCCGGCCGGCTTCCGCGAGTACGTCCAGGGCTCGGGCGCGGAGTTCTCGGTCGCCCAGGGCATCTACGTCGACACCGCGAGCGGCTGGTTCAGCGACCGCACCGCCCGCTACCTCGCCTCCGGCAAGCCGGCGCTCGTGCAGGACACCGGGAGCCGCGTCCCGGCCGGCGAGGGGCTGCTCGTCTTCCGGACGCTCGACGAGGCGGTCGCCGGCGCTCACGCGATCGCGGACGACTACGCGAGGCACGCGCGCGCCGCGCGCCGGCTCGCGGAGCGGGAGCTCGATTCGGACACCGTCCTGACCGCGCTCCTCGAGGACGCGCTCGCGTGAGGATCCTGCTCGCGGGCATGCTCGCCGCCGACCCGCACCAGGGCGGCGCGACGTGGGCCGTCGTGCAGTACGCCCTGGGCCTGCGGCGGCTCGGCCACGAAGTCGACGTCGTCGACCCGCGGGTCGCCGGGCCGGAGGCCGAGCGCTATCTCGCGGAGGTCGTCGCCGAATTCGGCCTCTCGACGGCCGCCGACCGGTACGACGTCCTCCTCAACGTCTCCGGGATGCTCCGCGGCGAGGCGCTCGGGTCGATCCCGATCCGCGTCTACCTCGATCTGGATCCCGTCTTCAACCAGCTCTGGCACGCGCAGGGGATCGACGTCGGGCTCGCGGGACACACGCACCACGTCAGCGTCGGCCTGCGCCTGCCGCGGACGGGGCACGAGTGGATCCACACGCTGCCGCCGGTCGTGCTCGAGCGCTGGCCGGTCGCCGGGCGGATCGAGCGGGACGCGCTCACGACGGTCGCCAACTGGCGCAGCTACGGGACGCTCGAGCACGAAGGCGTCCGCTACGGGCAGAAGGCCCACTCCTTCCGTGGGCTGATCGACCTGCCTTCGCGGACGGGCGAGCGAGTCGCGGTCGCGCTCGGCATCCACCCGGGCGACGCGGCGGACGCGGAGGCGCTCCGCGCGCACGGCTGGGAGCTGCTCGACGCACGTGCCGTCGCCGGGACGACGGCGTCCTACGCCCGTTTCGTTCGCGGCTCGCGCGCCGAGCTCGGCATCGCTAAGGAGGGCTACGTCGTCGGCCGCTGCGGCTGGTTCAGCGACCGGAGCGCGTGCTACCTCGCGTCCGGACGGCCGGTCGTCGCACAGGACACCGGCTTCGGCGAGGCGCTGCCGGTCGGCGCCGGCCTCTTCGCCTTCTCCGACGCGGACGGCGCCCGGGCCGCGCTCGAGTCGATCCGCGCCGACTACGGCCGGCATGCGCGCGCTGCGCGCGCGATCGCCGAGGAGCACCTCGACTCGGACATCGTCCTGACCCGCCTGCTGCGCGCGGTCGGCGCGCTCCCGCCGGCGCCCCGCCGGTCGATCCACGAGGCGACCGAGCAGGAGCTCGCGCAGCTCGTCGGCGCAACTCGGGTCCGGCGCCGCCCGTTCGAGTACCGCTCGAGCGCGCCGCTCGCGGAACTCGACGCCGACGGACGGAAGCTCCTCCTCAAGGACGTCGCGCGCGCGTCGCTGACCGGCCGCGCCAGGGCGGCGAAGCCCGGCTTCCTCCACGACCCGGCCCGGGAGCCGTTCGTCTACCGCGAGCTGCTGCCGGGGACGGGCGCGCCAGAGCTCGTCGCGTACGACGCGCGCCGCGACTGGCTCGTCCTCGAGAAGGTCGACGGAGTCGAGCTCTACCAGGTGGGCGAGGTCGAGACGTGGGCGTCGGCCCTGCGCTGGCTCGCGCGGCTCCACGAGCGCTTCCTCGGGCTCGAGCACCGCGCGCCACTGGCGCGCTACGACCGCGAGTTCTTCGGGCTGTGGCCGGCGCGGGCGCGTCTCGACGTCCCCGGCTACGACACGGTGGTCGACCGGCTCGCGAGCCTGCCGGGGACGCTCGTCCACGGCGAGCTCTACGCCTCCAACGTGCTCGTCGCCGGCGAGCGGATCTGCCCGGTCGACTGGGAGCTCGCAGGCGTCGGCCCGGGCGTGCTCGACGTCGCCGCGCTGACGCTCGGCTGGCCCGAGGACGAGCGCGGCTTCCTTGTCGAGGCGTACCGCGCGGAGCTGCGGGACCCGCCCGCGCCGGAGGACGTCGACCGCGCGGCGCTGCACCTCGCCGTCCAGTGGCTCGGCTGGTCGGACGCGTGGGAGCCTCCGCCCGAGCACGCCCGCGACTGGCGCGGCGAGCTGCCGGAGCTGATGGCACGCGCCGGCCTACCACCCTCGTAACACTGTGTTACAAGCCACGTGCGGGCGCCCGCGGCAACCGAACGCCGCTCGTAACACTGTGTTACTTGGATAGAAGGGGGTAGAGCGCCTCCGCGTTGCCGGCGCGGACGGCGGCGGCGGCGGCCTCGTCCAGCACCTCGAAGAGCCGCTCGGCCCCGGGGCCGTGGTCGTGCGGATGGTCGCTCGCGTACAGCAGCCACCCGGAGCCGACCATCTCCACCAGCTCGGCGACCTGCCCCGCCGCGGCCGGCAGGTGGGCGGGCTCGATCGTCGCGCGGAAGTGCCGACGCACGTAGGTCGACGGCAGTTCCTTCACCCACGGCACCTCGCGCCAGACGCCCTTCCAGTCCTTGTCGAAGCGCCAGAGGAGCGGCGGCAGCCACGAGAACCCGCACTCGACGAGCGCGACGCGCAACGACGGGAACCGCTCGAACGCTCCCTCGCCGACGAGCGACAGGACGTGGCTCTGGACGACGATCGGGTTGCTCAGATAGTCCTCCAGGTACGAGAGCGTGAAGCCGCTCGGCGTCGGCGCACGGCCGGTCCTCCCCCACGCGTGGATCCCGACGACGAGCCTGCGCTCCGCACACGCCGCGAGCAGCCGGTGGTAGCGCTTGTTCCCGAGCGGTGCGTCCGCCCGCGCCGGCCACAGGACCTGGACGAAGCGCGTGTCGTCCGACAGCCGCTCGATCTCGGCGACGGCGTCGTCCGGGTCGACCGTCGGGACGACGATGCTCGCCCGCAGCCGCTCGTCGCGGTCGAGCCACTCGTGACGGAGCCAGTCGTTGAGCGCGCTCGCGAACGCCGCCTGGTAGTAGGGGTTCCGGTGCGCCTCCCAGCCGGTCAGGCAGTTGAGGATCACGCGGCTCGGCGCGCCGGCGCTGTCGAACAGACGCCCGCGCAGGAGCTCGTAGCGGTTCGGCACCGCCGGCCCGCCGTCGTCGCGCGCCCCGGGCCGCGCGCTGGTCGGCGCCGCGGGCGGATACGCCGCGGTGAAGCCGGTGACGCGAATCCCGGCGCCGTCGACGTACTCGCGCCAGTACTCGCCCAGGTACGGCTCGAGGTCGCGCAGCGAGAGCGGCGCGCAGTGGACGTCGCAGTCGATCACGTGCGGCTCTCGAGCGGCAGGCGGTACAGCGCCGCCGCGTTCCCGCCGAAGACCGCCGCCCGAACCTCGTCCGGAAGGCTCCGCGGCAGCGCCTGCGTCGGCGAGTCGAAGTCCCAGTGCGGGTAGTCCGTCGCGAACAGCAGACGGTCGCCGAGCTCGGCGAACTCGAGGGCACGCGCGAAGTCGGCCGGATCCTCCGGCTCCTCGATCGGCTGCGTCGTGAACCAGACGTGGTCGCGGACGTACTCCGACGGCGGCCGCTCGAGCGCGGGCACCTCGTCGCGCAGGAGCTCCCACGCACTGTCGAGCTGCCACCGCAGCGCGGTCACCCACGCGACGCCCCCCTCGGTGAGGACGAGCCGCAACCCCGGCACCGCCGCGAACAGGCCCTCGCAGACCATGTTCAGGAGCTGACTCTGCATCACGAACGAGTAGGCGACGTGCTCCTCGAGGTAGTACGACGGCCAGCCCGTCGCGAGGTGAGGCTCGTAGCCCGCGTTGTGGACGGCGACCGGCAGACCGTGCGCGGTCGCGGCCTCGTAGATCGGCCAGTACTTCCGGCTCCCGAGCGGCTCGAACGCCGTCCCCGGCATCAGCACCTGCACCCAGCGCTCGTCGCCGGCGCAGCGCTCGATCTCCTGCACCGAGAGCTCGGCGTACTCGTACGGAACCACGATCGAGCCGAGGAGGCGCGGGTCGCGGTCGAGCAGCTCCTCCGCCATCCAGTCGTTGATCGCGCGCGCGAGGGCGGCTGTGAGCTCGGGCACCTCGTGGCAATCGAGCAGCGAGAGGCAGTTCAGGACGCCGTAGTCCAGGTCGTACTCGTCGAGCACCTGACGCTGGAGCAGGCCGAGGTCGCTGCCAGGGAACCCGCCCGGCGTCTCGGGCCACGAGTCGACGCGCATGCCGCCGTTGCTGGCACGCGGATAGAGCTCGGTGATCAGCGGCATCCGCCGGCCGAAGCGCTCGACGTGCCGACGCCAGCGCTCGGGCAGGCGCGAGAGGACGGCCGGCTGCGGCGGCGCCGGGTGGATGTCCGCGTCGACGAGCCGCACCGTCCGCGGCTCCCGCACGCTGGGCGCTTCCTGGACCTCAGTCATCAGGCTTCGAGAACCACATAGTTCTCCTCCACTCGGACGGGGAAGGTCTCGGCCACGTACGGGCCCTGCTCGAGCCCGGCGCCCGGCTCGACGGAGACGCGGTAGCTGCGCACGTGCGGATCGCCCGGTGCGTAGGACTGGCCGGACTCCATGTCGTACTGCCAGCCGTGCCACGGGCAGACGAGGAGCGGCGCGCGGTCACGGTCGAGCCGCACGCTGCCGGGCTCGTCCGAGACGATCCGCGGGAAGACGCGGCCGATGCAGAGCGGGCCGCCCTGGTGCGGGCAGCGGTTGCGGACGGCGAAGAAGCGCTCGCCGACGCGGAACACCCCGATCTCGCGCCCGCCGACGCGGACGATGCGCCTCGTCTCCGGCGGGAAGTCCTCGAGCCTCGCGACGACGAACCGCGTAGACATCTCGGGCCATTCTACGGTAGTGTCCGCGTGCCGAACGCGCGTGCGCGAAGCGCACAACGGAGGAGTCCGAGGGGAGGTCTGCGTGAGCATCGAGACGTCCGTGGAGTCCGTTCCCGTCCCCGAGCCGGACCTCACGCCGGCGGAGCTGCTCGCGCGCGCCCGGGCGCTCGTGCCGCTGCTCCGCGAGGAGCAGGAGGAGACCGAGCGGCGCGGCTTCTACTCGCAGGAGCTCCACGAGCGATTCCTCGACGCCGGCTTCTACCGCACGCTCCAGCCTCGGCGCTTCGGCGGCTACGAGTTCGACCTCCCCACCTTCTGGCGGCTCGTGATGACGCTCTCGTCCGGCTGCCCGTCCGCCGGCTGGTGCTTCTGCCTCGCTGCGGGGCACGCGCTCCAGCTCGGCTCGCTGTTCCCCGAGCGCACCCAGGCGGAGTGCTTCGGCCCGGACGGCGAGTTCCTGGCGCCGGCGCGGGCGAGCCCGTACGGCACGGCCGTCCGCGACGGCGACGGGTGGACGATCGAGGGCACGTGGGACTACTGCTCGGGCGTGCCCTACTCGACGCACTTCATGCCGGTCGCGCTCGCGCCCGAGCTCGGGCCGGAGGCGACGGTCTTCGCCGTGATCCCGCGATCGCAGTGGACGATGCAGGACGACTGGGGCGGCGACGTCATCCTCGGCTTCCGGGGCAGCGGTTCGCACTCGGTCGTCGTCGAGCGGACGTGGGTGCCCGGCCACTACGTGATCCTCGACAACCTCCTCGACGTGGACGTGAGCGAGGGGACGGTCGGGTCGCGGCTGCACGGCAACCCGATGTACGCCGGCCGGACGCTCGGCTTCTTCCACGGCGAGCTGGTGGCGATCGTCGTCGGCACCGCCCGCGCCGCGCTCGACGAGTACGAGCGGATCGTCACGTCGAGGCAGACGTTCGTGCCGCCGTACATGCCGCGCTTCCACCATCCCGACTTCCAGCGGTCGTTCGGGCTGGCGCTCGGAATGGTCGACGCGGCCGAGTCGATCGTCCTCCACACCGCCGACCTGTTCATGGAGCATTGCCACCGCAATGCCGCGGGAGAGGAGCCGTTCACGGCGGAGACGGACTTCCGGCTGTTCACGCGGCTCGAGCACGCGGGCCGGCTCGTGTGGGAGGCGGTCGAGCTGCTGTGGCGCACGGCGGGCTCGAGCGCAGCGAAGAAGGAGGCGCGGATGCAGCGCTACTATCGCGACCTCTCCATCTACCGCGGACACTTCTCCGCACAGTTCGAGACGATGGCGACGAGGCTCGGGCAGATCCACTTCGGGCTCCTACCGGTCCCGGGCAGCGGCGGTGCCGAGCCCGAGGAAGCGCCGCTTGACACCGCCCGAGCGTGACGAAATAGTGACCGCTATCCGTACGTCCGTCCGCTCAGCGAACAGCACCCCGCGGTGGTGGGTTGCGGCAACCCGGGAATCGCGGTCCGGGCGGGGCGGTCCGAACGAGAGGAGGAGGGCAGATGCGCTTGTCTAGTGTGGCGCGCGTCGCTCGCCGGCGCAGCACGCTCGTCGTGCTCGCCGCGACGGCGGTCGTTGGGCTGACGGCCACGGTCGGGATCACCTTCGCGGCGACCGGCGGCCCCGTCACGGACTACCTCGGCTACGTCGGGGGCAAGAAGGGGCAGGCACGCGGCAACAAGCCGTTCGTGATCGGCTTCATCAACGCCCAGGGCGGAAACCCGGAGTTCCCGCAGGTGACGCGGACGCTGATCGCGTTCACGAAGTACGTCAACAAGGAGTTGAACGGCGTCCACGGGCAGCCCGTCAAGCTGCAGACCTGCTACATCGCGCAGGCAGAGGAGGAAGGGAAGCGCTGCGGGCAGGTGATGCTCAACAACTCGAGCGTGAAGGTGATCGAGACGGGAGCGCTCGTCACGGGGAACCAGTCGATCTACGGCGTGATCCGCGGAACGAAGCCGATCGTGATCGGCGTCTCGGCGAACCCCGTCGACTCGGTGCAGAAGAACGTCTTCCTCCTGAACGGCGACCAGCCCCACGTCCTCGGCCAGTGGGGCACGCTCGGCCGGGACACCCTGCACGCGAAGACGGCTGCGCTGATCAGCGAGAACCAGGCGGGCGCCCAGCCGGCCTTCAACGCGACGAAGAAGGGGCTCCAGGACGCGGGCATCAAGGTGAACGGCGTCCTCTTCGACCCGCAGACGACCGACCTGATCGGACCGCTGACGGCTGCAGGCGCGCAGACCGCCGACATGGTCATCCCCATGGTCGGCTTCCCGTACATGGTCGCGGCCGCGAAGGCGATCCAGGCACTGGGGATCACGAAGCCGGTCGTCGTCAACCCGCTGATCCTCTTCATCCCGCCGCCGGCGTTCCCGGGCGGCGACTGGCCTCACTGGATCGTCGGAGCGGCGCAGGCGAACACCGGCATCCCGACGCTGCCGGACGTGAAGGCGTACTTCGCGATCACGGACAAGTACGGGGTCAAGCACAGCGACGCGGCCGATCCGTTCTCGGCGCTCGCGGTCAGCGAGATGCTGCTGATCGTCAAGCTCGTGAACGCGATGCCGCCGAGCAAGATCACGTCGGCGTCGATCTCCGCCGCTCTGAAGGCGTACCGGGGCGCGACGGTGATGGGGCCGCCGAGCATCCACTGCGGCATGGATCCCTCGGCGATCGCCGTCTGCAACAACCAGACGCGCTTCGACGAGTACCTTGGCGGCGGCAAGTGGAAGACGGTCTCGGGATGGCTGAAGCCTCCGAAGTGAGCCTGACGCTCAAGGCGTGAGCAAGAAAGCGCGGGCCCGGGCAGAACTCGTCCGGGCCCGCACCTCTACCTGAATCCGGATGGACTGGCACAGCATCGATCTGTTCGCGAGGCTCGGGCTCGGCGCGGGCGGGATCGCCGCCGGGCTCGGCCTCAGCGTCGTGCTCACGTACCGCGGCTCCGGGATCATCAACCTGGCCGCCGGCGCTGTCGCGATGGTGGCGGCCTACGCGCTCTGGGCGTTGACGCACGGCGAGTTCGGCTTCCACCTGGCCGAGGAGCCGGCCGCCGTCCTTGCGCTCGTCGTCGCCGCGGCGATGGGCGTGCTGATGGAGGTGGTGGCGTTCCGTCCCCTCCGCACCGCGTCCCCGCTGGCGAAGCTGGCGGCCTCGCTCGGCGTGCTGCTGACCGCGCAGGCCGCGCTCGTCATCGCGTTCGGCTTCTCGGGCAAGGACGAGCCCGAGCTGCTGCCGTCCACGCCCGTCCGCTTCGCCGGCAACACGATCCCCGAGTACGACTACGTCCTCGCCGGGATCGCGCTCTTCACGGCCGCCGTGCTCGTCGCGCTCTACCGCTGGACACGGTTCGGCCTCGCGACCCGGGCCGCCTCCGAGAACGAGGTTTCCGCGATGCTCGTCGGCCTCTCGCCAAACCGGCTCTCGCTCGCCAACACCGTCCTCAGCTCTCTCGTCGCCGGTCTCGTCGGCGTATTCGCCGCCGCGGTGGTCCCGCTCGACACGACGACGCTGCCGCTCCTGGTCGTTCCCGCACTCGCGGCGGCGCTCTTCGGCCGCTTCATCTCGTTCGGCATCGCCGCCGTCGCGGGAGTCCTGATCGGGGTCGGCGAGTCGCTCATGCTCTACATCTCCGGGCGGCCGCCGGGGTTCCACTGGTTCCCGCAGCTGAACGGCGGACCGTTGCCCGGTGTCCAGCAGCTGCTCGTGTTCGTGCTGATCGTCGCCGCGCTCTTCTGGCGCGGCGCGACGCTGCCCGGCCGCGGCGAGCTCGTCGAGAAGCGGCTGCCGCTCGTTCCGCGCCCGGAGGGACTCCTGCGCTCGGCGTTCATCGGCACCGTGCTCGGCGTCGTCGCCATGATCGTCTTCCCGTGGGATTTCCGGCAGGCGGCGATCAACGCCCTGCTCGGCGCGGTGATCTGCCTCTCGCTCGTCGTCATCACGGGCTTCGTCGGCCAGATCTCGGTCGTCCAGCTCGCCCTCGCCGGCGTCTCCGGCTTCGTGCTCTCGCACATGGCTACCGACCACGGGATCGGCTTTCCGGCCGCGCCGTTGATCGGCGTCGCGGTCGCCACGGCGCTCGGCCTCGTGACCGCCGTCTCGGCGCTGCGCGTGCGCGGGATCAGCCTCGCCGTCGTCACGCTCGCCGCTGCGGTCGCGATCGAGCAGTTCTGGTTCGCGAACGCGACCTGGGGCGGCGGCTTCACCGGCTCGCCGGTCCCGGAGCTCAAGCTCGGAATCGACCTCGGCGGCAACGCGTCCTTCCGCGGCGTCGACGGGAAGGTGCCGAGCCCGATCTTCGGCTTCTTCGTCCTCGGCGTGACCGTCCTGCTCTGCCTCCTCGTCGCGAACCTGCGCCGCTCGAACCTCGGTCAGCGGATGCTCGCCGTGCGCTCGAACGAGCGGGCCGCCGCGGCCGCGGGCGTCAACGTCCGCAACGTGAAGCTGGCCGCGTTCGGGATCGGCTCCTTCATCGCCGGCGTCGCGGGCTCGCTCTACGCGTACAACTTCAACTCGGTGAGCTCGACACGCTTCAGCGCGCTGACGGCGCTCGGGCTGATCGCGTTCGCCTACGTCGGCGGCATCACGATGGTGTCGGGCGCGATCTTCGCGGGACTGATCTCGACCGAGGCGATCTTCCCGTACGCGTTCGAGAAGTGGCTGCACGCCCGCGGGACGTACGCTCTCCTGATCGGAGGCCTCGCCCTGATCTTCAACCTCGTCGTCTATCCGGAGGGAGTCGCCGGTGCCGGCTACAAGAAGAAGCAGCAGAAGCTGCGGCGCGCCGCCGCTGGCGAGCCCGAGCCGCCGAACCCGGTGCTGGTCCTGCTGACGCGCGCGCGAAGGGCGATGGCGACGACGCCGGCGGTCAAGCGGTGACGGCTCCGGTCCTCGCCGGGCACGGCGTCTCCGTCAGCTTCGGTGGCGTGCGCGCGCTCGTCGACGTCGACCTGGAGGTCCGCGAGGGCCAGCTCGTCGGCCTGATCGGCCCGAACGGCGCCGGCAAGACCACGTTCATCGACGCCGTCACCGGCTTCGTCCGCTTCCGCGGCCGCGTCGAGCTCGACGGCCGCGACATCTCGTCGCTGCCGCCGCACCGCCGCGCGCGGCTCGGCCTCGCCCGGACGTGGCAGAGCATCGAGCTCTTCGACGACCTCACTGTCCGCGAGAACCTCGCGGTCGCGTCCTACCATCCGCCGGTGCTCGCGACGGTGGCCGAGGTGCTCGGCCGGCAGGCCCCCGGAAGCTCCACGCTCGACGACGCACTCCGCCTGCTCGAGCTCGACGACCGCGCCGACGACATGCCCGACGAGCTCTCGCAGGGCCAGCGGAAGCTCGTCGGGATCGCGCGCGCGCTCGCGGCGCAGCCGCGGCTCCTGCTCCTGGACGAGCCCGCCGCCGGCCTCGACACGCACGAGAGCGAGGAGCTCGGCCGCAAGCTCAGGAACGTGGTGGACGGCGGGACGACGCTGCTCCTCGTCGACCACGACATGGGCCTCGTGCTCGGGATCTCCGACTGGGTCGTCGTGCTCGAGTTCGGAAAGGTCATCGCGCAGGGGCCGCCGGACGTCGTCCGGCGCGACCCGCAGGTGATCGCGGCCTACCTCGGCAGCGCCGCGAAGGAGGTCGGCCGCGAGGAGCTCGAGGAGGCCGCCGAGACGATCGAGGAAGCCGCGGAGGCGTCGTCGTGAGCGCCGTCCTCGCGACCGAGGATCTGAGCGCCGGCTACGACCGCGCGGCCGTCGTCCGCGGCCTCGACCTGACCGTCGAGCGCGGCGAGGTCGTTGCGCTGCTCGGCCCGAACGGGGCAGGCAAGACGACGACGCTGCGAGCGATCTCCGGCCTGATCCGCCCGCTCCAGGGACGGATCAGGTACGAGGGCAGCGACCTTTCGGGCGTGTCCGCGAGCGCACGAGCGCGGCTCGGGATCGCGCATGTGCCCGAGGGCCGCGGGATCTTCTACGGCCTGACGGTCGGCGAGCACTTCCGCCTCGGCCACCGCGGCGAGCAGCTCGACGCGGAGGTCGCCTTCGAGTACTTCCCGGCGCTGAAGGAGCTACAGGGACGTCGGACGGGCCTGCTCTCCGGCGGCGAGCAACAGATGCTCGCGGTCGGCCGCGCGCTCGCTCGCAAGCCGAAGCTGCTGCTCCTCGACGAGCTCTCCCTCGGGCTCGCGCCGCTGATCGTCGAGCGCCTGCTGCCCGTCGTGGCCGAGTACGCGCGGGACAGCGGCTGCGCGGTGCTCCTCGTCGAGCAGCACGTGCACCTCGCCCTCGAGGTCGCCGACCGCGGCTACGTCCTCTCCCACGGCGAGATCACGCTCCACAAGTCGGCCGCCGAGCTGCGGGCCGACCACCAGCTGCTGATCGCGAGCTACCTCGGCGAGCGCGCGCAGGCGGCGGCCGGAGCAGCCGAATGAGGCTCGAGGGCAAGACCGCGCTCGTCACCGGCGGCGGCACGGGAATCGGCGCCGCGACCGCCCGGCGGTTCGCGGCCGAGGGCGCACGTGTCGTCGTCCTCGGCCCGGAGCAGGAGCCGCTCGAGCAGGTGGCTGCCGAGATCGGTGCCGCGGCGGTGGTCGGGGACGCGGCTTCGGCGGCGGACGTCGGGCGCGCTCTCTCGGCGGCCGGCGGGCGACTCGACGTCCTCGTCACCTGCGCCGGCGGCGAGGGCTGGGGCTCGCTCTCGGACGTCGACGAGGAGACGTGGGAGCGCCACATCCGCATCAACCTGACGACTGCCGTCGTCGCGGTGCGGGAGTCACTGCCCCTGCTGGCCTCGAGCGGCCGCGGGTCGATCGTCGTGATCGCGTCCGTCGCCGGGCTGACGGCCGCGAACAACCTCGTCACCTACACGACGGCGAAGACGGCCCTGCTGGGCTTCGTCCGCTCGCTCGCGGTGGACTACGGCCCGCGCGGTGTGCGCGCGAACGCGATCTGCCCCGGCTGGACGCACACGCGCATGGCGCGGCCGATCATCGAGAGCTTCGCCGAGCGGCTCGGCCTCTCGCTGGACGAGACGCTCGAGCGGGTGAACGCGCTGGTGCCGCTGCGCCGCTGGGCCGAGCCGGACGAGATCGCGGCCGCGTGCCTCTTCCTCGCGTCGGACGAGTCGTCGTTCGTGACCGGTACCGCGCTCGTGGCCGACGGCGGGCAGTCCGCCGTCAACGTCGGCACTGCGCCGTTCGTCTTCTTCTGAGGCTTGCCCGCCCGGCCGGGGCCAGGCGGGCAAGCCTCGGAGAATCATCGGAACGTGAGGAGCTTGACCGGCAGGTCGTTGATCGCCGGCGACGCGCCGCCCGTGAAGTTGCAGAGCTTCATGATCGCCTGGTTGTCGACCTCGACGCGAACGCCCATGACGAGCATGCCATCCGCAAGCGCACCCTTGATCGACAGGACGACCGCGTCCCCGACCTTCGAGCCGGAACTGGAGACGACGAAGTCGCGGCAGCGGCCGTTCGCGACCGCGTTCGCCGAGAAGGTGAGCGACCCGTCCTTGTGCGCGCCTGCGAGGTCCGACACCGTCAGGCCTCCGTTCTGGACCTCGCCGGTGTCGATGGAGTTGTCGGCGATCTCGGTTGCGTTGACGGCGTCGGTCGCGATCTCGGAGGAGCCGATCGCGTTCGGCGCGATATCGGCGCTCGTCAGGGTCTCGTCCTGCACGTCGGCCGACGCGATCGACCCGTCGACGACGTTGCCGCTCGAAACCGCGTCGGGCGCGAGCTCCGTCGCCCCGATCGCGCCCGGCGCCATGTCGACGGCCTGCAGCGAGTGATCCTTGATCTTGTGACCGCCGAGCGTGTTGTCCTTCAGGTCGACGGCGGTCAGCGACCCGTCGACGATGTTCTCGCCCGTCCATTCGTTGGCGGCGTACGCGGTGCCGCCGAGCGCCACGAACAGTGCGAGGTAGGCGATGACGGTGGCGTGGCCCGGCCTCCGCCTGAGCGATGCGAACATGCCTGCCCCCTTTCGACCAGCCTTGCGAGTGGTGTACGTCGGATCGTTGCGGATCCGGCGCGCGTCTGCTCAGCGGGCGGTGAAGCCGCCGTCCGCGGCCAGGATCGCGCCGGTGACGAACGCCGCGTCGTCGGAGGCGAGGAAGACGATCGCCTTCGCGATCTCCTCCGGCGTCGCCCAGCGGCCGAGCGGGTGCTCGGCGCGAATCGCGGCCTCGAGGCCCTCGGGATCCGGCTGAGCGTCCACGAACGAGCGCAGGAACGGCGTGTCGATCGCTCCCGGCGCGACGGCGTTGACGCGGATCCCCGCGGGCGCGAACTCGACGGCGAGCTGCCTCGTCAGCATCACGACCGCGCCCTTGCTCGCCGCGTAGGCGGCCTGCCCGGGCAGGCCGACGAGCCCGGAGATCGACGCGGTCGCGACGATCGAGCCGCCGCCCTGGCGCTGGAGTGCGGGGATCGCCGCCCGGCAGAACGAGAACATCCCCTTGACGTTCACCGAAAGGACGCCGTCGAGCTCCTCGTCGCTCGTGTCGAGGATGCCCTTGTAGACGATCCGGCCGGCGTTGCAGACGAGCACGTCGATCCTGCCGAAGCGCTCGAGCGCCGCCTCGACGGCCCGCTCCGCCGTGTCCGGCGCGGTCACGTCGCCCTCGAGCGGCAGGACGGCGTCGCTCTCGAGCTCGCGAACGGCGGCGCTGCGGTCGACGGCGACGACCCGCGCGCCGCGCCCGGCGAGGAGCCGCGCCGTCTCGCGCCCGACCCCGCTCGCCGCCCCGGTGACGATGGCCACCCTGCCCTCGAACCCGCTCATCGCGGGCGAGTGTCGCAGACTTCGGGCCCGCGGTCGCCCCTCAAAGCAAGTGACACTGTGTCACTTGCTTTGACGGGCGAGACGCTCACGGCGGCAGGGGGACGACGCCGATCCCGCTCACGTGGTCGAGCAGCGCGTCGAAGGGCCGGGCGCGGAACGCGATGTCGACGAGGACGCTGGTCGTCGTCGGCCGCCTCCTCCACCGGCGCAGCTGGTGGACGAGGACGCGAACGCGCTGGTAACTCGGCCGCCGGAGCCCGAGCCGCTCCGCCTCGGCGCCGAGGCGGCGATTGATCTCGGCGATCGGCAGGCTCGGATTGTCGACCCGAGCGAGCGCCTCCAGCAACCGCTGCGGAATCCGGGGCGCGAACGCGAGCACGACCCAACTGTGCCCGAGAACCTGTCACACGTCTGTGCCAGATTCCTAAGTGGCAAAGTGTTACAAGGGCAGTTCGTCCTGCCCACCGCTTTCGAGGGGCCGGAATCCCGGGGCGGGTCAGCGCTCCCGCTCGGGCCGCGGCGGCGCCTCCGTCTGCAGCCCCAGGTGCTCGCGCGCCAGCTCGCGCGCGGCCCAGTCGCCGACGATCGTCCCGAAGTGGCCCCAGTCCATCGCCATGTCGCGGAAGATCCGCTGGAGACGCTCGCCGTCCTTCGCCGCGCTCGAGCCGGCCGTGCGGAAGACGAGCCCGTGCATCGTCTCCCACGCGAGCCGCACGGCCTCGCGGGCGATGACGTTCAGACGCAGGTCGTCCTCGCGCGTGAACGGCTCGCCGGTCTCGAGCGTTCGGCCGCAGAGCTCCATGTACTGCTCGGCGCACTGGATCAGCATCGCCTCGGCCGCCGCAGCCTGGCCGAGCATCAGCCCGAACCAGCGCTGGTAGTCCGGATCGTGCGAGCGCAGGACGATCGGCGGCCGCTGCGTCCTGCGCGTCGTCACGAGCCCCTCGTACTCGTCGACCGCGCCCTTCAGCCCGCCGACCATCAGCGCCGCGAGCTCCGCCTGGAAGAAGCTCAGCGTCCGGCCCGCGTACATCGGGTTCCCGTGGAGCCGCAGGCCCGGCGTGCCGCGGGAAACGTCAGTGTCCACCATCCAGGTGTTCTCGAGGACGAAGTGCTCCGGGATCCGCGCCCCCTCGAAGCGGACGCTGTGCGACCCGGAGCCCTTGAGGCCGAGCGTGTCGCCCCAGTCGTCGAGCATCGTCCACTGGTCGCGCGGCGCGACGAAGAGGAGGATGGTCGGCGGCCTCCCGTCGCCGCCGGAGTCGGCGACGAACGTCTGCCCCATGTAGTACGTCGCGTAGGGCGCACCCGACGAGTAGGCGTGCGTCGAGTTCAGCTCCCAGCCGCCGTCGACGCGCGTCGCCGCGCCGGCCGGCGCGGCCACCGCAGGGCAGCGGAAGTCGGCGTCGGCGAAGAGCTCGTCCTGCGCACGCTCCTCGTAGAGGGCACCGACCTGGAGCGCATGTCCCATCGCGAGGCAGAGGCACCACGCGCTCGACATGCAGCCCCGGGCGAGCTCGATCACGACATGCAGCACCGTCGGCAGGTCGAGCTCGTAGCCGCCGTAGCGCCTCGGGACGAGCATCCGGTAGAAGCCCGCCTCCAGGAAGGCCCGGTGGATCTCCTCCGAGTAGTAGGTGCGCGCCTCGGTCTCCGCCTGCTGCTCGACGAGGAGCGGGCGGAGCGCCGTCGCGCGCCCGACGATCTCCCGCCGGGTCGGGACGGCCGTCACCGGCCACCTCGCAGCTCGGCGGTCGCGTCCTCGTCGACGACGAGTCCCTCGGGATCCTCGTCCGGGTCGCCGCGAACGACGACGCCGTAGTCGCGAGCCGCGCCGTCGATCGAGACGTAGCCGTCGCGGACATCGCGGAGCACGCGCTCCGGCTCGCGGGCGAACGGGTCGCCGTAGCCGCCGCCGCCGTTGTTCAGGTAGCGGAGAACCGACATCGGCTCCGTGTGCCAGGAAGGGACGCGGTACGGATAGAGGTAGCGGCCCTCCGGCGAGGGGGCGTTCGTCTCGGGGTCGAGCAGCCCGGCGACCGGCGTGGCCCCGCAGTACGAGTCCGCGCCCGTGGGGGGCAGCTCGCCGAACCCGTCGGCGCCGGGCGGGAAGATCCAGATCCCGCCCGTGCGGCCGTCGCCGCCGCCCTCGACGCCGAAGCCGCTCCGCCGTTTGTACCGCAGCGACATCAGGTGGTGCTCCGCCGGCCGGAGCCAGAGCGTGTCGCGGAAGAGCGCGTTCCCGCCGCGGTTGTAGCCGGCGCCGCCCGTGTCCGGGACGATCTCGTGCCGGAGGACGACGACCGGCGCGCCCGACTCGATCGCCTCCGCGGCCGGCGCGATCCCGTTCGCCTGGTACGAGAGCATCTGGCTGTCCGCGTCGCCGTGGCGGTTCGCGCCGAACGGGCCGATCTCGCCGCCGCACTGGGCCGCCGAGACCCACGGCGTGCCGTCTGGGAGCATGCCGTTCGCGTTGTGGATGTCGGCGCCCCCGCGATCGCCGGCGATCGCGAGCGGCCCGAGCGCCTGCGCGAGCGCGCGCAGGATCGCCGAGATCATCGTCTGGCTCTGCTCCCAGTACGCGAAGACCGCGCCGTCGGGCGGCAGCGCGCTCACGCACGAGCCCTCCGGGACGACGAGGTCGACGCAACGCGTCGTCCCCGACGTGAACGGCCCGCGCGGATCGAACAGGTACTTGAACGCGACGCCGACGGTCGTCTTCGCGTCGAGGACGGTGCAGTTGACGCACGTCCGCGCCTGCCGCGACGTGCCGCTGAAGTCGACCTCGGCCCGGCCGCCGCGCTTGCGGACGGTCACGTGGACGCGATAGTCCTCGGTGTCGTCGAGCGCGTCGCAGTCGAGTGCGTCCTCCCCCTCCCACTCCCCGTCCGGCACGTCCTCCAGCGCGCGCCCGATCCGCTCGGCCGACGCGTCGCAGACGTAGCGCATCGCGCCGTGCACCGGCTGGACGCCGTAGCGCCCGATCGTCTCGAGGAGCAGCCGCTCGCCGAGCTCCAGCTCGGCGCAGATCGTCTGCAGATCGGGGAACAGGATCTGGCCGAAGCGGACGTTGTCGAAGATCAGGCTCCACGTCTCGCGTACGGGCTCGCCGTGCAGGTAGAGCGCCCGCGGCGAGACGACGAGCCCGTCCTCGTAGATGTTCCGCTTCGTCAGCGTGAAGCCGCCCGGAACGACGCCGCCCATGTCGAGCTGGTGCGCCTTCATGTTCACGAAGCCGGCGAGCCGGCCGTCGTGGAAGACCGGCCGGACGAAGAGCAGGTCGTTCACGTGCGTGCCGCCGCGGTAGGGATCGTTCGCGACGACGACGTCGCCGGGCTCGAGCCGCTCCGGGCCGTACTCCTCGACCGTGGCCCGAACGGACTCGGTCATCACGCCAGTGAAGAGGAGGATGCTGTTGCTCATCGCCGGCGTCGGATAGTCCAGCTCGGGCGGACCGGCGATCGTCGCGGCGAAGTCGTAGAAGTCGCGCAGGATCGGCGAGAAGGCGGCGGTGAGGAGCCGCGCGCACATGTGCTCGACGACGTAGCGGAACCGGTTCGCGAGCACGGTCGCCGTGAAGCGATCGCAGCCGTAGCGCTCGGCGAACTCGCGCTCGCCGAGGTCGCGCAGGCGGGCGGGCGGCGATGCCACGCTCACGGAGCCATCCCTCGTAACACTGTGTTACTAGGCTCTGGTTCGATCACGAGCTCGCCGAAGCGCCCGACCGCGGCCGTCTGGCCCGGGCAGACGAGCGTCGTCGAGAGCGCCTCGCGAACGATTGCGGGCCCTCGCAGCCGCGCTCCCGGAGCCAGGGACTCGCGCCGGAACTCGCCGGCCTCGACCGGCCCCGCCGCGAAGTGGCTGAGCTCGACCGTCCGGTCGGGCTCGACCCACGCGGCCGCGCCCGCCGCAGCCGCCTCGTACTCGAGCTTCTCCGCGGGCACGACGAGTTCGACGCGGTAGCTCACGCCCTCCACGGGCACGTACGGGAAGCTGTTGCCGTAGCGCCGCTCGTACTCTCCGTGGAAGCGCTCGACGAGCTCCGGGATCGTCGCTTCCGTGATCGGCCCGTCCGGCACCTCGACGAACGGCGTCTCCCAGCTCTGGCCGACGAGCCGGCCGTCGAAGCTGCGCCTGACGGTGACGCTGTCCGTGCCGGCGCGCTCCCGCAGACGCGCCTCCATCTCCTCGAAGACGGCCGCGATCCGCGGCGCCGCGTCCGGTGTCAGCACGACGTACGAGCTGCGGCTGTCGTAGTAGACGAGGTCCGAGCCGAGCAGGCCGAGCGCCGAGAAGAGCCCCGGATGCGGCGGGACGACGAGCCGCTTCACGTGCAGCAGCTCGAGCGCCGCGGGCAGGAGCATCGGCCCGGCGGCGCCGTAGGCGACGAGCGTGAAGTCGCGCGGGTCGACGCCGTGCCGGAGCGCGACGTTCGTCACCTCCTCGGCGATGTCCGAGACGGCGATGCGGAACGCGAACGCGATCCGGTCCGCGAGCCGGAGCGGTGTGTCGAGCGCCTCGAAGGCGCGGCGTGCGAGCTGCGGGTCGAGCGGCAGCTCGCCGCCGGCGAAGCCCTCGGCGTCGAGGATCCCCATCAGCAGGCACGCGTCGGTGACGGTCGGCTCGGCGCCGCCGCGCCCGTAGCACGCCGGCCCGGGCTGGGAGCCGGCGCTCGCGGGCCCGACGACGACGTCGCCCGACGGCGAGATCGAGACGATGCTGCCGCCGCCGGCGCCGACGCTCGAGATCTCGGTCGAGAGCGCGTTGATGACGAGGTCGTGCTCCAGCTCGAACGTGTTGTCGACGAACGCCCGGCCGCCGACGACGAGCGAGACGTCGGTGGACGTACCGCCGACGTCGCAGCAGAGCAGGTTGCCTTCGCCCATCGCCTCGCCGAGCCGGCGGCTCGAGACGGTGCCCGCGGCCGGGCCGGCGAAGACGATGCGGAACGGCTGCCCGAGCGCCTCCTCCCACGGGAGCAGCGTCGCGGCGCAGTCTGCGAAGTTGAGGTCGCCGGCGAAGCCGAGCCCGCGGAGGTCGCGGTCGAGCCGCTCGGCGTAATCGCCGAAGATGAGCTTCATGAGGACGTCGATCACCGTCGTCGAGGCGCGGGCGTACTCCTTCGCGAGCGGCGAGACCTCGGACGAGATCGAGACGGCCACGTCGCCGAGCGCCTCGAGCGCGAGTTCGCGCAGCCGCCGCTCGTGCGCCGGGTTGACGTACGAGTTCAGCAGGCAGATCGCTACGCCCTCGACATTGCACCGTGTTAACACGGCAAGCTGGCGGCGAGCCTGCTCCTCGTCGAGGTCGATCAGCACGCTGCCGTCGGCGAGCAACCGCTCGGTCACTCCGCGTCTCAGGTACCGGGGCACGAGCGGCCGAGCCGCGTCGCCGAACGAGCGGCGCCAGGCCGGGTCGGTCATCCCGTCGAGCGGCCGCCAGACCCGGCCGCGGTCGAGCAGGTCGCGATGCCCCTCGGTCGTCAGGAAGCCGATCTTCGGCAGGCGGCGCGTGATCACCGCGTTCAGGCCCATCGTGCTCGCGTGGTTGAAGACCGTGCTTCCCTCGACGCCGAGCCGCCGCGCGCCCTCGACGACCGCGCCGGCCGGCGCGCCCGGGTCGCTCGGCACCTTCGTCACCTCGATCCGTCCGTCGCGCACCGCGACCACGTCCGTGAACGTGCCGCCGACGTCGACCCCGAGCATCAGCGCGCTCCGGTCGGGCGGCCGCTCTCAGGCTTGTAACACTGTGTTACTTGGGAGGTGTGGCGTGCGTCAGCCACGCGCTTCCGTGATTTCGAGTCCGAGCGGGCGGTACGAGCCGAAGAGCGGCCCGCGCTCGCGCTTCACGGAGGCGAGGCAGCGGCGGCACTTGCGGACGTTCCACCAGCCGCCCTCGCCGTACACCGGGTAGTCCTCCAGTTCGGCGGCGCCGCACTCCGGGCACGCGCCCTCCGCGGGCCGGCGCTCGACCGAGAGGTACCGCTCGGCGGGCCGCGGGAAGCTGTGCATCAGGCCCGGAACGGGTTGACCGCCCCCGCGGCGCCGTCGACCGCGTGGACGCCGCCGCTGACGTAGGCCGCGTCGTCGCTGAGCAGGAAGGCGACGAGCGCCGCGACCTCCTCCGGAGCGCCGGCGCGGCCGAGCGGCGTCGTCGCGCGCGCCCGCTCGTGGGCGCGGCCCGAGGTCGCGCTTCCGTCGGGCGAGCTGAGCAGGCCGGTCGGGATGATCCCGGGCGAGACGGCGTTGACGCGCACGCCGAGCGGGCCGCCGTGGACGGCCGCGCAGCGCATGAGCCCGATCACCGCGTGCTTCGAGGCGTGGTAGGGGACGAGGTCGGCGCCGCCGCGCACGCCGGCGAGCGACGCGGTCGTGACGACGCCGCCGCCGCTCCCTTGCCGCTCGAACTGCCGGAACGCGGCGCGCAGCCCCAGGAAGACGCCGCGGACGTTCACCGAGAGCACCCGGTCGAAGTCGGCCGCTTCGATCTCCGGGAAGCGCGCAAGCGTGCCCGCGATCCCTGCGTTCAGGTGATAGAGGTCGACGCGGCCGAACCGCTCGACCGCCGCGGCCATGTACGCGTCGACGCCGTCCTCCCGGGACACGTCCGCCCGAACGGCGAGCACGCCGGCCGGCCCGGACGCCTCCACCGCGTCGACCGCGACGACGCTCACGCCCTCGGCGGCGAGCCTTGCCGCGACCGCGGCTCCGATCCCGCTCGCGGCGCCGGTGACGACCGCGACCTTCCCCGCGAGGCCGTTCAGCTGAGCGCCTCCAGGCCGGCCTGCGCGGCGGCCTCGACGTGGGCGGCGCACGCGGCCGCCGCGGCGTCCGCGTCGCCGGCCTCCATGGCGTCGACGACCGCCCGGATCTCGGCAACCGCCTCCGCCGGCCGGCCGGGACGGGTGAGCGACGCGGAGCGCAGGACGCTGACTCGCGCCTGCAGGCCCGCCAGCATCGAGCGGATGACGGCGTTTCCGGCCCCGTCGAGGAGCGCCTTGTAGAAGGCGTTCTTCGCCTGCAGCATCGCGCGGATGTCGCCGCCGTCGACCGTCACGCGCTCGACCTCGGCGAATGCCGTGCGAAGCGCTGCCCGATCGGCCTCGGATGCGTGCGTGACGAACCGCCACGCCGCGAGCCCCTCGAGCGCGGCGCGAACCTCGTAGATCTCGGCCGCCTCGTCGGCGGTCGGGAGCGCGACGATCGCGCCCTTCTGCGGAATCGTCGTGACGAGGCCCTCCGCCGCGAGCTCGCGCAGCACCTCACGGATCGTCGTCCGCGAGACACCGGTCTCCTCGATCAGCTCGCGCTCGATCAGCCGGTGGCCGGGGCGCAGCTGGAGGTCGACGATCGCCTGGCGGAGGAGGTCTCGCACCTGCTCCCGCACCGGCGCGGCCACCCGTGCCACCCGGAGCGACAGCTCGCCCGTCCCCTCGACCACCGGACGAGCCTATCGCATGATCGTCATACGATCAATCGTCGAGCGTCTCGAGCCAGCGCGCGATCTCGGTGTGGTCGGCGTCCTCGGCGAGCACCTCCGCCGCGCGCTCCCAGAGCTCGGTCGAGCCGTCGGTCAGCGGCGTAGCCGTGCCCGTCGCGCGCGCGAGCGCGACCGCCGTCTTCATGTCCTTCACCATCAGCCGCAGGGCGAAGCCGGCGTCGTAGGTCTCCGGGACGACGAACGTCGGCAGCTTGTACTCGGTCGAGTAGCTGCGCCCGGTCGCGGCGTTGATCACGTCGAGCATCAGCTGCGGGTCGAGGCCGAAGCGCCGGCCGACGCGGATCGCCTCCGCGCTGACGAGCAGGTGCGTCGCCGAGAGGACGTTGTTCAGCGCCTTCAGCGCGTGCCCGGCGCCGACGGGGCCCGCACGCAGGACCTTCGAGCCGAGCTGGCCGAGGAGCGGCCGGCAGACCTCGAACTGCTCCTCCGACCCGCCGAACATGATCGCGAGCGACCCGGCGACGGCGCCGCGAACGCCGCCCGAGACCGGCGCGTCGACGAGCTCGACGCCCCGGCGCGCCGCCTCCTCGGCGAGCTCGCGCGTCTGCACCGGCTCGGACGAGCCCATGTCGGCGACGAGCGAGCCCGGCGGCATCGCCTCGAGCAGGCCGTCCTCCAGGAGCACCGCCCGCACGATCGGAGACGACGGGAGCATCAGCACGACCGCCCGGACGCCGGCGGCACAGGCCGCGAGCGACTCGACCGCCTCCGCCCCGCTCTCGCGCGTGAACGCCGCGCGCGCGTCCTCCGACACGTCGTACGCCTGCACGCGGAAGCCCGCGCGGACGAGCCGGCTCGACATCGGCACGCCCATGTGGCCGAGGCCGACATAGCCGACGGTCGTCCCCGGGTGCAGCGGCTCAGCCAGCCTCGGCCGCCTCCGCGACCACCCGCTCCGCCACGCCGAACGCGTCGAGCGCCGCCGGCAGTCCGCAGTAGACGGCGGCCTGCAGGAGCGTCTCCTGGATCTCCTCGACCGTGCAGCCGTTCCGCAGCGCGCCGCGGATGTGCCCCTCGAGCTGATGCGGGCGGTTGAGCGCGGTCAGCATCCCGAGGTTGAGCAGGCTCCGCTGCCGGCGCGACAGCCCGGGCCGCGTCCAGATCGCGCCCCAGCAGTATTCGGTGACGAGCTCCTGCAGCGGCCGCGCGAAGGGCGTCGCGCGCTCGAGCGAGCGATCGACGTACTCCGCGCCGAGCACCTCGCGCCGCGTCTCGAGCCCGCGCTCGAAGAGCTCGCTCGTCATCGCCCGTAGTCCTCGTCGGACACCGGGTCGAGCCAGTCGACGCCGCCGAGCGAGATCGCCATGTGGAGCATGAACGTGTCCGGCCCGGCGCCGTGCCAGTGCTCCTCTCCGGCCGGGATGTGGACGACGTCGCCGGGGCCGATCGTCCCGCCGTTGCCGTCGCGCGAGTAGATCCGGCCCTCGCCCGCCTTCACGTAGAGCACCTGGCCGAGCTCGTGCCTGTGCCAGTACGTGCGCGCGCCGGGCGTGAAGAAGACGTCGTTGATCATCAGCCCGTCGCCCTCGAGGACGAAGTCCATCCAGACCTCGCCGGTGAAGACGTCCGAGCGCCGCTTCGATTGCTTGCCGGCCTCGCGGCCGCGGTTGATCTTCATCCTTCGCTCCCTTCGTAGAGACGGACGCCGCCCGCGACGTCGCCGATCGCGTCGACGACGCGGTTCGAGATCTGCTCGCCGTAGCCGAGCCCGACCGTGAGCCCGAACGTCGCGACGGGACCGGCCGCGTTGAGCGCGGGCACGCCGAGCGTCCGGGCGAGGTCGACGTAGAGCAGGAGGTCCTTCTGCATCAGGTTCGAGGTCAGGCCGCCCTCGAGGTAGTCGCCCCGGACGACGTGCGGGAAACGGTTCGCCGTCGACCAGTTCGCGCCGCTCGAATGGTTGACGACATCGAGGAACTGCTCGAGGTCGAGGCCGGCCTTCTTCGCGGCCACCAGCGCCTCGGCCGTCGCGGCGAGGCTCACGCCGTTCAGGAAGTTGTTCAGGAGCTTCGCCGTGTGGCCGGCTCCGGCGGCGCCCATGTGGTAGACGCGCGCGCTGAACGTCTCGAGCACCGGCCGCACGCGCTCGAGGGCGTCCGTCGAGCCGCCGGCCATGATCGTCAGCTTCCCCTCCTCGGCCGCCTTCGCGCCGCCCGAGATCCCCGCGTCGACGAACTCGACGCCCTTCTCGGCGAAGAGCGCGTGGAGCTTCGAGGTCGAGGCCGGCGACGCCGTCGTCAGGTCGACGACGACCTGGCCGTTGCGGGCGCTCGCGAGCACGCCGCCCTCGCCGAGGACGACCGCCTCGACGACCCGGCTGTCGGGCAGCGAGAAGAGGACGGCGTCGGCGCCTTCGACCAGCGTGGCGAGCGACGCCCGGGGCTCCGCGCCGACCGCCTGCGCTCGTGCCGGGTCGGCGTCGAACCCGGCCACCTGAAAGCCCGCCGCGAGGATCCGGCGCGCGATCCGGCCGCCCATGTTGCCGAGCCCGACGAGCCCGATGCGCTCCACCGCCACCGGCCGGGACCCTATCGCATGCTCGTCATACAATCGACCACCCGCACCGCGGCGTGGTCGGCGAAGCGCTCGAGGACGAGCGGGTCGTGACCGGCGACGAGCGCGGCGCGCGGCTCCGCGGCGAGCCGCCGCAGCGTGTCGTAGCCGGCGTACATCTCGGCGAGGTCGACGAGGACGTCGAACGGCCGATCGCGCTCGAGCTCCTCGTAGAAGTGGATCGCGTCGGATGCAAGGACTACCGGCCCTGCCGCCGAGTCGACGACGGTCACCTGCTGGCCGGGCGAGTGGCCGCCGACGTCGAGCGCGACGATCCCCGGCGCGATCTCCTCTTCGCCGTCGAGCACGCGCACGCGGCCCTCCGCGTGCGCCCGCGCGACGGCCTCGATCTCCGCCGGCTCGACGATCGACGCGAACTGCGCGCGCACGGCGAGCGGCCCCGTCCAGAAGTCGAGCTCGCGGCGCTGGACCGTGAGCTGCGCCTGCGGAAAGGCGTCGATCGCTCCCGTGTGGTCGTAGTGCAGGTGCGTGAGGACGAGCGTCGAGACGTCGGCGGGCTCGACGCCGAGCAGGCCGAGCGCCGCGAGCGGCTCGCAGAGGCAGGTCCGGCCGCGCCGCGTCCCGGCCTCCGGCGCGAAGCCGGTGTCGACGAGGATCGTCTCGCCCTCGCCCTGGAGCAGCCAGAAGAAGTAATCCATGACGAGCGGCTCGTCCGGCTCGCAGTACGAATGCCAGCGGTAGAAGCATTCGCTCTTCGCGGTCTCGCGCGTCGCGTAGCGGATCGCGGTTACGGCGTACGCGCCCACGGGGAGCCGACACAATACGACCCGATGGAGCGGTACGACGAGGTTCCGGTCCTCGTGGCGGGCGGCAGCCTCGTCGGTCTGTCCGCGGCGCTCTTCCTCGCGCACCACGACGTGCCGGTCCTCTCGGTCGAGCGCCACCCCGGCCCGGCGATCCATCCGCGGGCGGCGTTCATCATGCAGCGGACGATCGAGCTCTACCGCGGGGTCGGCCTCGAAGACGCGATCGTCGAGGCGTCCGAGCTTGAGTTCGAGCAGGACGGCGCGATCATGTCGGTCGAGAGCCTCGGCGGGAAGGAGCTCGAGTGGTACTTCCGCCACGTGAACGAGGACGTCGAGCACCTGAGCCCCTCGCCGCGGCTCTTCATCACGCAGATCGGGCTCGAGCCGATCCTGCGCGAGCGCGCCCGCGAGCTCGGCGCGGACGTCCGCTACTCGACCGAGCTCGTCTCGTTCGAGGAGGACGCGGACGGCGTGACGGCGACGATCCGCGACCGCGAGAGCGGAGACGAGCGGCGGATCCGCGCCCGGTACCTGATCGCCGCCGACGGCGTCCGCAGCCCGATCCGCGAGCGCCTGGGGATCCGGTGGCAGGGCCACGGCAGCTTCTCGCGCAGCATCACGATCTACTTCAAGGCCGACGTGAACCCGCTCGTCCGCGGCCGCAACCTCAGCGTCATCTACGTCTTCCACCCGGAGCTGCAGGGCTTCTTCCGCTTCTCGAAGGCGGGCGACGCCGGCTTCCTCGTCGTCAACACGGCGGTCAAACCGGATGGCTCGAAGGACCGCGACCTCTGGGACGACACGAGCGACGAGCGCTGCGTCGAGTACGTCCGCACGGCGCTCGGCGACCCCGAGCTCGCGGTCGAGATCGAGAACGTCCAGCGCTGGGTCGCGCAGGCCGACTGGGCCGAGCGCTTCCGCCAGGGCCGCGTCTTCCTCGCGGGCGACTCGGCGCACGTGATGCCGCCGACGGGCGGTTACGGCGGAAACACCGGCGTCCACGACGCCCACAACCTCGCGTGGAAGCTCGCGTACGTGCTCGACGGCAGGGCCGGCGAGGCGCTGCTCGACACGTACGACGCCGAGCGCCGGCCGATCTCGGCCTCGACCGTCGAGCAGGCGTACACCCGCTACGTCCTGCGGCTCGATCCCGACCTCGGCAAGGAGAACCTCGCGCCGATCGTCGGCGACCCCCAGATCGACCTCGGCTACCGCTACCGCTCGGCGGCGGTGCTCGACGCGGACGACGACGACGGCCTCTACGAGGACCCGAACGAGCCGTCCGGCCGGCCGGGAACGCGCGCGGCACACCGCCCGCTCGACGGCGGCCGCTCGACGATCGACCTCTTCGGGCGGGAGTTCGTGCTCCTCGCCGGCGAGGAATGGAAGGACGCGGCCGCGGGGCTCCGCGTGCACCCGGGCGAGGGCAAGGCGGCGATGCTCGTCCGCCCGGACGGGTTCATCGGGTGGCGGACGGACGGACCGCCGGACGCGGAGGCGCTGAAGGACTCCCTCGCCCGGATCCTCGCCCGCTGAGCGTGGACGAGGTCCAGGTCCTCGTCGTCGGCGGGAGCCTCGTCGGGCTCTCGACGGCGGTCTTCCTCGCCACGCACGGCCTGCACCCGCTCGTCGTCGAGCGGCACGCGGGCACGGCGATCCACCCGCGCGCTGCGCACTTCCAGCAGCGGACGCTCGAGCTCTACCGGAGCGTCGGCCTCGAGGCCGAGATCCTGGCCGCCGCCGAGGCGGAGTTCGTGCAGGACGGGGCGATCATGTCGGTCGAGACCCTCGCCGGCCGCGAGCTCGAGTGGTATTTCCGCAACGTCAACGAGGGGATCGAGGCGCTCACCCCGTCGCGCCAGGTCTTCATCACGCAGCGCGGGCTCGAGCCGATCCTCCGCCGGCGCGCGGAGGAGCTCGGCGTGCGGCTCGAGTACTCGGCCGAGGTCGTCTCGCTCGAGCAGGACGCGGACGGTGTGACGGCGGTCGTGCGGGCGCGCGACGGAGGGGCCGAGCGGCGCGTGCGCGCCTCGTACGTCGTGGCCGCTGACGGCAGCCGCAGCCCGGTCCGGGAGCGGCTCGGCATCCGGCTGCTCGGGCACGCACCGTTCTCGCGGAGCCTGACGATCTACTTCCGCGCCGACGCGAAGCCGCTGCTCGGCGACCGGAACCTCAGCGTCGTCTACGTCTTCAACCCGGAGGTGCAGGGCTTCCTCCGGTTCGAGCTGGCGGCCGATGCCGGCTTCTTCGCCGTCTCGAAGGCGGTCGACGCCGAGGGGCGGACGACGAGCGACGTCGCCGCGGACGCGAGCGAGGCCAGGTGCGTCCACCTCGTCCGGGCTGCGCTCGGCGTCCCCGACCTGCCGGTCGAGATCGAGAACGTGCAGCCGTGGAACGCGTCGGCCGAGTGGGCCGAGCGGTTCCGCGAAGGCCGGATCCTCCTCGCCGGCGACGCCGCGCACGCGATGCCGCCGAACGGCGGCTTCGGCGGCAACACCGGCGTCCACGACGCGCACAACCTCGCGTGGAAGCTCGCGTACGTGCTCGAGGGCTCGGCCGGGCCGGACCTGCTCGCGAGCTACGAGGAGGAGCGCCTGCCGGTCGCCGCGTTCACGTGCGAGCAGGCGTACACGCGGTACGTCCTACGCCTCGCGCCGGAGCTCGGGACCGACTCGATCGAGCCGCTCGTCCCCGACCCGCCGATCGTGCAGGGCTATCGCTACCGGTCGGGCGCCGTCGTCGCGGAGGACGACGACGGCGGGCTCTACGAGGATCCGAGGCAGCCGTCGGGCCGGCCCGGGACGCGGGCCGCGCACGTCTTCCTCGAGCGCGACGGGGAGCTGGCGTCGACGCTCGACCTCTTCGGGCGTCGCTTTGTCCTCCTCGCCGGCCCGGAAGGCGAAGCCTGGGCGGACGCGGCGGCGGGCCTGCCGCTCGACGCGTACGTCGTGGGGCGCGATCTCCGCGACACCGGGGAGCCGCGCGGGTTCCTCGAGAGCCTCGGCCTGGGGCCGGCAGGCGCGACGCTCGTGCGCCCGGACGGCTTCGTCGCGTGGCGCGCGGCAGACGCGCATCCGGATCCGGGCGGCGCACTACGGCGGGCGCTGGCTCGCGTGCTCGCGGCGCCCGCACGCGCGCTCCAAGCCTCGTAACACAGTGTTACAAGCGACGAGCGGAAGCCCTCGGCGTCCGCTCGGCGACAAAGTGACACTGTGTTACAAGGAATTCGTCATGCCCCACGCTTCCGCCCGACCGGGTAGGGTCACGCCGTGACCGGCGAGATGCTGGCGGCGGTTCTCCCCGAGGTCGGGGCGCCGCTGCAGATCGAGCGGATCCCGATCCCAAAGCCCCGCCGGGGCGAGGTCCTCGTCAAGGTCGCCGCCTGCGGCGTCTGCCACACCGACCTCCACGTGATGAAGGGCGAGGTGCCCTTCCCGGTGCCCGCCGTGATGGGCCACGAGATCTCGGGCGCGATCGTCGAGCTCGGTGAGGGCGTCGACGGTCCCGAGCCCGGGACGCGCGTCGCCGGCACGTTCATCATGCCCTGCGGCGCCTGCGAGGCCTGCCGCTCCGCCCGCGACGACCTCTGCGAGCCGTTCTTCGCCATGAACCGGCTCCGCGGCACCCTCTACGACGGCGAGACGCGCCTCCACCGGCCGGACGGGTCGCCGCTCGCGATGTACTCGATGGGCGGCCTCGCGGAGTACGCCGTCGTCCCCGCCGGCGGCGTCTTCCCGCTGCCGGAGTCGCAGCCGATCGAGGAGGCGGCTGTCTTCGGCTGCGCCGCGCTCACCGCCTACGGCGCGCTCGTCCACGGCGCCGACCTGCGCCCCGGCGCGCGCGTCGCCGTCGTCGGCACGGGCGGCGTCGGCTCGCTGATCGTCCAGTTCGCCCGTGCCACCGGCGCGCTGCAGGTGATCGCGGTCGACATCAACCAGGAGAAGCTCGCCGCAGCGCGGGCGCTCGGCGCGAGCGACGCCGTCGACGCGTCGACGGGCGACGCGGTGGCACGCGTGCTCGAGCTCACCGGCGGCGGCGTCGACGTCGCGTTCGAGGCGCTCGGGCTCGAGCAGACGTTCCTCCAGGCGCTCGGAATGCTCCGCGACGGCGGCCGGCTCGTCGCCGTCGGGATCGCACCGGTCGACGTTCGCGCACCGGTCGAGATCACCCGCCTCGTCCGGCGCGGGCTCCAGATCGTCGGCTCGTACGGCGCGCGGCCGAGGAGCGACATGCCGCGGCTGCTCGCGCTGATCGATCGCGGCGTCGTGCGCCCGGGCGACAGCGTCAGCCGCCGCTTCCCGCTCGACCAGGCGGCCGACGCCTACGCGGCGCTCGACCGGCGCGAGATCGTCGGCCGCGCGATCGTCGTCATGCCTGACCTGCCGGCGTAGCCTCGTCGACGATCTCCTTGACCGTCTGCTCGCGCAGCAGGTAGGCCGAGTGGAGGAGCTCGGGCTGCTCCTTCAGCTCCTGCGCGGTGCCGTGATAGCGGATCTTCCCGCCCTCGAGGACGTACGCGTTCTTGGCGAGCCCCAGCGCGACGTGCGCGAACTGCTCGATCAGGAGGACGCCGACGCCCGACTCGGCCACAGCCTTGATCGTCGGCACGAGCCGCTGGACGACGACGGGCGCGAGCCCGAGCGACAGCTCGTCGACGAGCATGACCTTCGGCCGCGAGACGAGCGCCTGGGCCAGCACGACCATCTGCTGCTCGCCGCCGGAGAGCGAGCGGGCCGTGACCGTCCACCGCTTCTGGAGCTCGGGGAAGAGCTCGAGCGCGTAGGCGACGCCCTGCTTCGCGTCGGCCTTGTTCATCGCGTAGGTCGCGACGCGGAGGTTGTCCTCGACGCTGAGCTCCGGCAGGAGCCGCCTGCCCTCCGGCACGATCGCGACGCCCGCCGCGCGGATCAGCTCGGGCCGGCGGCGCGTCAGGTCCTCGTCGCCGAGCCTGACGGACCCGGCCGACGGGCGAAGGACGCCGCCGACGGCAAGCACGAGCGACGACTTCCCGGCGCCGTTCGGGCCGAGCAACGTCGTGACCTCGCCGGGCGGGATCTCGATCGACACCTCGCGGACGACCGCCCGTCCACCGCGCGGTACGGTCAGTCCCGCAAGGCGGAGCGACGGGGCGGTCACAGCGTCTCCTCCGTGCCGAGGTAGGCGCGCATGACGTGCTCGTTGCGCAGAACCTCCGCCGTGGGGCCTGCGGCGATGAGCTTTCCGAAGTCGAGCACCGCGGTCGTCGCGCAGCAGGCGGAGACGAGGCTCATGTCGTGGTCGACGAGGATCACGAGCGCGTCGAAGTGGGTCGGGATCGCCTGGATCACGCGCCCGAGGTGCTCCGTTTCCTCGTCCGGGAGCCCTGCGGCCGGCTCGTCGAGGAGGACGACGCGGGGCCGGCCTACGACTGCTCGCGCGACCTCGACGAGCCGCCGATCGCGCGCTCCGAGGACGCGCACCTTGGCCGACGGCGGGACGTGCAGGCCGACGAACTCGAGCGCCTCGGCGACGTCGGTCCGGCGGCTCGTACGCTTGCCGCCGCCGTGCTCGTGGATGAGAGCGACGTTGTCGTAGATGGACAGGTCCTCGATCGCCTGCTCCTGCTGGAACGTCCGGCGCAGGCCCCAGCGCGCCCGGCGGAAGTCCGTCATCCTCAGCAGGTCCTCGCCGTAGACGCGGATCGCTCCGGCGGCTGGCTTGACGAAGCCGCTCATCACGTTGAAGAACGTCGTCTTGCCGGCGCCGTTCGGGCCGATCAGCCCGCACGTGCCGCCGGGAAAGGTGACGGTCATCCCGTCGATCGGCACCACGCCGCCGAAGCGAACGGTGAGCCCGTTGACCTCGATCACGCCGTTCGCTCCACGTGACGGTATGAAGCAGCACTGAACACCGCAGGTCGGAGGCTATAGCGCTCGCGGGACAAAGTCACGCTCGCGCGGTCACGCGTGCGGCGGCGGCCGTGCGCCCGTTCGGCGGCGGTGCGTCGAGCATCCGTCCGGCGGGCGGCGTCGGCAGGTTGCGCGAGATCGTCTCCGCCGTCGAGAGGAGCGCCGGCAGGAAGCGATCGAGGCAGTCGCGGATCGACGCGCGTGGCGCGGCTGCCGACGTGTTCAGCGCCGCGATCGTGGCGCCGTTGCGGTCGCGGATCGGCGCGGAGATGGAACGGAGCCCGATCTCGAGCTCCTGGTCGACGAGCGCGAAGCCCTGCTCGCGCGCCTTCGCGACCTTCTCGCGCAGCCGCCCGGCGTCCACGATCGTGAACTCGGTGAACGTCTCGCGGGGGAACTCGCGGAGGTAGCGCTCCAGCTCCGGCTCGGGCAGCCCCGCCAGGAGGACCCGGCCCATCGACGTCGCGTGCGCGGGCAGCCGGGAGCCCACGCCGAGCGCGATCGTCATGATCCGCCGGGTCGGCACGCGGGCCACGTAGACGACGTCCGGCAGGTCGAGCGTGGCCGCCGAGCACGACTCCTTCGTCTGCTCGACGAGCTCCTCCATCAGCGGCTGCGCGACCTCGCCCAGGTTCAGCGACGACAGGTACGCCCACCCGAGCGAGAGAACGCGCGGCGTGAGCGAGAAGAGTCGCCCGTCGGAGCGCACGTGGCCGAGCTGCTCGAGCGTCAGCAGGATCCGGCGGGCCGTCGCACGAGTCGTCCCGGTCAGACGGGCGACATCGCTGAGCGTCAGCGCAGGCCGTTCGCGGGAGAAGATCTGGATCACCGCCATCCCGCGCTCGAGCGACTGGAGCAGCTGCTTGCGCTCGGCGGGCTCCTCCGGCATCTCGGAAGACTCTATAGCGCACACGTGTGTGCATAGCGAACGGCGAACCGACCCGGCGGCGTCTGCGAATCCGGGTCGTTCCCGTCCCGAGAGGAGGTCCGATGACCGTGGACGCACCGCCTGCCGAGAGCCCCGCAGTGGAGAAGCCGCCCGCCGTCGCGATGACCGAGATGATCTGCGGCAGCCTCTGGCTCGGCCGGCTGCTGCCGCTCGTCGCGGAGCTCAGGATCGCCGACGCGCTGGCGGCCGGCCCGCACACGCCGACGGAGCTGGCCGCCGCCAGCGGGGCGGACGTCGGTGCGCTCACCCGCTGTCTCCGGGCGCTCGCGAGCGTGGGCGTCTTCGCCGAAGACGGCACCGGCGCCTACGTCAACACGCCGCTCTCCGAGACCCTGCGGGAGGACGCGCCGATCTCCCTGCGCGCGATGGCAGCGCTCTGGGGCCTTCCCGACCACCTGAAGGCCTGGGACTCGCTTGGGGACGCCGTCCGCGGAGCAGACTCCGCGCCGGCGTGGGAGCTCGCACACGGTGTGCCGCTCTTCGCGTACTTCGCCGCCAACCCGGCCGAGGCCGGTCTCTTCCAGCGGGCGATGACGGCCTTCTCGGGTGTCGAGGCGCAAGCAGTCGCCGCCGCGTACGACTTCTCCGGCATCGGCACGCTCGTCGACGTCGGCGGCGGCCACGGACTGCTGCTCGCGACGATCCTCGAGGCGAACCCGTCGCTCCGAGGGGTCCTCTTCGAGCTGCCGTTCATGCTCGAGGGCGCGCGCACGGCGCTCGCAGAGCGCGGCGTCGCCGACCGCTGCGAGATCGCCGTCGGCGACTTCTTCCAGGCGGTGCCGGCGGGCGACGCGCACATCCTCAAGAACATCGTCCACGACTTCGACGACGAGCAGGCGCGCGAGATCCTGCGCAGCTGCCGGCGGGCGGTCGCGCCGGGCGGGCGCGTCCTGGTCGTCCAGGAGGCGCTGCCGCCGGGGAACGCCCCGAGCTTCGGCAAGCTCCTCGACATCCAGATGCTCGTCATCGGCGGGCGCGAGCGCACCGCGGACGAGTATCGCGCGCTGTTCGCGGCGGCCGGCTACGAGCTGACACGCGTGATCCCGACGCAGGGCCCGCAGCACGTGCTCGAGGGGATCGCGCGGTAGGCGCGTAAGCTGGCCCCGCGTTGGGGACCGCACGGAAGCTCGGGCTCGGCCTGGCCGTCGCGGCCGCAGTCGCGGCGTCCGCGTCCGCGTCCGCGCAGCCTGGTCGGCTGCGGCTACCGGCGAGCCTCCCGGCGCGGACGCTCCGCGTGCCGATCCTGATGTACCACCGCATCGACACGGCGAACCCGACGCTGCCGGCGATCACGCAGCGGCTGACCGTCTCGCCGGAGGACTTCGAGGCGCAGATGCGCTGGCTCGTCGCGTACCGCTACCACACGATCACGCAGCGCCAGCTCTTCGACGCGCTCGAGCTCGGCCGCCGGCTGCCGCCGCGGCCCGTGCTGATCACGTTCGACGACGGCTACCGCGACGTCTACGGCAAGGCGATGCCGATCCTCGCGCGGCTCCGGCTGCGGGCCACGGAGTACGTCATCACCGACCGGATCTCCGGGCCGGATCCGAGCTTCCTCACCTGGGGCTACCTCCGCAAGCTCGAGCGCCACGGCGTGGAGATCGGCTCGCACACGGTGCACCACCTCGAGCTGACGGGGCTGTCGGACTCGGCGGCGATGGCGGAGTTGGTCGAGTCGCGCCGGGCCCTCGAGTCGCAGCTCGGCCATCCCGTCCAGTGGTTCTCGTACCCGGCGGGCGCGTTCGACGCGCACGCCGCGCAGCTCGTCCGCCGCGCCGGGTACGTCCTCGCCGTGACGACGACGCCGGGGGCCGACCAGGACGCGCGGCAACCGCTCGAGCTCCACCGCTACGAGGTGCTCGACTCGACCGGGGTCGCCGGCTTCGCCTCGCTGGTCGAAGGGCGCTGACCCATCCCTTGTAACACAGTGTTACTTTTCCGAAGGCGGACGGAAGCTTCCGGCAGCCGCCCGTCCAGGGGGCACAGACGGCAGCGTCGGGCCGCACGACGCTTGTAACACAGTGTTACTTGAGCCTTCGGCTCGCGAGCAGCCCGGCCACCTCTGCGTCGTGCTCTCCGCGGAGGGGCGCCCGCCGGAGGGGCGGCTCCGCGTCCGAGAGCCTCAGCGGCGAGGCGACCTGGCGGACGCGGCCGAGCGTCGGGTGCTCGTACTCGACGAGCCGGGCTTCCTCGCCGACCGCCGTCAGCACATCGTTCACCGCCGCCGCCGGCACGCCCGCCGAGCGCAGCGAGTCGAGCCAGTCCGCCGACGTCCGCGCGCGGAAGGCCTCCTCGAGGATCGTGAGCAACTCGTCGCGGTTCCGGTCGCGGGCGGCGAAGTCGGCGAAGCGCTCGTCCGAGGCAAGCTGCGGCCGTCCGAGCACGTCGCACAGCCGCCGCCAGAACGTCTCCTTCGGCGCCGAGACGACGATCCAGCCGTCGGCGGTCTCGAAGTTCTGGAACGGGACGATCGACGGATGCGCCGAGCTCGGACGCCGGGGCGGGACGTATCCCCGCGAGGCCGCCCACGTCCCGACGTACATGAGCTCGTGGAGCGCCACGTCGAGGAGCGAAACGTCGCAGTCGCAGCCGACGCCGTCGCGCCGCGCGCGCCAGAGGCCGGCCATGATCGCGAGCGCCGCGGCGTAGCCGCCGGAGAGGTCGACGAGCGAGAGACCGCTCTTCGTCGGCGGTCCGCCCGGCTCGCCGGTGAGGCTCATCCAGCCTGCGAGCCCCTGCATCATGTAGTCGTAGCCGCCCTCGGACGCGCGCGGGCCGGTCATGCCGAAGCCCGACAGGGAGCAGCAGACGATCCGCGGGTTCAGGTGTGCGACGTCGCGGTAGAGGAGCCGCAGCCGCGACGGCAGGTCGCCGCGCAGGTTCGAGAAGACGCAGTCGGACTCACGGACGAGCCCCTCGAACCGCTCGCGGCCGGCCGGCTCGCGCAGGTCGAGCGAGATGCTCTTCTTGTTCCGGTTGAAGGTCTCGAAGAAGAGCGAGTCCTCGCCCTCCTGGAACGGCGGCACAAAGCGGCCGACGTCGCCGCGCGAGGCCGGGTCCTCGATCTTGATCACCTCGGCCCCGAGATCGGCGAGCTGGAGCGTCGCCCACGGCCCGGCGCCGAACTGCTCGATCGCGAGGATGCGGACGTCCGCCAGCGGGAGGGTCAAGGGCGACCCCGCCCGGCTGCACGCCACGCCTTCTCGTAGTACGGCCGCAGGAAGCCGAGATGCTCGGCCATCTGCTCGGCGGCGGTCGACTCGTCCCCGGCGTCGATCGCCTCGGCGATCCTGCGGTGGTGCGTGTTGACGGCGCGATGGAACCGCTGTCCAAGGGTCGCGCGCGAGAGGTGCGTCTGCAGCACGGCGAAGACGGGCTGCGCTGCGATCGACAGCAAGGTGTTCCGGCAGACGTCGATGACCACCGAGTGGAAGTCGCGGTTGTAGGCGAACTGCTCGCCGGCGTCGAGGCGGAGCGGCTCGCCGGGAATCGCCGCCCGCAGCCGCTGGACATCGCCATCGGCGCGCCTCCGCGCGGCGAGGCGGGCGGCCGGCACCTCGAGCAGCTCGCGCGCCTCGAGCAGCTCGTCGAGCGTCACCTCCTCCGCGTGCGCGAGCAGGCCGAGCCCGGAACGAAGCGAGTCCGAAAGGTCGTCCGCGCTCGGGACGGTGACGAAGCTGCCGCCCCCGGCGCCCTTCGCCGTGCGGATCAGGTTCTGCGCGTGGAGCAGTCGCAACGCCTCGCGGACGGTCGCTCGGCTGATCCCCCACTCGCCGGCCAGAACGGTCTCGTTCGGAAGCCTCGAGCCGGGCGCCCGGACACCCTCGAGGATCTCCGCCCGGAGCCGGTCTGCGACGAGCTCGTACGCCTTCACCGCCGGTCGTTTATGTCTGACTTCCGGGCGTGTGTCAAGGTTGACACGACTCCGGTTGTCTGACATAAGCCGCGGCTGATGGACTTCGCGCCGCCGGAGGAGCTCGCGGAGATCCGCTCGGCGGTGCGCGAGCTCTGCGCGCGGTTTCCCGGCGAGTACTGGCGCGGGCTCGAGCCGGACCGCTACCCGGAGGAGTTCGTGTCCGCACTGACGGAGGCCGGGTGGCTCGCGGCGCTGATCCCCGAGGAGTACGGCGGCGCGGGCCTCTCGCTGACGGCCGCGAGCGCGATCCTGGAGGAGATCAACGCGTCCGGCGCGAACGGCGGCGCCTGTCACGCGCAGATGTACACGATGGGGACGATCCTCCGGCACGGCTCGCCCGAGCAGAAGGAGCGGTTCCTGCCACGGATCGCCTCGGGCGAGCTGCGCCTCCAGGCCTTCGGCGTCACCGAGCCGACCGCCGGTTCGGACACGACGCGGATCCAGACGACCGCCGAGCGCGTCGCCGGCGGATACGTCGTTCGCGGGCAGAAGCTCTGGACGTCGCGAGCGCTCCACTCGGACCTGATGCTGCTCCTCGCCCGGACGACGCCGCTCGACCGGGTCGAGCGCCGGACCGACGGCCTCTCGACCTTCGTCGTCGACCTGCGCGCGGCGCAGACCGCCGGCACGCTGACGATCCGCCCGATCCGGACGATGATGAACCACGCGACGACCGAGATCTTCCTCGACGGCGTCGAGCTGCCGGAGGACGCGCTCGTCGGCAGGGAGGGTCGAGGCTTCCGCCACATCCTCGACGGCATGAACGCCGAGCGGATCCTGATCGCCGCCGAGTGCGTGGGCGATGGCCGCTGGTTCGTCGAGACGGCCTCGCGCTACGCGTCCGAACGGGTCGTGTTCGGCCGGCCGATCGGCGCGAACCAGGGCGTCCAGTTCCCGATCGCGCAGGCGCACGCCGCGCTCGAGGCCGCGAGCCTGATGCGGTACAAGGCCGCGTGGCTGTTCGAGCGCGGCGAGCCGTGCGGCGCGGAGGCGAACATGGCGAAGCTGCTCGCGTCGGAGGCGTCGTGGCAGGCGGCGAACGCGTGCCTCGACACGCACGGCGGCTTCGGCTTCGCCGAGGAGTACGACGTCGAGCGGAAGTTCCGCGAGACGCGCCTGTACCGGATCGCCCCGGTCTCGAACAACCTCGTGCTCGCCTACCTCGGCCAGCACGTGCTCGGCATGCCGCGCTCGTACTGAACGTGCCGCCTACTCGCGGCCGGGCCGTGCTGGGGGCAAATCGGCGCGAAATCGGCACAGACGCGAGCGGTCGGCGAAGCTAGGGTTGCCACGGGTGGCGGGTGGATCTTGACTCCCCACCCTGGGTGGGGCAGTTGGGGTGGATTCGTCGAGCTGGCCGAGTTGCGGGCCGACGACGGGGTCCGCAACGACCACGGCTGCCGGGTCGCGCGATCGCGGTGCTAGCCTGCTCGCGGGGTCTAGAGCGCTGCCCGAGGACAGAGCTGCATCGAGGGAGGATCGAACGTGCGATACGTGTCGCTGGGGCTCGGCGCCCTGCTCCTGCTTGCCGGGTCGGCATTCGGATCGGCGTCCGCGCCGGCGGGGACGCTCGTCTACGTGAAGGGTGGCCGGGTCTACGTCGCTCGAACGGACGGGACGCAGGCACGCCCGGTGACGAAGGCCGGCAACGGCTGGGTGTGGCCGTCCGAGACCGACCGCGGGGTCATCGCCGTCGCCGGCGGGCTCCCGCGGACGACCGCTACGTTCGACTCGTCGGGCGGCGACCTGATCTACGAGTTCGACCAGAACGGGAGGCAGCTCGCCGGCCCGGTGCCGACGCAGGGCACGTACTCGACCGTCAACGACCCGGAGTACGTCGCGCACTTCCGGGTCGCACCGGACAACTCGTACGTCGCCTGGACGGACATCTCGTCCTTCACCGACCCGTTCACGTCGTGGCGGAAGCCGAACGGCGTCGGTTCGTTCCGCACGGCGGGCAGGCCGCCGGCGCCGTACGAGTCGCCGGAGTGGTGGGGCCCGAAGAACCTCCTGATCACCCACGACGGCGTGACGTTCGGCTCGACTCCGGAGTACGCGATCTACTCCGTCGCGAACGGCTCCTCGAAGGGCTGGAGCGACGACGAGGCGATCGGCGACGCCTCCTCCTACCAGGTGACGATCTCGCGCAACGGCCGCAAGTTCGCGGTGATGACGGACGACAGCCCTGACAACGCCGGCCGGATCCGTCACATCGCGATCTCGCTCGAGACGACGTCCGCCCGGCCCGTCACGGCGCCGGTCGTGAGCACTCACTGCTCAATCACGCCGCCTCCGAGCCGCTTCGCGACCAGGCACGGCGCCCTCCTCGCGAGCATGTCGTTCTCCGCGGACGGCTCGTTGCTCGCCTGGGGTCAGGACGACGGGATCTACGAGGCGAACGTGGCCGACCCGAGCGACTGCGCCGCCGTCCGGCGCTCGACCCACCGAGTCGTCCCCGGCGGGTCGATGCCGTTCCTCGGCGCGGCGCCGCTCAGGCCGGCCTCCTGATGCGTCAGTGCTTGGTGCGACCCTCGCAGTCGCCCGCGACGGTGTCGTGCCGGTCGTAGTCGACCGCGTCGAAGCCCGCTCCGCAGACGACCTTCTCGGCGCAGCCGTCCGCGCTCGCGAGGATGTCGACGGCTGGACTGCCCTTGAGCTCGACCCGCGTCTTGGGGCAACCGTGGATCTTCGCGGCGCCGTTGACGCCGCCGACCTCGGTTGAGATCGTGCCGCCGTTACGCAGCTGGATCTCCAGGATCCCGGCCGTCGCCGGGCAGTCGATCACCGACGGAACCGCCTTGTTCTCCCGCGGACACGGTCCGGCCGTCGTCCCCTGAACTGCGCCGCCCGTGGCCGTCAACCGCAGGCAGCCGGTCTTCAGCTCGCAACTCTTGAGGTACTCGAACGCCACCTGGCCGTTGCCTTCGAGCGTGGCCGTGTAGCCGCCCCGCACCTTCGCGACGACGAGCTTCGCGCTCTCCGTCCGCGCGCCGGCACCGACCGTCAGGACGAGGGCGAGCACGAGCCCGCACGCGACCGGCAACCCCTTCCAGCGCATCTCCCCCTCCTCGTTCGACCGACTGAGCGGCCGCGATCCTACCGGCTCAGACGCAGTCCTTCAGGCCCTGCGCTTCGGGGAGGCTCTCGAGCTTCTTGAGCGTGTTGTTCTCGATCTGGCGGATGCGCTCGCGCGTGACGCCGAACGCGCGGCCGACCTCTTCGAGCGTGCACGGCTGCTCGCCCTTCAGGCCGAACCGCAGCTCGATCACCTTGCGCTCGCGCTCGGGCAGCGAGTCGAGCGCCTTCTCGATGTCCTCGCGCCGAAGGGAGAGGGACGCCTGCTCGTCCGGGGACTCGGCCGCCTCGTCCTGGACGAAGTCGCCGAGCTCGGACTCCTCCTCCTCGCCGATCGGCTTCTCGAGCGACACCGGATGCTGCGCCATCCGGAGAATCTCCCGGACCTCCTCGGTCGACATCTCGAGCTCCTCCGCGATCTCGTCGGGCCGCGGCTCCCGGCCCAGGCGCTGCACGAGCTGCCGCTCGATGTGGACCACCTTGTTCAGCTTCTCGACCATGTGCACCGGGATCCGGATCGTCCGCGCCTTGTCGGCGATCGCCCGCGTGACGGCCTGGCGGATCCACCAGGTCGCATAGGTCGAGAACTTGTAGCCCTTGCGGTAGTCGAACTTCTCGACCGCGCGGATCAGACCGAGCGAGCCCTCCTGGATCAGGTCGAGGAAGGACAGGCCGCGTCCTAGGTAGCCCTTCGCGATGGACACGACGAGGCGCAGGTTCGCCTCGATCATCTGCGTCTTCGCGCTCATGTCCCCGCGCTCGATGCGCTTCGCGAGGTAGACCTCCTGGTCGGCCGTCAGCAGCGGCACCTTCCCGATCTCGCGGAGGTAGAGCCGGAGCGAGTCGAGCGAGGGCTCCACCGTCAGGTCGAGCTTCGGCCCCTTCTCCTCCTCGGCGAGCGCCGGCTGCTCGTGCGGCGGATGCTTGTGCTGCTCACCCTCCATCAGCTCGATCGAGTGGTCGATCAGGTAGGTGTAGAAGTCCTCGATCTGCTCCTTCGTGAGGTCGACCTCCTCGAGCCCCGCGACGATCTCGTCGTAGGTGAGGAAACCCTTCTCCAGGCCGTCCTGGACGAGCTTCTGGAGTTCTTCGATCTCCGGGAGAGCGATATCGACGGTGAGCACGCTACCTCGGCTTTCTCGCGCTAGGCGGGACGGGGGGATGACCGACCGAAAACGCAAAAGAGCCGGCTGTCACGTGGCTCCGGCTCACCTTTGGGAGCCGGATAGTACAACGCGCCACCGCTCTTTGGAAGAAATTTCTCCGCTCCTAGCGACGTTAAGGTGACGCGCTGTGGAGACCGGCCTCGCGGGCAAGGGAGTGGTCGTCACCGGCGCTTCGGGCGGCATCGGCTCGGCCTGCGCCCGCGCCTTCGCGGCCGAGGGCGCGCACGTCTTCCTCCACTACAACACCGGCGCAGGCCGCGTGCGGACCCTGAGGGAGGAGCTCGGCGGCGCTCCCGTCCTCGCCGCCGACCTGACCCGCGAGGACGAGGTCGACGCGCTCTTCGCGGCGGCTCGGAACCGCCTCGGCTCCGTCGACGTCTGCGCCGCGGTGGCCGGGGTCTACCCCGAGGAGGACGTGCCCGTCTGGCAGCTGCCGCTCGAGCGCTGGGAGCGGACGGTCGCCGCGAACCTCACGGCGACGTTCCTCACCGCCCGCGCGTTCCTGCGCGAGGTCGAGCGGCAGGGCCACGGCTCGCTCGTCCTCGTCGGCTCGACCGCCGGGATCTTCGGCGAGGCCGGCCACGCGGACTACGCGGCGGCGAAGTCGGGCATCCTCGGCGGCCTCCTCCTCAGCCTGAAGAACGAGGTCGTCCGGATCGCGCCGCGCGCGCGCGTGAACGCGGTCGCACCAGGGTGGACGGAGACGCCGATGGCGCGCTTCGCGCTCGACGAGCCGGGGCGCGTCGAGCGGATCACGCGGACGATGCCGCTTCGCAAGGTCGCGACGCCCGAGGACGTGGCGGCGCACGTCGTCGTCCTCGCCTCCGACGTCCTCTCGGGCCACGTCACCGGCCAGGTCGTCACGGTCGCGGGTGGCATGGAGGGCCGCGTGCTGCACGGCTGATCGAGGCAGTCCCCGGAAGCCTGCGGCACGTCGTTGGGGCCTGGCCGCAAGGGCCAGGCCCCGGTAACGGAAGCGGCGGGCTCGCGCCCGCCGCCTCTCCGACTGCCGCAGGAAACCGTTGCCGTTAGTCCCGTCTGCGTCAGAGGAGTTCGCTCACCGCATCGGCACTCATGCCCGGCCGCGACGTCCCTCGAACGAGGGACGCGCCTACACTGGGCGCCGTGTCGCGGTTCCTCGAACGGCTCGCGGACGAGCGCCCGCTCGTCTGCGACGGCGGGATGGGCGCGCTTGTCTCGAGCGCCGTCACGCGCCTTCGCTGCCCCGAGGAGGCGAACCTCCGGGCGCCCAAGAGCGTCGTCTCGATGCACATCGGCTACATCCGCGCCGGCGCCGAGCTGATCGAGACCAACACGTTCGCCGCGAACCGGCGCAAGCTGCGGAGCCGGTTTCTCGAGGACGAGCTGCGGCGGATCAACGAGGCCGCGGTCAAGCACGCGCGCGAGGCCCGCGAGGTATCCGGCCGGGACGTCTTCATCGCGGGCTCGATCGGCCCGCTCGGCGACGTCGGCGACGCCGAGGACGACCGCGGCGCGCTCTTCGCCGAGCAGGCCGAGCTGCTCGAGGGCCGCGGCGTCGAGCTGTTCGTGCTCGAGACCTTCTACGACCTCGACGAGCTCGAGACGGCGGTCGCCGCGATCAGGCGCATCTCCTCGCTCCCGATCGTCGCCCTCTTCACGTTCGACGAGGAAGGGGTGACCCTCGCGGGCGCTTCCGCCCCCGAGGCGGCCGCTCGAGCCGCGGCTCTCGGAGTCGCCGCCGTCGGCGCGAACCACGGCTCGGGTCCGCAGGCCGCGCTGTCCGCGATCGAGGCGATGAGCTCGTGCGGCCTCCCGCTCGCCGCGCTGCCGAACCTCGGGCTCGCGAGCGTCGCAGGCGGCCGGATCATCTACCCGCACGCGACTCCCGAGTACTTCGCCGAGTTCACTGCCCAGGCGCGCGCGCTCGGCGCGAGGCTGATCGGCGGTTGCTGCGGCACGACTCCGCTCGAGATCGCCGCGATCCGCTCGGCCCTCGACGAGGACCGCCGGCCGACGGCGGCGTTCGCGGTCGCGGAGCGCGAGCTCGCCGTCGCCGCACAGACGGCTGAGCGCGGCGAGACGCGGCTCCAGCGCGATCTCCGCGAGGGAAACTGGATCGTCTCGCTCCAGCTCGACCCGCCGCTCGGCGGCGACTTCACCGGGCTCCTCGACGTGGCCCGGACGGTGAAGGAATCCGGGCTCGCGGGCTACCTCGACATCAACGACAACGCGACGGCGACGGCGAAGCTGAACGGGATGATGATGTCGGCCGCGATCGAGCGGCGCGTCGGCATCGAGACGATCCCGCACCTGACGACGCGCGACTACTCCGTGCTCGGCCTGGAGGCGCTCCTGCTCGGCGGGCACGCGGAGGGCGTCCGCAACGTGCTCGCGATCACGGGCGATCCGCCGGATGTCGGCGACTATCCCGGGTCGCGCGGCGTGTACGAGATCGACGCGATCGGCCTGACGCAGCTGATCTCACACCTGAACGACGGCGAGGACTTCCGCGGCCGGCCGATCGACGCGCCCACGTCGTTCGTCACCGGCGTCGCGGTCAACCCGACGGCCGACGACCTCGACCTGGAGGTCGACCGCTTCCGCCGCAAGGTCGACGCCGGCGCGGTGTTCGCGATGACGCAGATCCTCTACGACCTGGCGCACCTGGACGCCTTCGTCGGGCGGCTCGGCGGCACGTGGCCGATCCCCGTGCTGATCGGGATCTTCCCGCTCTCGACCTACCGGCTCGCGCTCCGCCTCCACAACGAGGTGCCGGGGATCGTCGTGCCGGAGCCGCTCCAGGAGGCGATGCGCGACGCCGGCCCGCGCGGTTCCGAGCTCGGCCTCGCCCACGCGCGCGAGCTCTACGCGGAGGCACGCGAGAAGGCGGCGGGTGTCTATCTCGTCAGCCCGTTCCGGCGGCCGCTGGCCGCGCTCGACGTGCTCGAGGGCTGAGAGCTCCTACTCGAGATTCAGCGCGACAGCCTCGCGAATGAGGTTCTTCAGCGCGGCTTCGTCGATCTCGTCGGTTTCCTTGATGTCGATTGCGCGCCTGACGTTTCCCTCGAGGCTGGAGTTGAAGAGGCCGGAGGGATCGCTCAGGGAGGCACCCTTGAAAAACGTGAGCTTGACCACGTTCTTGTAGCTCTCACCCGTGCAGATACCGCCGTTGTGCGACCAGACCGGCGTTCCGGGGCTCGTGGCCTTCGCCCATTTCCACTCCTCGACGACCTCGGGATCGGCTTCCTTGATCAGCTTTCGCACCCGGTCGAGGGTCTTGCCGCGCCAGTCGTCCAGCTCCGCAATCCGCTCGTCAATCTGCTTCGAGGCGTTCATCTCGTCATTTGCCATCGGACCCCTTCCTCGGCTCGATGAGGTAGGGGAGTGTAGGCGCTCTACGGGGCGCAGGCGCCGGTCGAGACCCTTCGCCGAGCGCCCGCGACGACGTTCCGGACCACCTCCGACGGCACCGCGTAGCCGCTGACCGTGCCGAGCTTGACGGCGAAGACGGTCGCCTCGACGCGTCCCTCCTGGTCGATCGCGGGCGCGCCGGAATCGCCATGACGGACACGGCCGCCCACGCTTGTCACCGTGCGGGCGAGGGGGCCGTTTCCGTACGCGTCGGCCGTGAGCACGGTCGCCGTCCGCCCGATCCGGCCCGGCGTCGAGTCGAGCGGCCCGTTCTCCGGGTAGCCGACGATCGCGACCGGCTCGCCCTCGCGCGGCTCGGCGAGCGACAGGGGACGGGCGTCGAGCCCGGGGACGCGCAGGACGGCGACGTCGTTCTTCGAGCTGAACGCGACGGCGTGCGCGGCGAGCCGGTCGTTCGAGCCCGGCTGCTCGACGGTCGTGTCGCGCTCGCCAGCGACGACGTGTGCGGCGGTGACGACGAGCCCCGGCGCAACGACCCAGCCGCTCCCGGAGATGCCGAGCCCGCACGCCGTCCCGAGCACGCGAACGACGCTCGGCGCAGCACGGCGGACGGCCGGAACGCGGAGCACTGCAGCTGTCGGCGGCTCGCTCGGCTCCGCCGGCCCGGTGATGTCGGGGAACGGGTCCACGCGCGCGAGCACGTGGAGCAGCGTCGACGGCGGCACGATGTCGTTCAGCCGGCGCAGCACCTCCGAGCGCTGCGCCTCGAGCCGCAGCCGGCGCTGGCCCGGCAGCAGCAGCGCCGCCGCACCGAGCACCCACACGACCGCGAGCCCGGCGGCAGCGCCGAGGACGAGGCCGCCGGCCGTGTCGAGCGCGCGGAGAGGCCGGAAGGTGAGCGACCGGCGGAAGATGGAGCCGGCCATCGAAGCCAGCCCCTCGAGCACTCCGGCGAGGACGACGGCCCCGCCGAGCGCGACGAGCGGCGTGTACGGCGAACGATCACCGCTCGGCAGCAGGCCGGGCGCGACACGCGAGCCGGCGTACGCGCCGGCGGCGATGCCGATCACCGAGAGGAGGCTCGCGACGAGCCCCTTCCTGAACCCGACGAGCCCGGTCAGGAGGACGAACCCGAGCAAGCCCCAGTCGGCGCGGGTCAAGGCGAGAGAACGGTAGCCGCGGCCGTGGACGCCACCGGGCAGCGGCTAGACTGTTCGCGCCCTCGGGGGCGTAGTTCAGTTGGTTAGAACGCCGGCCTGTCACGCCGGAGGTCGCGGGTTCGAGTCCCGTCGCTCCCGTCTCGGAACCGCCTGCGAACAGGCGGTTTTCCTTTATAAGGCTCGGCTTAGACATCGGCGGCTGCGTCCAGAACGCGTCCACCCTGATCCGCGAACGAGTCGAGCAGAGCCAGCGCACGCTCATCCGCCGCGGGCAGGAAGCGCGCGTAGTGGCGTAGGGTCACGCGGGTGTCGGCGTGGCCGAGCTGGTTGCTGATCCACTCCAACGGCGCGCCGGCCGACAGCGCGAGCGTGGCGAACGTGTGACGCATCTCGTAGATCGGCCGTGATTCCAACCCGGCCGCGGCGAGCGCGGGTTGCCAGACGCGGCGGCGGAAGTTGGACAAACTGACGACGCCGCCCTCCGGCGCGGGGAAGACGAGCGTCTCCCGATGGAGCGGACGCGGCAGGCTCTGGAGCGCAACGACGGCGCGCCGCTGGAGCACGATTGTGCGGAGCGACCCGCCCGTCTTCGCAGCCGAGACGATCACCCCGTCGCGGAGCGTGCGCGCCACGCGACAGGTGCGTCCCGCCAGGTCGACGTCGGCCCAGCGGAGCACCTGCCACTCCTGCGGCCGGAGCCCGGTCGCGCAGGCGAAGCGGATGAGCGCCCCGTAGGTGCCCGCGGCGTTTGCGACGGCCTCGACCTCGTCCCAGCTCTCGAACGGCCGCACCTCGTGCACCGACGCCGAGGGCCTTCGGACCTCGCGCGCCGGGTTCGTCGGCAGGTAGCCCCACCGGACGCCCGCATCGAGAACCTGCGCCATGGCCCGGAGGCAGTGGCCCCGCATCGTCGCTCCGACCGGCAGGCTCGCGTTCCAGCGGCCGATCTCCTCGGCGAGCAGCTCGCGCACAGGTGTCGTTCCAAACGGTCTCCGCGAGTAGACGAGCCGCTCCCGCAGCGAGCGCAGCGTCCGCGCCGTCACCTGGTGCTGCGCGAGGTACCGGTCGCAGAGGTCGCCGAACGCGATCGGCCCGCGGTCGACCGGTAGTCCCAAACGTCGCGCGTCCTGTTCGTCCTGCCACTGCCGCTCCAGCGCGAGCGCGAGCTTCTGAGTCCGCACGACCCTGAAGCGGCGTTGGCCACCCACGCGGAGCCGGACCTCGTACCCGGGACCTCTCGGGTTCTTCCTGACGCTCATCGCGGCTCGCCCCCGGTCCAGGTGAGCAAGTCCGGGATCGTGAACTTCCGGAGCCGTCCGACACGGTGGCAGTGGAGAGCCCCAGTCTTCGCGGCTAGGTAGATCGTGTTGGGATGGACGCCGACGAACGCGGCAGCCTCGCCTGCGGTCAGAAGTTGCTCGATGCCGTCGCTACGCGCGTATCGCTCGGGTGCCGATCCCTGCGACCACAGTGAATCGCTGAGTTCCACTTTGATCTTGCGCGGCAGCGGCTGAGAGCTGGCCGCCGCTGGCGCTCCTGCGTCGCTGTTCATGCTCGCCTTCCCCTCGCGCCTGCCCGGTCGTTCGGCCGGGCACCACCAGGATAGGCAGAAGGGTCGGACGGATAGGCGCGCCCGCCCCGAGACGAACCCGGGGCGGGCAGAAGGCGCGCCGCATATGCGGGCGACGACAAGAATCACTGTAGTCGCCGCGGCGGACGCCGTCCCTGCAAACAGCATTCGCCAGCGTCGCCGACTCGTGCACATGCGTGCAGCCGAGGGACGGAGATGCGCGACCGAACTAGCGTCAACGATCGGTAGACGCGCAAGGCGCGGCCTAACTTGCGGCCGTTCGGCCCGAGCGACGAGCAGCGTCGGGAGGCGCGGCGCGCGGCTCACTGAGCCTCGCCTGACGGCCCTGCGGAGAGGTCGGGGACAAGCTTGGCCTAGACGATTGGTCTGGTCAGGGCGACAATCGTGAACCAGTGCCTATGGGCAGGCAGGTTGAGCGGAAGTTGAAGCGAGCCATGGTCGGCTGGGGCGAGCCGCGCCGAAGGCTCTCTGCTCAGCGGCGGCATCGCTTGCCGGTAGCCGCCGTCGTTGCAGTGGTGGTCGGGTCGATCGCTGCTGGCTGCGGCAGCGGCGCGCCGAGTGGTACGCCGGCCGCGTCGACGTCCTCTGCGCCTAGTAGTGATGCATTCCCGAACGTGGTTGCGCGGGTTCGCTCAGGGGTCGTGCGAATCGAGACGCGACTCTGCGGCGACCAGGCAGCGATCGGCACCGGGCTGATCATCGGGCCGAGACTGGTGGCGACCGTTGAGCATGTCGTCGATAGCGCGGCCGGGATCACGATCAAACGGGCCGGGAAGACGCTGGCGAGCGGCAGCGTGATCGGCACGGATCCGGCACGCGATCTCGCTTTGTTGCGCACGAGCGTGCCTGTTCGAGGCTACCGGTTCAGGCTGGCGGCGCGACCGCCGCGGCTCGGTGAGTCGGTGGCCGCGATGGGCTACCCGTTCGGGCTGCCGCTCTCGGTCACGCGCGGGACGGTGAGCGGGCTTGACCGGACGATCCCGATCGAGGGAACGGCGCGTCGGCGGCTGGTGCAGACCGACGCCGAGGTCAATCCCGGCAACTCGGGCGGCCCACTGCTGGCGACCGAGACCGGTGAAGTAGTCGGCCTGATCGACATCGGGTCGCTGGAGGCAAATGGGATCGCGTTCGCGGTCTCCGCCCAGGTCGCACGTCCGCTGCTGGCCGCCTGGAAGGAAGCCCCGCAACCGATCGCGCTCTCACACTGTCCCGGAGAGCCGCCGGAGACGCTGGCAGCGCCACCGCCGCCGAAGCACCAGCCGTCGCCGGCGCCCCGGCCAACGCCGTCCCCCTCCGTTGGCGTCCCCGTGCGCTATCAGGGGCTGTTCACGTCGGTTGACCGGCTGGAGCGCTGCAACGCCACCGCAAGCTATGTCTACTGCTCCGCCGGCCCTTCGGGTCGCGCGGTCAAGCTCGTCGTCGGTGACGCCGCCCACGACCTCGGCGTCCATGGCTCCGCAGACCGCGGCGGCCCCTCGCTGCCGGAGGGGACATCATTCACGACCCCGAACGGCGACTTGCGTTGCGCCTCTTCGAGCCGGGGGATCGACTGCACCGATCTGACCACGGGGAACGGATTTGTGCTCGGCGACTACCGACTGCTGCTCACGAACCGTCCGTCAGCCGGTGGGGTCGGCGTGCCTTCGACCTACGCGGGCCGGTTCACCTCGGTTGATCGGCTCGAACGCTGCTACGCCACGAACAGCTACGTCGTCTGCTCCGCCGGACCCTCCGGCAAGGCCGCAGAGCTGGTCGCCGGCGGGCCGGCCTCCTATCAGGGGGTGCTCGGCTCGACCGACAAGGGCGGCCCCTCAATGCCTGAGGGAACCAGGTTCACGACCCCCTCCGGTTCGATCAGCTGCGGCTCCTCCAGCCGCGGCATCACCTGCACCGACGCGGCCAGCGGCGACAGCTTCACGATCGGCGACTACCACGTCCGCCTCGTCAACAACGGCTCCGAACAGGTCTACTAAGCCAGTGTGGGGGTCCTAGCCCGATCGCTGCTCGCCGCCTGCACGGTAGTCGCGTTGCTGCCGGCCGCGGGCAGCCCGAGCAACGCCGTCGGCGACACGCAGCTGCGGGCGATCCTGATCCGGCAGGTCCCGATCGTCGAGCAGACCGGCCGGACAGCCGACGCTGGCCGCGGCGGCCCCGACGCCGTCCAGGCACAGTACGACGCTGCCCGCGACCTCGAAGACGCGCTCACAGCACTTCCCCCCGTCTCGGCCGGCTGCCTCCAGCGACGGAATCTGGCGCGCGCGCTCGCGCGCGGCGAGGTCCTGCAAGCCGAGGGCTACGACCGGCCTTCCGTACAGATCGCGGCCGAAGGTGCCCGCCTGGCCGCAGCCGCGACCGCCGCGCTCGCTTCCCAGGATCTCGGTAGCAGCTGCACCCAGGGGCCGCCCGTCATCGCGACGGAAACGGCCCAGCTGAACAGTCCCGAGAGCTATGAGCCCTTCTCCGGACGCCTACAGACCCGAGCCCCTGCCCGGGCGAGTGAGGTCGAGTTGCGCGTCGACGGCCACCGGCTCGCGATCGTCAACAGCCAAGCCGGCCAGCTCTCGCTCCCCGTCCTCGTCAAACCGGGAAGACACACCCTGGAACTGCGTTTCCGCGACCGGACCGGCCGCCTGATCGCGATCCAACGCTCAGAGAGCGTCTGGCTGCTACCCCGCAGCTGGACGACCTCGCCTGCCGCAAGCCGCGACGATCGAGCCCTCGACGCGAGCCTGGCCGCGCTCGCCAACAGCTTCCCCGGCCACGCGGCGATCTGGATCCAGAACCTCCGGTCCGGCCGGCAAGCAGCCTGGAACGCCGACGCCCGCTTCCCTGCCGCCTCACTCGTCAAGCTCGCCCTCCTCGTCGCCGGGCTCGGCCGGCTTGGCCCCCATCCCGAACAAGCGTCCGGCTTCTACGACCTCCAACAGCTCACCGGCTGGTCGTCCAACCTCGCTGCGAACAGGCTCCTGCGCACACTCGCCGGCTCCGAACAAGCAGGAACCCAACTCGCCCAAAACACCCTCGACCGGCTCGGCGCCAGCTCCTCCACCTACACCGGCGACTACCGCGTCGGCACCGCCCTCCACCACACGACCGACGCCCCCGACCCGCCACCGCTCATCTCTGGTCGCGTCACCACCGCCCGCGACCTCGCCCGCATCCTCACCCTCCTCGACAGCGCCGCCGCCGGCGACCAGAACGCCCAGCGGATCACGCGTCTTGATCTTCACCAAGCGAGACTCGCGCTGGGACTGCTGCTCGACTCGCAACCGATCGGCGACAACCTCGGGCTCTTCCGCCCGTGGCTGCCACTCCCGTTCCCGATCGCCCAGAAGAACGGCTGGCTCTCGGCCGCACGCCACACTGCAGCCCTCCTCTACCCAGCCGACGGCCCCCGGATCGCGATCCTCCTCACCTACCAGCCAGACGAAACACGCCGGCAGGCGGCACGACTCGGCCGCCAGGTGCTCCAGACAGCGCTCGCCGCCCACTAACTCACCCGTCCACGATTGGGCGCCTCCGCTACATCGGCCATGGAAGGCACCGGCCACCTTTTCTCCTCCCCGTCGCAGTGAGCCCATCTTCGGCGTCCTCGGCGGCTGTTCGCCGTTTCACGAGCAAGGCGCGACCGGTCGCGGGGAAACGCGCCAACGAACGACGTTCGTCAACGTCATGCGGTTGTTGCCGCGCGCAACCCCAGAGGCTTAGGCTCCCGCGGTGGCCGAACGTCAACGCGCCGATGACAACGACGCTGTGAGCAGCGAGCCGCAGCAAGCTTCCGTATCAGGGGCGGCAGCTGCGATGCTCCTCCACAACCTCCTCCTCGCACCTCCGGGCGGGGACCTCCGCGCGTTCGTCGCGCTACGCCGACGGCTCGACGCGCAGCTAGACGAGTTGGAGGCTGCGCTCGTCAGACGCGCCGTCGCGGCCGGACGCACCTGGACCGAGATCGGCCTAGCGGCCGGGTATCCCGAAGCCTCGGCGAGATCGTCGGCGCAGCGCAGGTGGGGAAAGCACGTCGGTCGCCGGAAACCCGGGCGACGCTACTCCCGCTAGGGCTCGGCCGGTTCACCGTCCCCTCCCCGTGGAACACGCAGCGGGTCCGGCGCTCTCCGAAGCGGGAGGCGGTGTCCGTCCGACTTCGCCCGGCACCATGCGAGCAATGCCCGCACGCCCATCGGCACGCGAGAAGGTCGAGCGCGACCGGCGAGTCGTCGAGGATCGCAGCCGGGGCCTCACCTGGCCAACGATCGCTACCCGGCACGGAGTCAGCGAGCGCCAGGCGAGGCGGATCGTTGCCGAGTATCGCGAGAGCCAGCCACGGCTCCATGAGCGTGACCCCTTGGAGGCGATCGAGGAGAACCTCGCCATCTACGACTCGCTGATCGAGCGGCTCGCCCTTCTGGCGGAGAGCGCCCGGCAGGACGCAGTCGTGCTTGGGGCGTTGAAGGGGCAGCTTGCGGCGGTGCGGGAGCGGCGGGAGCTGATGCAGGCGCTCGGCGTGCTCCCATGCGATCTCGGATTGGTCGCCCAGGACATCGATCTGAAGGCGATCGCCGCGAAGTCACTGGAGATCTTCCAAACGCACGGCCTGCCGCGAGCCGTCCTCGACGAGTTCGTCGAGGCGATGGCGGCCGGGATGAGCTGGCTTCCCTGGCAGTCCGCTCCTGCCGCGATGAACGGCGCCGCCGCGGGACACTGAGCGTCCTCCAGGGGAGGGGACACGGCTGGGACGTCAGGCAGGGGAGGCCCGGCGACCTGGTTGCCGACGCGACGCCCTCGATGCACGCCACGTTTTGCCCGCTACGCTCACTACTGTCCATCAAGAGCGGCTGAGGGGCGCAGCCCGCCGACGTCGCCGCAACCAGCCCCCGTCGGGTGCGGTGCGAACGCTGCAAACGATGGGAGGAGCGATGAGCGACGCGCAGAGGCCACTGGTGGTCCCGGCTGGGCTGCGGCGCTGCCCGTGCTGCCGCGAGTTCAAGGGGCGCGGGATCGTCCCGGGCTGGCGCTACGACCTGCTGGAGATCGTGCCCGTGACCTGCCTGTGCGAGGGGATCCTTTGCCGCTACTGCGACGCCGGCAAGATCCACAGGCCACTCAGCAACTACTTCAGCGAGCGGGACGGCAAGGTCATCCACGTCTCCTCGTTCGGCTGGGCGAAGGCTTGTCAGGCGTGCTGGCAGCGGGCGCAGCCGACCTCGAAGCGAGCCGGGGAGCTGGAAAGCAGTTGCGTGACCGCTCTCGATGGCGAGCGCGGGACGCTCGTCTGGCTTGCCTCAGCAGCTCCGGAAGCTGGCGCCTCCTGAGAGCGCCGACCAAGGCAACACGTAGAGCGCGAGGTCGCGGCCGGCTAGCGGCGATGGCTCGCGGCGGGGCGCAGCATCGACGAACGCTGTTAGCGCCGGCTCCCGATCCGTTGCCGCGTCCGAGTGTGGACGCTCCCGCCCGGGTAGTCGACGTCGCCTGCAGTCCTTGTACGCGCCGCGACGAGGCGCCTGTCGGACGAGTAGTCGACGCCGTCGCCGGTTCCGCGCGCCGCACGGGGCCTTCCGACGGAGCCGCTCGCCCACGAGGCGGTGGTCTTGGCAGTTGCTCCGTGTCAGAGCGCTTGTACGAGGACGTCCCAGGTTTGGTGTGAGCCGTCGTGGAAGAGCTGGTCGAACCTGGTGCGGCCGAGCGCGGCGAGGATCGCGCGTTCGGTTTGTTCGTGGAGGTCGGCTTCGTAGGGATCGAGCGGGGAGCCGGCGTCTTTTCGTAGGGCGGCCGCTGTGCCGAGGTAGGTGGCGGCCTGCTCGTGGGCGCCGCTGGCCGAGAGCGCGGCGGCGGTTGCCTCGAGGGTGTTGGCGATCCGTTCGATGAAGCCGAGCTTGATCCCGAGCTCGAGGCTTTGGCGGAGGTGCTCCTGGGCTTCGTCGAGGGCGCCGGCGCCGAGCGTCGCGAGGCCGAGGTTGCAGAGGACGGTCGCGGCTCCGGCGTCGTCGCCGCAGGCGCGGAAGAGCTGGAGGCTCTGCCGGCTGAAGCCGGCAGAGTCCGCGAAGCGGCGGCGGATGAGCTCGATCCAGCCGAGGTTGAGCAAGCCGATCGCCTGCCCGAGTCGATTGTCCTGTTCGCGGAAGCGCTCGATCGCCTCGCATTGGAATCTGGTGGCTGCGGGCAGCTCTCGGCGGTCGGTGGCGACGTTGCCGAGGACGAGCAGGGCGCGGCCCTCTGCGAGCGCGTCGTGTGCCTGGGCGGCGCGGATCCGGGCTTGCTCGGCGAGGGCGTGGGCGGCGTCGAGGTCGAGTTGCCGCTCGGCGAGGACGGCGGCCCCTCTGAGCGCCTCGGTGCGTGCCGGGTGCGGTTCGAGCTCGTCGCTCGTGAGGGCGTGAGCAAGCCGTCGCCGGCCTTCGGTGGCGAGGCCGCGCGTCCACCAGTAGTGCCAGAGCGCGGCCGCAAGCCGGATCTCCTCGTCGGCCGAGCCGGGACGATGGAGGTTCTCGAGCGCGGCGTTCAGGTTGTCGCGCTCCGCGTCGAGCAGGTCGAGAGCGGCTGCGTGTCGGGCGCCGAAGAACTGGGCGGCCGCGCGTTCGGCGAGCTCGAGGTAGTGCGCGGCGTGGCGTTCTTCGTAGACGGTGCGCTCGGTGGCGAGCAGTTCGAGTGCGTGCTCGCGAACGGTCTCGAGCATCGAGAACCGCTCGTCGTCCCGCCGCTGGACGAGGCTGCAGTCGACGAGAACGTCGAGCCGCGAGGCGTCCGCCACCCGGCTTGCGGCTTCGGCCGTCCAGCCGCCCGAGAACACGCCGAGACGGGCAAGCTCGCCTCGCACCGTCTCCGGAAGGAGATCGGTGCTCCACCGGAGGGTGTCGCGGAGGGTCTGCTGGCGTGCGGGCAGGTCGCGCGGGCCGCCGGCCAGCGACGTGACGCGGGCGGCTAGCAGCTCCGAGAGGGCGGCCGGCGAGAGCGTTCTCGTGTGGGCGGCGGCCAGCTCGACCGCGAGCGGCAGGCAGTCGACACGCTCGCAGATGCGGCGGATCTGGTCGCGCACCGGCTCGAGCCGGAAGCGAGGATCGAGCGCCTCCGCGCGTGCGGCGAACAGCTCGGCCGCTGCGTCGAGCGAGAGCGGCGAGACCGGGAAGACATGCTCTCCCGAGACGTGCAGCACCGCCCGGCTCGTGGCGACGACACGCAGCCGCGGCGCGCCCGCAAGGAGGGCGGTCAGCGCCGGCGCTGCCGACAGCAGCTGTTCCAGGTTGTCGAGGACGAGCAGCAGCTCGCGCTCGCGGAGCCAGCCTGCGAGCAGGTCCGCCGGCGTGCGGCCCGGCTGCTCCGCCAGACCGAGGCGCCGCGCGATCGTCGGCAGCACCAGGTCCGGGTCGCGGAGCGTGTGAAGCTCGATGAACGCGGCACCGTCGGCGAACGCCGTCGAGAGGCGATGCGCGAGTGCGAGCGCGAGCCGCGTCTTCCCGCTGCCGCCCGCGCCGACGAGGCTGACGAGACGCACGTGGTCACGACCGACCAGCGCGAGCAGCGCCGCGAGGTCGTCGTCACGGCCGATCAGCGGCGTGGCCGGATGCGGCAGCGGGAGCGTGCCCGGCCCGGTGTCGGCCGGAGCCGCGAGCACGGGATCGTGGCGGAGGATCGCCGCCTGCAGCGACCTCAGCTCCTCGCCCGGCTCGAGCCCGAGCTCGCGCCGGAGCGCACGCCGCACGTCCGTGAACGCCTCGAGCGCCTCCGTCTGGCGGCCGGCTCGGTAGAGGGCCAGCATCAGCCGACCGCGAAGGCCTTCACGTAGCGGGCGCTCCGCGACGAGCGCGGTCAGCTCGCCGACGAGCTCCTGATGACGTCCCAGCTCGAGGTCGGCCGTGATCCGCTCCTCGAGGCAGGCGAGTCGCAGCTCCTCGAGCCGCGCCGCCTCCGGGATCGCGAAGTTCTCGTACGCGGCATCCGCGAAGGCCGGGCCACGCCAGAGCCCCAGAGCGCGCCGAAACAGCGCCGCGGCCAGACGCGCGTTACCGGCGGAGCGAACGGCGCGCCCGTCTTCGAGCAACCGCTCGAACCGCTCGCTGTCCAGCTCCCGCGGCGCGACCCGCAGGACATAGCCCGGCGAGCAGGTCTCGAGCAGGCCGGCGGGCAGGACGTTCCGCAGCTTCGACACGTAGAGCTGCAGGAGCTTCGGAGCGCTCGCCGGCGGGCCGGCCGGCCACACGGCCTCCGCGAGCGCATCCGTCGCTGCAACCTCGTTGCGGTGCAAGAGCAGGTACAGGAAGAGCGTGCGTTGCTTCGCGGCCGTGACCTCGATCGGGAGGCCGTCGTGGGCCAATCGCAGCGACCCCAGAACGCCGTACTCCACGCGCCTTCCTCCCCAGCGGAACGCTCGCCCAACCGCGTCTCCCGATCTACTGCCGGCACGGCTCTACCGAAGTTCTACCGGCGCGCGCGAACCTCCGTCCATGCAGGATCAACCCGCCTACGTCGTCGTCGCGGACATCCCGGTCAGCTGGCTCGACTACTGCGACCGCCCGCCGGTTGCCGCGCGGCCGGGTCTGCTCGTGGAGGTCGCGGGCCCGACGGAGGAAGGAGTTCGGCGGATCGAGATCTGGCACCCCGAGGCCGGCCCAAAGACGGCGGTGTCACCGGCTGACGGCGTCACGGTCCGCGTCCTCCACGCAAGGCGATTCTGGACCGCGCCCGCCCCTTCCAGCGACCCGACCTGAACGCAGTACCCCGCCGAAAACAAGGAGGAGAAACGATGGATCTCGGAACCCGTCGCTCGAACCACTCTCGCCGCTCGGCCAAGGCGAAGCTCTGGGCGGTCGCTGTCCTGGCGGCGCTCGCGGCGCTGATGCTGCTCGCGTCGGCGGCGCCCGTCTCGGCACGCACCGGTGACGCGCTCGTGATCGGCACGGGCAACTTCGCCTGCGTCAACTTCTGCGTCGCCAACGACTACAAGGGCTACAAGCTGACGGGACTCGACGCGGGAATGGAGTTCCCCTACTCGGTCTTCGTCGTCCGCCAGACCTACGACGGTGGCATCTCGGGTCACCCTGCCGGCTTCGCGATCACCGGCGAGTCGAAGGGCGGCACCGGCGTCTTCGGGCTCGCCCACGGAGCGGGGGCCGGCGTCTACGCCTCCAACGACTCCACCGGCGCCGCCCTCTTCGCGCAGGCGAAGCTTGGCGACGCGGTCAGCGGGAGCACGCCGGCGAAGGATCGCAGCGGCGTCTTCGGAGTCGCGACCGGGGACGGCTGGGGCGTCACCGGCAGAACCGGATCGGCCACGCACGCAGGCGTCTGGGGCGACAATACCGGTGCGAACAACGGCATCTACGGATCGAGCCACGGCGCCGCGGCAAGCGGCGTCTACGGCGAAAACCTCTCCGGCGGCTACGGCGTCGCCGGCCGCGCCAACGGCGACAACCCGGCGATCCTGGCCGAGAACACCGGCTCCGGCGACGGGCTCGAAGCCAGCACCGAAGCCGCCGACAAGGCCGGCCTCTATGCCCACCACGACGGCTCCGACCCGGGCAACGGCGTCACCGCAGCTTCGACCAACGGCGCCGGCGTCCACGGCGAAGGCTCGACCAACGGCGTCGAAGGGATGACCGGCTATCTGTACGGAAGCGGCGTCTACGGCGAGAACACGAACGCCTACGGAGGCTTCGGCGTCGCCGGCCGATCGGCCGCGCAGAACGGCGTCGGCGTGCTCGCCGACAACACCGCCGGCGGCGTCGCACTGGAGGTGAACGGCAGGGCGAGCTTCAGCCGCAGCAGCGTCGTCAGCTTCAGCGGCGCCTCGTTCGTCATCACCGGAATCCCGCTCACCGGGAGCAGCTCCGTGCTCGCGACCCTGCAGACCTACTCCGGCAAGGCGCCGACGCTCGCGATCCTCTCTGCCGTCCCGAACCCGTCGGCGGACTCGATCACGATCCGGATGAGCCAGGCCGCCCCCGCCGGCACGAAGGTCGCCTACTTCGTCGTCAACTGACGCCCGCCTCTGCCAACCAAGGAGATCGAACGATGAAGCGCGTCACGCTCCTCGCCGTGCCCGCGGTCGCCGCGGCCGTGCGGCGTCTACGCCTCCGGCCGGTCAAGGAGAAACCGATCACGCTCACAGTCTCCAAGAGCGAGAAGACCGCGCAGCTGCTGTGGTGGCAGGGCTCGCCGACAGTGTGGACAATCAAGCGCCGACTCGTCCGGCCGACGTTCGCCAGGGTCTCGCTGCTCGCCATCTCGTTCTGCGATGCTCACGGTGGGGAACTTGATCCTCCTCCTCAAGGGCGCGCGATGAGGACGCATCGCCCATCCCGACGCTTGCTCGCCCCCGCACCGGCTGGAGTTGCATTGCTCGTCGCGGCTCGCCGGGGCCGCGATCGACGCGGAGGCGCACCAGGTTTGGAAGCCAACCCGCGCGCCGCACGCCCCGGCCAAGGCGGACATGCTCGGCGCACGCTCTGCTTCCTACTTGCGGTTTCGGCTCTGGTTTCCGGCCTGGCCCGGGTGGAGCAGGCGGCGGCGGATCGGCTTGTCCTCGGCCCGGCGGAGGCGCCAGGGCTGAGGCGGGTGGCTGGGAGCGTTGCCGCCGGAGCGCGCGCCCTCGAGGCGGGCTTGCGTCCGGCTCGTCTGGCCGTCGGCGGGATCCGCGGGGCGCAGGTCTCGCATTTCGCGGGGAGCGAGGGCGAGCTCTGGTCGCTCGCCGGTCTACTCGCGTCGCCGGCCGCAGCCGCTCGGGTCGTCCGTGAAACGGCTGTCGCGGCAAGGCGGGCGCACCTGGCTGCCGCACGGATTCGGATCGGTGACGACGCCTGGGTGTTGCAGCGGCGGGCAGGAGGTTCAGGGCCGATCGTCGTACTCTGGCGAGTCGGGATCGGTATCGGCGCCGTCCTCCTTCGCAATCGGGCCGGCGACAGGGACCTGGCTCTCTCCTACGCTCGGTTGGACGACGCCCGCATGCGTCGAGCACTGACCGAGGACGCCTGGCAGCACGCACTGGACGGGATCGGCGCGAACGGCGCCGTCTCGCGGAAGGTGGCGCTCGATCTGTTCGCGCTCGCGTACGGTCCGGTGCCCGGGACACGGAGGCCGCCCGGCAAGGACAGTGTCGGCGGCGTGGACGGAACCCTGCCGGCCGAGCTGATCCTGGGATTCTGGCCGGGCCTGACGGCGGCGCAGCGGGCGACGGCAGCTCGGGCGCTCGGCGTGACAGGAGTCGCCCCCGGCGGCCGGAGGCGCATGCCGGCGCGGGCCGGCCGCATGGCGCTGCGCTCGGACGACCCGACTGCGGGCGATCCGAACTTCAAGCCGAACGCGTTGATCCAGTCGCTCGCCGAGAGCTGGGTGAAGGTGTACGAGGCGAAGCTCGGGCCGTTACGGCTGAAGATCCTGGCCGGGACGACGACAGCGGCGAACCCGGACGACGCGAACGCAGCGACGGTGCCGGTCGACGCGAACGGAAGGGTGCTTCGGAGTCTGCCGGAGGACGGCTCGGGCTACTGCTGGATCCGGGTGTTCCCGCTCGGCTTGCAGGGGACGCCGTTCGTCAGGTTCAGCCTGGCGCACGAAGTCTTCCACTGCTTCGAGGACGACCTGCTGCTCGAGGCGCGACGCTTCCCGCTCATGCTTCCCTGGCTGACCGAGGGGGCGGCCGTCTACGCGTCGCTGGCCGTCGACTCGCCGCCCTGGAATCCGGTCGACGTCCGTTGGAGGCCCGGCCTGGCCTGGTTCAACGAGTACCTGAACACTTGCACGACCCCGCTGTTTCAGCGCAGTTACGACGCCGCGGGGTTCTTCGCGCATGCGCAGGATGCGTCCGGAAGCTTCTGGAAGGACATTCCCGCCGCGCTCGTCCTCGCCGGCATCGGCGGCAGCGAGGGAGGGTTCGCCGGAGCCGGTGGACCGGGGAAGGCGCGGCTCGACTCTTGGGGATCGAGCGTCTATCTGAAGGGGACGCGCGGGTTCGACTGGACGGCGACCGCCCCGGTCGCGCCGCCGTCGAGCGCGAGTTGCCCGGACACGCCGATCGGCGGGGATGCGGACGTGAGGGCTGCGCCGTACACGCTCTCGCCGTACACGATCAGCCCGGGCGCAGAGTCCGCGGAGCGCCCGCTGCTGCACGTCCAGATCAGCGGTCACGCCCGGCTCGCCGACGGCCAGATCGACACGACGGCGCTCGATGATGCCTGGTTCTGCGTGGGGCAGCGCTGCGAGTGCGCGCCTGGGCAGGAAGGGACGCCTCCGCCGGCGCCGCGGCTGACGCTTCCGGCCGACCTCGCCCTCACCGGTGCCTCCACCGGCGCGCGCGGCTCGGTGACCCTCGAGTCGCTCGAGCGGTACTGCAAGCAGCGGCAGAAACCGCCACCGCCGCCACCCACGCTGCCGCCGCTCGGTTGCGGCAACGGCTGCGGCACCTCCTACGGGGACCCCCACCTCGTGACGCCCGACAATCGGGCCTACGACTTCCAGCTCGCGGGCGAGTTCACGCTGGTGAAATCGACGAGCGACGATCTCGAGATCCAGGTGCGGCAGCAGCCGTACCCGGGTCAAGGCCCCGTGTCCGTGAACACGGCATTCGCGGCCAGAGTGGCGGGCGACCGGGTCGGCTTCTATCCCGGAGACCCCGTGAATGTGCGCGTGAACGGGGCCGGGTTCGAGCCGACGCGAGCGTTCCGGCGGCTTCCCCACGGAGGCCGGATCCGTCTCGTCTACCGCCAGGCCGAGCTGGTCTGGCCGGACGGAAGCGAGGCTGTCGTCTCGCTTGACGGCTTCGGTCTCCACCTCCTCTTCGTCCCCGCCGCCTCCCGCCGCGGGGCGCTGACGGGCCTCTGGGGAAACTTCAACGGTCGCGCGAGCGACGATTTCGCGACCCGCAACGGGAGGCGGCTCGACGAGCGGCTCGTCCTCGCCAGCGGCCACGGCCCGCCACACGGGCAATTCCGCGTTTTCGGGGACAGCTGGCGGATCAGCCAACGCCGCTCGCTGTTCGATTACGCGCGCGGCCAAACAACGCGGACGTTCACGATCCGCAACTTCCCACGCACCGCGGCGCAGCAAGAAGCGCTCGCCAGACGCGCCGCCGAAAGGGCCGCCGAAAAGGTCTGCCGCAGCGCCGGGATCAAAGACCCGCGGCTCCTCGAGAACTGCGTCCTCGACCTGGTCACCACCGGCGACAACCGGTTCGCGACCGCCGGCGCAACCGTGCAAAGGCTCGCGGGCACGTTCGGAACGCCGCCCGCGGGCGGCGGCTCGAGCGCGATCACCCGCTGGGCATCGATCCTCAACGGCGGCCCCGTCTCCGTCGTCCCCTCCCTCCTCGTCGACGGCGAGACCGCCGTCGTCGCCGACACCCCCGACCGCAGCACCGCCGAGGCGGCCTCATTCACACCCTCGACAAGCACGGACGCCCCCGGCTTGCGGCGCACGACGATCATCAAGCTCGCGGCGGGAGCAGGACTGACCGACCCGGTCCTGCTCCCACGGGCCGGCGGCGGAGTTCAGGTAATGCTCTCGATCCCCGGCCAGGGCGCCTCCTTCGCAGCCCGCAACCCCGACGGCAGCTTCGCGAGACCGGTACAGGCCACGACGGACTTTCACGCCGCCGGAGGCAACCCCGCGATCCTCGGCCCGGACGGATCGCCGATCTGGGCAAGCGCCGGCAGCCTCCAGCTCTACCTCTCATCGGGAGCGACGGCAGCGGTCAGCAAGTCGCTCCAAAACTCCGTGCCCGGCGGCGGGATTCCCTTCAACCCCAGCGTCGGCCGCAACCGCGCCGGCCGCTACTGGCTCGCGTGGTCGCAACGAGGAGGAACCGCTCCGCCAGGCCTCTACATGCTCCCGTTCGACCCCGCCTCGCTGAACGCAACCGGGCCCCCGCAACACGCACCCGGCAGCACAGAGACTGGCAGCGGACGCCTCAGCCTCGCCTGCGCCGCCAGCTGCCGGCTCGTCTACTTCTCCGGCCTCGACCAAATCGCCTCGTGGACGTATGGCGAAAAGTCGGCGAGCGCAGTCGCCGCGATCCCGAAGGTCGCCCTCGGCGCCGCCCTCACCGCCAGCTACACAAAGAGCGGACGCCTCTGGGCCACCTGGTGGAACTACACCGCCCACCGCTTCGAGACCAAGCTCGGCGACAGCACCGGACACGGAGGACAAACCATCCCGATCGGCCACCCGGCCGGCAAGTCGACGGTTCCCGGGCCACTTGTCGGAGCCATCGCGGGGAGCGACCTGGCCCTCGTCTCCAACTGGGGCACCGGACTCACCCACTACTACCGCTACGTCAACGTCATCCCACCCCCGGCCTGAGCACGGCGGCGTCCACCCGCATGTGGATCAAGAGTGGCCGTCGGAGTCGCGGCCGCTCAGGTGTCCCGACGGGCGAGCAACAGTGCGGAGATCGCGATCGCCGCGGCGGTGTAGGCGCCCGACCCTGCCTGGTACTGACGAACCGGGCCAACCGCGCCCTGATCGTCCGCATTAACGGAGGCGATCGAGAAACAGTCCGGCGGGGGCTGAAAATCCGTGCCGGGCGAACCGAGCGCTGGACGGCGCCGGCTTGGCCGCCTCGGCGAAGGATCCGAGTGCTCGCCGTCGACGTCGGGGCGCCCGATGAGCGGACGCACAAGCTGAATCCGACGCCGAAGAATGATGTCCCCATGTGCGTAGGGGCGCGGCGAACGGTTCATCAGTGTTGCGGCGATGCCTGACGGATCAGTTCCTCGGCCTCCCCCGGATCTCCCGTCTCGAACTCGGAATGGAAGAGCGAGCGGGTCATCTGCCAGCGCAGCGCCGGGTTCTCGCCGGGTCCCTCGAAGACATCGACCATGCGCTGCGCGATCAACACGCAGACGTCCCAGCGTTGGCGTTCAGCTGCGGTCGTCACATACGGCGGCCGCGGCGTGTCGGTCGGGTCGAGCGCTTCCGGAGCGAACTCCACTCCTCCCACCGCCCTCGCTAGCGTCGCGATCCGCCGAGGATATAGCGGATCGTCGCCGGATACCAGCGACGTCCGCCCTGCGCGGTCGGCACAGCGTCCTCATTCAGGCGGTCGGCGATCGCCGCCAGCGTTCTTCCGGCGGCGCGCTCGCGCTGGATCCGCTCGACCACCGCGGCGGGAAGTGCGGGCGGTCGGCCGATCCGCACCCCCTCCGCCTTCTTCACTGCAAGTGCCTCTTTCGTGCGGACGCCGATGATCCGCCGCTCCCACTGCGCAACCGACGCCAACACGTTCGCGACCAGCTCACCCTGCGGCGTCGACAGGTCGAGGCCGAGGTCGAGCGCGACCACGTTGAAGCCGCGCTTACGCGCCTCCTCCAGCACCCGCGCGAAATCGATCACCGAACGGCTCAGCCGGTCGAGCTTCGAAACGATGATCCCCGACGCCTCCCCCGAACGGCAGGCGTCGAGCGCCGCCCGCAGGCCAGGCCGGTTCATCGACTTCCCGGAGAGAGCGTCCTCCTCAACGCGGAGCAGCTGCCAGCCCCGCCGCGCGCACTCAGCCGCGATCGCGTCTCGCTGCGCCTGGAGTCCCGCACCGTTCGCACCTTGCTCCTCGGTGCTCACGCGCACGTATCCGACAACCGTTTCGCCCGCTCCCACACCCAGAGTTTATAGAAACCGAGCAGATGCTATACAAGCGAAGAGGTGGAGCCGCTAGAGGGAAGGGTCTCCCGGCGCTCAGTCGGCGTCGCGCGCAGAAGCCCCAGGACTTGTTCGCTGGGTGGCGCGAGCCAGCCGGCGCAGCCTGGACGGAGTCGCCGCCACCGCCTCCAGCGCTGAAGCCGCACCCTCCAAACGAGCAGCGACCCCCTTCGACGCCGACAATTCGCCAGCCGCGATCTTCGCTAGCAACGCTTGCAGCGTTCGCGCCGCCTGCATGATCTGAGACGCGGTCACACCTCTATCATCGCGGCGCGGCCGGACTTCGACGACGGCTCGGCTGGGCCGGCAGCGCTGTCGAGGAGGTCTGGCCCGAGGTCGCGGGCTCGGCACGCGCCCTTGGATGTTCGGGCTTTCTGCCGGTTCGTTTCTAGTCGGCGAGCGCAAGCAACTGCTGAATAGGACGTAGAGCGGCGAGTCCGCGGCGATGGGTGCCCGCGAGCGGTCGAGTATCTGTTGGATCGTTCGCTGCTGGAAGTCCAGCCCCGTGCGATTCGCCGCGTACGCCTTGAACTCGCGTCGTTCCTAATCGGAAGCGCGCGGTAGCCGTCAATGATCGATTTCCAGCCGGGAAACGTTCCGCAGCGCTTGTGCCGCATGACCTCGGCGACCGCCTCATCCGGGAGAGCGCAGATGTTGTCGGGCGGCGCGAACGTGAGCACCGTGGGCGGGGGCCGGCCGGCTGGCCATTCGGCAACCAGCCGTTTGAGCCGCCGTCGCCAAGCAGACACGCCGCGGATGGCGCCTCGACAGGCCCGCGGGAGATGCCAAGGTCGACGGCGTGATCGCGCTCGCTGTGGCGCTTGATCGCTCACAGCAGGTTCAGCCGACGGTCCGCCTTCTCGGCTGGCTTTGATCGGATCGAGCCGGTCCCCTGCTGACGGGTAACGGCGCCAGTCGTTCTCGGAATCGAACGGCTCTGGCGGCTGATGCTCAACACTGGCCCGTGACGGGTTTCCCGGACGCGGAAGTCCGTCAGCCACTCGCCGCCGTTCAGGTCGCTGTACCTCAGGAAGCCGAAGCCGCCCGGAACTGCATCTGGGCCGCGGAGACGACGGACTACAGGGTCGAGCTGTTCGTCAGCCCGATGTGCTTGCCGTTCGGCGAGGGCGCCCAGCTCCTGGGGGCGAAGTCCGTGAGCACGGCCGGGGCCGGCGGCTGGTCTCTCTTGGTCGCGGCTCTCGCCTCCGAGCGCGGCGCGACGGCGACCGCCACCCGCCTCGTGTCGAACGACACCTCGCAGTTCTCGAGCTGCGCGGCGACGCGGTGAGGAGCCCCGTACGTGTGCGAGCCCTCGCGGGACTGCTCCCGATCCTGGGGCTCGTCGCGCTCTCGAGCGCGGAGACGGCGAGCGCGGCGACCTTCGTCGTTCGGAACACGAACAACTCCGGCCCGGACTCGTTGCGTACCGCGATCCTCGCCGCCAACGCGACCGGAGCGACTCGATCAAGTTCGCGATCCCCGGCGCCGTTCCGTACACGATCACGCTCACGAGTCCGCTGCCGGCGGTGACGAAGCCGGTCACGATCAACGGCCAGAGTCAGTCCGGGTTCGCCGGCGCGCCGGTGATCGAGCTCGCGAACGGGACCGGGAACCCCGGTGTCGTCGGCATCGACGTCGTCGGTGGTGGAAGCAGCGTCCTGAGTCTCGACGTCGAGGGTTTCGGGACGGGCATTCGCCTCCGGTCCGGCGACGCGAACACAGTCGTGGGATGCATCCTCAGCTTCGACTCGAGCGGGGGCACGCCCGGCCCGAGCACCGGCATCCAGATCAGCGGCGCCTCCGCCGGGAACATCGTCGGCGGCACCGGCTCGAACTCGGCGAACGTCGTCGGCGGCAACGTCAGGGGCGTCCTGATCGTGGGAGCCGGAACGACCGGGAACCTCGTCGAGGGGAACGTCATCGGCATCGGGTCGGGAGGCGGGGTCGGCGCGATCACGAACACGGTTGGCGTCTCGATCGCTGGCGGGGCGACGAAGAACACGATCGGCGGCACGAGCGCGGGAGCCCGGAACGTGATCTCGGGCAACCGCGGCGACGGCGTCGACATCGACGGCTCGCCGACGACCGGCAACGTCGTCGAGGGCAACTACGTCGGCGTCGACGACACCGGCACGTCCGGCCTCGGGAACGGCGCGAACGGCGTCACGGTCTCGGGCGGTGCGCACGGGAACAGGATCGGGGGGACGAGCGCGGGCGCGCGGAACGTGATCTCGGCCAACACGAGCGACGGCGTCGACCTGACCGGGTCGGGCACGAAGCAGAACCTGGTCGAGGGCAACTACGTCGGCACGGACGTGGCCGGAAGCTCGTCGCTGCAGAACGTGCGCGGCGTGGCCCTGCTCGCGGGCGCGCAGGCGAACACGATCGGCGGCACCACTGCCGGCGCCCGCAACGTGCTCTCCGGCAACCGTGACCTCGGCGTCTACGTCGACGGCTCCGGCACCGGCGGGAACGTGGTCGAGGGCAACTACATCGGCACCGACCCCGGCGGCAGCACGAAGGTCGCGAACGACACGGGTGTGTTCGTCGCGGGGAACGTGACCGGGAACACGATCGGCGGGACGGCGGCGGGCGCGCGCAACCTGATCTCCGGCAACGGAGGCGGCGTGGTCCTGCTCGGCCGCTCGACGATCCTCGAGGGCAACTGGATCGGCACCGACGCGAGCGGCGCGGCACCGCTCGGCAACGTCGTCGGGGGCGTCGCCGTCGCGGGGCACGGCAACGTCGTTGGCGGCACGAGCGCGGCGGCACGCAACGTCGTCTCCGGGAACGACGGCTACGGCGTGTCGCTGTCGGGGGAGTCGGCGGTCGTCGAGGGCAACGCGATCGGCGTCGATCCGACCGGAACCGTCCAGGTGCCGAACGACGCCGGCGCAGGCGTGCTGCTCGTCGACGGCGCCACCGGCAACACGGTCGGCGGCACGAGCGCCGGCGCGCGCAACGTGATCTCGGGTAACGGCGGCGACGGCATCTGCGTCTGCGGCCAGGTCACGAAGACCGTCGTCGCCGGCAACTACATCGGCATCGACCAGCCGGGAACCCACGCTATCCCGAACGCGGCGAGCGGCGTGGAGTTCGCCGGGAATCCCTCCGCGAACACGATCGGCGGGACGACTGCCGGAGCCCGCAACGTGATCTCCGGCAACGACGGCAGCGGCGTTTCCCTGGGTAGCTCCGCGACGACGAGGAACGTCGTCGAGGGCAACTACATCGGCACCAACCCCGTGGGCGGAGCCGCGCTCGGGAACGGGTTGGCCGGCGTCGACCTCCGCGGCGGCGCACACGGCAACACCATCGGCGGCACCACGGCCGGAGCCCGTAACGTCATCTACGGGAACGCCGTCGGCGTCGAAATCTTCGACTCCGGTACGAGCGGAAACCTCGTCGAGGGCAACTACATCGGGACGAACGCAGCCGGCAGCGGCGCGCTCGGCAATCACTTCTTCGGCGTCGACGAGGGAGGCGGCGCGGGCGGGAACACGATCGGCGGCACGTCTGCGGCGCCCGGAACGTGATCTCGGCGCACCCGTTCGCGGGCCTCGAGCTGGGTGGCGATGGCAGCGTCGTCGAGGGTAATTACGTCGGCACGAACGCCGCCGGCACGGGTGCGCTGCCGAACGGCGAGGGCATCGAAATCCATGGCGGGCAGAACAACGTGATCGGAGGAGGAACCGCCGCCGCCCGAAACGTGATCTCGGGCAACGCGAACACCGGCGTCCGGATCGAGTTCCCCAGCACCACCTCCAACTTCTTACGCGGGAACTACATCGGCCTCGACGCGACCGGCGCGAAGCCGCTTCCCAACAGCCGCGGCGTCGAGATCCGCGACGGCGCCTTCGACAACGTGATCGGCGGCAGCTCGGCCGGTTACGGCAACGTGATCTCCGCGAATGCCGGCGACGGGATCGCGATGCGCGACAGCGGGACGCACCTGAACCTCGTGCTCGGCAACCTGGTCGGGACGGACGCCTCCGGGACGAAGGCTCGCGGCAACAGCGGGGCCGGCGTCTCGTTCTCGGCGGAGGCGTCCGGCATCAACCGGGTTGGCGGCAACACCGCGAACGAGTCGAACACGATCGCCTTCAACCACGGCGACGGCGTTCTCGTCGACGGCGCGAGCGGGCCGACGAACGGCGACATCGTGCTCCGGAACTCGATCTTCTCGAACACCGGGCTCGGGATCCGGCTCGCGAACGGGGGGAACGACGGCCAGGCGGCGCCGACGATCGATTCGGTCACGACTGGCAACACCACGACGACGATCGCGCTGAGCCTCTCCGGCGCCGCGCCCTCGGAGAGCTTCCGGATCGACGTCTACGCCAGTCCGAAATGCGACCCGTCGGGCGCCGGCGAGGGCAAGCAGTACCTCGGCACGAAGAACATCACGACCGACGGCAGCGGGAACGGGAGCGCCTCGCTCGGGACGCCGGCGCGTCCGGCCGGAGAGGCGATCACCGCGACTGCGAAGGACAACGGCACCGATGACTCGTCGGCGTTCTCCCTGTGCAGGGCGACTCCGTAGCCGCGACGCTCTCAAGGGTCGCCTTCCTCGTTGACCCCGAGCAGAGCTGCTGAAGCCGCAGGCGGCAACAGGCCCAAACCGCTGGACGGTCGAAGCGACCAGGCGGCGAAGAAGAAGCGCCCGTCAAGCCGACTCGATGTCTTCACAGGAATGGCATTCTCCAACCTCGTGAACCGCTCCGGGAAAGTTGCAGGCTCCTGTCCTTGAGAGGATGGAGTCATGTCAGGTACGTCGAGGAGGTACGCGCCGGAGGTTCGTGAGCGTGCGGTGCGGCTGGTGGTTGAGCTTCAGGATGAGCACGGGTCGCAGTGGGCCGCGATCGTCTCGGTCGCGGGGAAGATCGGTTGTACGCCGGAGGCGTTGCGGACTTGGGTGCGCCGGGTCGAGGTCGATGCGGGTTGCCGCCCGGGCGTGAGCTCGGACGAGCGGGAGCGGCTGAAGGAGCTCGTGAGAATCGCGAGCGGCGCCAGGCGAACGAGATCTTGAAGTCGGCGTCGCTTTTCTTGGTCGTAGTCGATGGCTCGCCTGCCGCCTCCGCTGCGGTCGACGCCGGTCTCGACCTGGCGGTCGAGCTCGGCGCGCCCGTGCGGTTCGTCCATGCGTCGTCGCCGCTCGCGTCCGGCATCGACGCCGGGATGATCGTCGTCGGTTCGCGCGGCCTGGGCGCCGTCGCCGGGACCGTGCTCGGAAGCGTCTCGCAGAACCTGATCCGCTACGCGGCGCAGCCCGTGCTGGTGGTTCACGCGCCGGCCGCGTAGCTCGCGGCCGGCTTGAACGTCGTTCGCCGCCATGTCATAGTCGTCACAGGGATAGGCGGCGAGGGAGAGGAGCAAGTC
>Ga0070741_10000909_pt1 | contig 97737 bp, 79 predicted proteins | sample Coa_R1_4_FD_66440 | JGI IMG/M metagenome (GOLD analysis project Ga0070741, IMG submission 66440) | Surface soil microbial communities from Centralia Pennsylvania, which are recovering from an underground coalmine fire - Coalmine... | ecosystem: Environmental > Terrestrial > Soil > Unclassified ... | reverse complement strand
ATGAACGATGAACGATGAACATGGGACGAAGTGCTCCGTTTCTCCTCGTTCTCGTGCCTGTTCCCGTCGTTCAGGATGGAAACGATGAACGATGAACGATGAACGATGAACATGGGACGAGATCCCTGTTCCCCGTGGTTCCCCGTTCCCCGTTCATCGTTCATCGTTCATCGTTCATCGTGAATCCTTTCTGATACCCTTCCCCGGTTCAAAAATCGACGAAGTGAACGGAGCGGGCGATGGAGCGTTTCTCGGCGCTGATCGGGTTTGTGCTGATTCTGGCGATTGCGTATCTGCTGTCGAACAACAAGCATGCAATCCGATGGAAGACGGTGTTCTGGGGCCTGTTGCTGCAGATCATCATTGCGATCTGCGTGCTGAAGGGGGAGGCGATCTCCGGGCTCATGAAGAGCGTCTCGCCGGCGTTGTCGCGCGGTGTCGCCGCCCTGATCTTCGTCGGTCTCGCCGTCGCCGTGTACTTCGTGACGAGAGCTCTGCCGGAGAGCACGAAGCGGCTCACCTGGTCCGTGTTCGGCGTGCTGACCGCGTATCTCTTCCTCTCCTACAACCTGCTGGCGTTCCTTTTCGAGAATCTGAAAGAGGTCGTCAACAAGTTGATCGGTTACACCGGCGAGGGCTCGAAGTTCGTCTTCGGCGCGCTGGGTGATTCGGGGAACACGAACATCGGTTTCGTCTTCGCGACGATGGTGCTGCCGACGATCATCTTCATCGCCTCGATCTTCGCGATCCTCTATTACATCGGCGTGATGCAGCTCGTGGTCAAGTTCTTCGCGAAGATCATGACGCGCTTCATGGGTGCGTCAGGCGCGGAGTCGACGTCCGTGGCGGCATCGATCTTCATGGGCCAGACCGAGGCGCCGCTGACGATCCGGCCGTTTCTGCCGGATATGACGATGTCCGAGCTCATGACGATCATGACCGCCGGCATGGCGCACATCTCGGGCGGCATCATGGCTGCCTACGTGCTCGTGGCGAAGGTGGACGTCATTCATCTGCTCACAGCGGTCATCATGACGGCGCCGGGCGCGATCATGATGTCGAAGATCATCGTGCCGGAAGTCGATACGCCGAAGACGGGAGGCGATGTCGAAGTCGTCGTGCCGAAGCAGGATGTGAACATCATCGATGCGGCGGGTCGCGGTGCGATCGAAGGTCTGCATCTCTCGCTGAATGTGGCCGGCATGCTGATCGCGTTCATCGCGCTCGTCGCGCTGGTGAACGGCATGTTCAAGTACGCGCACACGATCGTCCCCTTCGTGCCGGAGTCACTCGACCTCGTCCTCGGCTACATCTTCCGTCCGATCGCATGGGCGATGGGTGTGGCGTGGAAGGACTCGATGGAGGTCGGCAATCTGCTCGGCACGAGGATGGTGCTCAACGAGTTCGTGGCCTTCGCGAAACTCGGCGACATGGTCAAGGCGCATCCGATCGGAACGCCGGGCTCGCTCGATCCGCGCAGCTTCGTGATCACGACGTATGCGCTCTGCGGCTTCGCGAACTTCTCTTCGATCGCGATCCAGATCGGCGGCATCGGCTCGCTCGCTCCGTCACGCCGCGGCGATCTCGCCCGCCTCGGCCTGCGAGCCATGCTCGCCGGCACACTGGCGAATTTTCTGACCGCGACGATCGCGGGGATGTTGTTGTAGTTGCTGGTTGCGCGGGCTCGCGGGCTCGCGGTAAAGTCGGAGCCGGCTTCCTCCGGCTCCGCGATTTCCTTCCCGCCTTGCTCTTCGGCGCCACGCTATGTGTATGCCGAAACTTGAAGACCTGGTCACGTTCCAACGCGCAGTCGATCTCGTCGTCACGATCTACGACGTAACCGCGCCGTTTCCTCGACAGGAACTGTACGGACTCACTTCGCAGCTTCGACGCGCAGGAATCAGTCTCGCGAGCAACATCGCGGAAGGGCAGGGGCGGCTGACCCCGGGCGAGCGGCGGCAGTTTCTGAGTCAGGCCCGCGGTTCGTTGTCGGAGATCGAGGCTCAGGCGATCATCGCCGAGCGTCTCGGATTCCTGACTCCCCAGAATCACGAAGCGATCAAGGCAGGTGTGCAGAAAACCGGTCGCGCGCTAACCGGCTTCATTCGATGGGTGAAGAGCCTGGATGACAAGACCGCGAGCCCGCGAGCCCGCGCAACCGCGAGCCCAACTCATCGAAGCGCTTCAATCAAAGCCCGCACATCCGGCGGCACCGGCGCAGAAAACATCCCCACCGGCAACACCAACACCTCGGCGTGCAGCGCCTGACGGGGGAACGACGAGAATACTTTCTGCAGCTTCTTGTCGGGGATTCCTTTCCATTGCGGGCCGGAGTAGATCGGGTCGCCGATGATCGGGTGGCCGAGGTGTTTGAGGTGGACGCGGATTTGATGAGTGCGGCCGGTGCGCAGCCGGCAGCGCAACACGGATGCGTAACGCAGGCGCTCGACGACTTCGTAGTCGGTGATTGCGGCGCGGCCGCTGGAGATCACGGCCATACGCTTGCGGTCGCGCGGGTCGCGGCCGATCGGTGCGTCGATCGTTCCCTTGTCGCGTGAAGGTGTGCCGTAGACGACCGCGATGTACTCCTTCCGGACTGCAGGTGTGTTCCACGCTGCGGTGAGTGCGCGATGCGTCGCGTCGTTCTTCGCAATCACCATCACGCCGCTCGTTTCCTTGTCGAGCCGGTGCACGATTCCGGGACGAAGCTCGCCGCCGACTCCGCTGAGATCCTGTACGTGAAACGCGAGCGCGTTGACGAGAGTCCCGTCGTAGTGGCCGGCGGCGGGATGAACGACGAGTCCGGCAGGCTTGTCGATGACGACGAGGTTCTCATCCCCGAAGAGAATCGTCAGAGGGATGTCTTGTGACACGACTGTTGCCGGAATCGGCGCAGGAATGTCGATTGAGATTTCCTGACCGCGCATAATGCGGTGCGACGCTTTCGTGACGACGATTCCATCGATCGTGACGCGCGCGTCTTCAATCCAACGGGCGAGGGAACTGCGGCTGTGAGCAGGGAACAATTCGGCGAGTGCTCGATCAAGTCGCGATCCTTCCTGCTCAGGTCGAACGGCAGCAGCGAGGCGGGTCACGTTCCGAGTCTAACGTGCTACGATGCCCGGCGAACAAGTGACGAATGCAGTCGGAGATCCGTATAACTCTCGATCAATATTTTTCCGTTGATCGGTTTTGCTCTTCGCTAGAATGTGCCGTAAGCAAATCCGGTCCTCGGGCGTCGAATACAAATACACAGTCGTAAAGGGGAGAATATGTTCAATTTGAAGAAGTTTGCTGTTGCAGCAGCGATGACGCTCGTCGCTGGAAGTGCGTTTGCGACCAACTTCCGTGCTGCTGATCAGGTGTACGTGCCGATCGCAGGACACGTCGCGGGCGGCAGCGGTACGTTCATCTCCGATGTCTTCCTCTCGAACCTCAGCACCGATGCAGTCACGGTGACTGTGGTGTTCGTTCCGCTCGGCGCCTCAGGCTTGACCGGCGCGCCGGCGACATTCCCCGCGATTCAGCTCGCCGCCGGCGAGCGCAAGGAGTACATCGACTTCTTCCAGTCGGCGCTCGGTCTTTCCAGCGGTATCGGCCAGCTCATCTTCAATGCGTGCAAGCAGGGAGCGGATTGCGGCCCCGCGACGCAGGACGCGAACGGCGTCAGCCCGTTCTTCCGTCCGATCAGCGTCGAGAGCCGCATCTTCCAGATTCCTCCCGGAACGACGCTCTCGGGCAACCCGCCGACCACCGGCCAGGCGTTCGCCGGCTTCCCGTGGTACAGCTTCGTTTCGTCTGACTCCGCTTCCGTCGGACTCGACAAGGTCTTCATCACCGGCATCCGCAACACCGGTACGGTCGGCCAGGCAGGCACCTACCGCGGCAACATCGGTCTCGTGAATGCGTCGCAGTACTCGACCACGACGCTCGCGGTCAAGCTGTTCGACGGCAAGACCGGCACGCAGATCGGTTCGACGGTTCAGCAGACGCTCGGACCTCTCGGCAACGTGCAGATTCAGCTGACGTCGTTCACGGGCTTCAGCGGTGCGACCGCGACCAACGCCTACGCGACGGTCGAGCAGGTCAGCAGCACGCCGACGAGCGATTCGCCGACCTCCTGCGGAACGAGCGGCTGCCCTGCGTTCTTCGCGTACGGTTCGGTGCTCGACAATGCGTCCGGCGACGCGACGACGCTCGAGCCGCAGTTCACGAAGGCGCTCACGGACGCGGCCCTCTCCTGCATCTTCACTCCGGCAACGGCGTCCTGCAAAGCTGTGACTGGCTTCCGCCGCGCTGCCAAGCACTAAAAGAAGTTCTCCGCATCGAATATGAAAGCCGCGCCGAAGGGCGCGGCTTTTTTTGCTTCGCTCACGGCTCGGGGCGCGCAGAGTTGACGTTCTCGCGTTACGCTTGCGACGATGGAACCGCTCACGCGTCGCGTACAGCGCATTCATCTTCCGCAGCCGGTTCCTGCCCGCCTTGGCACAGCGGAAGTCCTGCTCGTCGATCTCTCGATTCTCGGTGCAGGACTCGAGCATCACGTGCCGCTCTCGACCGGAACGCATGCTCGCATCGGGTTCCGATGGAATGACGAACTGATCGCCACGGAATGCCGGATCGTTCGCTCGCGCATCGAGCGCTTCTCGACCTCAGGCAGCGGGTTGACCGTGTATCACTCCGGCGTGGAGTTTCAGAACATGGCGCAGCACGCTCTCTGCCGCCTCAAAGAGATGCTCGCGTCGTTCGTCAGCAAAGCCCTCGAAGAGCAGAAGCTGAACGCGCGCGGCATCATGCCGCTTCACGACGTTGCGCGCATGCCGATCTTTCGTTTCGGCGGACAACTGACCGCCAACGCGAAGGACATCCGCGAAGCGGCCGGCGGCAGCGTGCTTCCCTCGGCGCGGATCACCGCGGAAAAGGGTTACGTCTCGTATCTTCTGGAGAACAGCGGATGGCGGAAGAAGCGGACTCACGATCCGGTGCAGCCGCTCGAAGGCTTCACGATCCTGGCGAATGAGGATCCCGCTCAGGTCGAGATGTTATGCGAGACGTATCGCGAGGCGGACACCGAGGGACGGAGGATGATTCGCCTCCTCGCGGAGCTCAGCATCGCCGAAGGGGAGGGGACCCAATAGCGTCCCTCGCCAGCGGCCGGAAGGGCTGCTTTCCACAGGAACAACATCGAACCGGGCGCTGTTGTCCGCTGTCGTAGCAAGTGTTACAATTCGACGGCTTTCGAGCAGCAAACTTTCGAAAGCGGCCGTTCGGCCGCTTTTTTTGTTGATGGTGGGTATGAGTTCGCTTCCTGAGAGGGTGGAACAGGAGATCGAGAAGATCGTCGCCTCCGAGGGACTCGAGCTGGTGCACATTGAGTACAAGAGGGAGGGACGGGGATTTCTCCTCCGCGTCGATATCGACAAGGAGGGTGGGGTGACGCTGGATGACTGCCAGCTCGTCTCACAGCAGATCTCCACGTACCTCGATGTGGATGATGTGATTCCGGGGCAGTTCGATCTGCAGGTGTCCTCACCCGGACTCGACAGGAAATTTTACAGGAAGTCTGACTATCAGAAGTTCATAGGCCGTCTCGTTCGCGTGAAGACCTCGAAGGCAATTCGAGGGCTGCATGTGATCGTCGGCCGGTTGAAAGAGTACGACGGCGAAAAGATCGTGGTCACGGATCCGGTGATGAAGAAGAACCCGGACTACGAGATCGAGCTGGCGGACATCAAAGAGACACGGTTGGAAGTGGAGATTTGAGGGTGCGCGGTTACGCGGATACGCGGGCTACGGCGCGGTGGTTTCACCGCGAGCCCGCGAGCCGGCGCAACGGCGCGCCAAGAGGGAACTAGGACTGATGTTCAACGACAAGGACATTAAGGCGCTGGCCTACGAGAAGTCGATCGATGTCGATCGCGTCTACAAGGCGCTCGAAGATGCGCTCTCGACGGCAGCACGCAAGTACTACAAGACTCGCGAGCCTCTCGAGGCCGAGCTCGATCGTACGACCGGCGGCATCACCATCTGGGTCATCAAGGAAATCGTCGAAGACGAGAACCAGATCGAAGACCCGCAGGCACAGTGGACTCTCGCCCAGGCGCACAAGGTCGACCCCAACGCCGAAGTCGGCGGCCGGCTTCGCCTGACCTACATCACGAAGGAAGTCGTCGACGTCGTCCGCGATCCGCACACGCAGATCCGCACGTACGAAGCACAGAAGATCGACTCCGAAGTCGAGCAGGGCGACGAGGTCAAGATTCCTCTCACCAAACCGCCCGACGAGCTCGGACGCATCGCCGCGCAGAGCGCGAAGCAGGTGCTGTATCAGAAGGTCCGCGAAGCGGAGCGCGAGAAGGTCTACAAGGAATTCGCCGACAAGGTCGGTGAGCTCGAGCATGGTTATGTGAAGCGCTTCGAGCGCGGCGACATGATCGTGGAGCTGAACAACAAGACCGAGGGATCGATCCCGCGCTCGCAGCAGTCGCGGGCCGAGCGGTATTCGGCCGGCGATCGCATCAAGGCGGTCATCGTCGATGTCCACACGCAGCCGAAGGGTCCGCAGGTCGTGCTGTCACGCACCGATCCGCGGCTGCTCATCAAGCTGTTCGAGATGGAAGTTCCCGAGATCTACGACGGGACCGTCGTGATCAAGGGAGCGGTGCGCGAGCCGGGTGAGCGGGCGAAGATCGCGGTGATGTCGCGCGAGCGCGACGTCGATCCGGTCGGTGCCTGCGTCGGCATGAAGGGCTCGCGCGTGCAGTCCATCATCCGCGAGCTGCGCGGCGAGAAGATCGACATCATCCCCTGGAACGAAGACATCGTCGTCTTCGCCCAGAATGCGCTGGCGCCGGCGAAGATCACGCGCGTCTCCGTGACGAGCGATGAGATGGCGCATCGCCCGCACCTCGATGTCATCGTCGACAACGATCAGCTCTCGCTGGCCATCGGCAAGCGCGGACTGAATGTCCGTCTCGCGGCCGAGCTGATCGGCGCGAAGATCGACATCAAGTCGGAAGAAGAAGTGAAGGGCGAAGTCGCAGACGCCCTCACCGCCATGCTGCAGGAAGCGATGGCCGAGTCGCGCGCGGCGACGAATGTCCACGACATCGAGAACATGCCCGCCGAATGGGCGGACAGGCTCGAGGACGCCGGCTACGACGATCTCGATTCGGTGATCAATGCGAGTGTCGATGATCTCACCGCGATCGACGGCGTCGACGAAGAGATGGCTAAGCAGATGATCGAGCACGCGCAGCGGCACGAGCAGGTCGAAGAGACTGACAACACCGGACTCGCCGAAGAAGAAGGCGAAGAAGGCGAAGAAGGCGAAGGCGACGCCTCGGAAGAAGACGAGACGGCCGCGGAAGCATCCGTAGAGTAAGGTTTTTCGGTTACACCCAAGGAGATTGAATGGCGGCAGCTAAGATCCGAGTGAGCGACATCGCAAAGAGGATGGGGAAGTCCGAGAAGGACGTCATCTTCCAGCTCCAGTCGCTCGGTGCGGAGGTTTCGGACGCGAACGCGGTGCTGGAGCCCGAAGTGATTCAGGCGCTCATCACCGGCAAGAAACTCGCGACACGTTCGCGTACGGTCATCCTTCGCGAGGATAAGCCGCAGGTCGAGAAGAAGAAGGAAGCCGTCCGGCCTCCTCGCCCGATCGTGCAGCCGCCGGTGCGGGCGAAGAAGGTGCAGCCGGTGGAAGAGCCGGCCAGCGCGACTCCTGCGCCGCCCGCCGTCATCATTCCGGAGTTCCAGGAGGCCGCGGAAGCCGAAGAGCGCGCCGCGAAGGAAGCGCCTCCGGCCGCCGAGAAGCCGCATCGTGCGCCAGCGCACGAGGAGCCGGCCGCAGCGGCCGAGCCGCAGGCAGCCCAACCAGCGGCTGCAGCCGAAGCTCCGGCAGGGGCCGCCACTCCCGCGTCCCAACCAGCGGCTGCAGCACAGCATCCGCAGCCGCACTCCCATCCGCATCCCCAACCAGCGGCTGCACCCAACCGGCAGATCGGTCCTACGGGCCCGCGCGCACGTGCGCCGCAGGGTCCGCGTCCGAACTACGCGGGGCAGGCGCCCGTCATGCGCCCCGGCGGCGGCCCGCAGGGTCCGCGTCCTTCGGGACCGGGCGGCGGTCCGCGTCCTCCGATGAATGCACGTCCTTCCGGTCCCGGTGGCCCGCGTCCGATGGGACCGGGCGGTCCGCGTCCCGGTGGTCCCGGCGGCCCGCGCCCGATGGGTGGTCCGGGCGGCCCGCGTCCCGGCGGTCCCGGGCTTCGTCCCGGTGGACCGGGACGTCCGATGGGCGCTCCTCCTCCGCCGCCTCCCAGCGGTGGCCCGATGGCGCCCCGCCGCAAGAAAGTCAGCGAGGGCGAAGATCTCTCGCCCAAGAAAAAGACGACGGGAAAACGCGGCAAGTCCGAGCGCCCGCAGGAAGTCGACAACGAACTGTTCACCAAAGGACCGTTCAGCGGCACGCAGATCATCAATGACGATCTCGGGCCGGACATCGTGATGCCGGAGGCCGACGACGACAAGCCGAAGACTCCGTCATCGCGCCGTGACACGCGCAAGCAGGCCGCGCCGGTTTCGGCGAAGGTCCTCAACTTCCAGCGGCCGACCGGCAAGGTCGCGCTGACGGAAGGCGTGACGGTGAAAGAGCTCGCCGACAAGCTCGGCGTGAAGGCGAACGACCTCATGAAGCACCTTCTGATGAAGAAGGGACTCATGGTGTCGATCAACGCGCCGCTCGGTGCCGAGCTCGCGCTCGAGATCGCAAAGGACCTGCAGATCGATGCGGAAATCGTCTCCTTCGAAGAGGCCGTCGAGCTCGAGACGATGGAGAAGAACAGCGGCACCGGCACGGTGCCTCGCGGTCCGGTCATCACGGTCATGGGTCACGTCGACCACGGCAAGACGTCGCTGCTCGACGCGATCCGCGAGACGAATGTCGCGGAGGGTGAGGCGGGCGGCATCACGCAGCACATCGGCGCGTACCACGTCGAGAAGCGCGGCCGCAAGATCGTCTTCCTCGACACGCCGGGTCACGAGGCATTCACGATGATGCGCGCGCGCGGCGCGAAGGTGACGGACATCGTCATCCTCGTGGTCGCGGCCGACGACGGCGTGATGCCGCAGACGAAGGAAGCAATCGACCACGCTCGCGCGGCGAAGGTGCCGATGATCGTGGCCATCAACAAGATCGACAAGCCGAATGCGAACGTCGAACGCGTGCGCCGCGAGCTCGCGGAGAACGGCGTGCAGGTCGAGCAGTGGGGCGGCGATGTCGTCTCCGTCGAGGTCTCGGCCAAGCAGCGCAAGGGGATCGACGATCTGCTGGACATGATCCTGCTCACCGCCGACATCCTCGATCTCAAAGCGAATCCCGAGCTGGCGGCCAAGGGCGTCGTGCTCGAGGCGAAGAAGGAAGTCGGACGCGGAATCGTCGCCACGGTGCTCGTGCAGGACGGTACGCTGAAAGTCGGCGATCCCTTCTTCTCCGGTTCCACATGGGGCCGCGTCCGCGCGATGTCGGACGAGCGCGGCGAGCGCATCAAGGATGCAGGTCCCGCGACTCCGCTGCAGCTCACAGGATTCGAGGATGTGCCGAATGCCGGCGACATGCTGCAAGTGGTCGATGACGAAACGCAGGCACGCGTGATCGGCCAGATGCGCCAGGAGAAGGTGCGCGAAGCGGCGCAGACGAAGGCGTCGCGCATGTCGCTCGATCAGCTCTTCCAGAAGATGCAGAAGGGCGAGGTCAAGGAGCTCAACGTCATCCTCAAGGCCGACGTGCAGGGCTCGGTCGAAGTGCTGGCCGACACCGTGCGCAAGCTCTCGACCGAGACGGTCAAGGTCAATGTGATCCACTCGTCGGTCGGCGCCGTGTCGACGAACGACGTGCTGCTGGCAACGGCGTCGGATGCAATCGTCGTCGGCTTCAACGTCCGGCCGGAGCGGAATGCTGCGGAGCTGGCGGAGAAGGAAGGCGTCGACATCCGCCTCTACACCGTCATCTACACGCTGGTGGACGAGCTGAAGTCTGCAATGGTCGGACTGCTCGAGCCGAAGTTCCAGGAAGTCTTCCAGGGCCGCGCCGAAGTGCGGAACACGTTCAAGGTGCCGAAGGCTGGTCTCGTCGCCGGCTGCATGGTCGTCGACGGCATCATTCCCCGCACTGCGACCGTTCGCCTGCTGCGCGATAACCGCGTGATCTACGAAGGCAAGATCGCTTCGCTGCGTCACTTCAAGAACGACGTCTCCGAAGTACGCCAGGGCTTCGAGTGCGGTATCGCAATCGAGAGGTTCCAGGACATCAAGGTCGGCGACGTGATCGAAGGCTTCAAGGTCGAGAAACTCGAACCGGCACTCACATAACTGCGTCCCCACGTCCCCCTCGCCCCGCTTCGCGGGGAGAGGGGTTCAGGGGTGAGGGGCGGTTCTAAATGCTCGTCGTCGTCGCACTCTTCGAGCTCTACATCGAATACGCGCAGTCTCTCAAGGAGAAGCGGATGGTGGTCAAAAGCCTCCGCGACAAGCTGCGCCATCGTTTCGAGATCTCGGCGGCGGAAGTCGGTCTGCAGGACGTTCACCAGCGTGCGAGGCTCGCCGTTTCCTTCGTCGTGACGGAACATGCGACTGCGGACGCGATGCTCGATAGAATCGTCGAGTTCATCGAGTCGAACACCGACGCGACGCTGACCGGCTTCACGAGCGAGAAGCTCGAATTCGACGAGACTGCATCATTGGGGTGAAATGAAAAAGACAAGACGCACCTCCCGCGTGGGAGAGATGGTTCGCGACGCGCTCGTCGAAGTCTTCCGTCACGATCTGAAGACCGACCTCGGCTTCACGTCGATCACGGATGTGGAAGTGAGTCCCGACCTCCATTTCGCACGCGTCTACATCAGCGGGTTGAAGGAAGACGAGACGCGCGAGGTCGTCGAGCGGCTGCAGGATTTGCGCGGCCGCGTCCGCAAGTTCCTCGGCGCACGCATCCGCCTGCGCTACACGCCCGAGCTCGACTTCCGCTACGACGAGACGACGATGCGCGCCAGCCGCATCGAGGAAATTCTCATGCAGGTCGCGCCGAAGCCCGCGCCGGAGCCGGAAGGGGAGCCGGAGGGAGAGGATGACGAGTCCTGAGCCGCGTCAGCGCGGGACGAACACGTTGTCTCTGTAGAACCGCAGCTCCGCGATCGACTCCTCGATATCGTCCTGTGCGCGGTGCAGTTCCAGCTTCGCGGGCGGTTCGTACTTCCCGCCGTACCACTCCTTCGCCAGCAGCTTGATCGAGCTCACGTCGATTACCTTGTAGTGCAGGAACTCTTCGAGGCGGGGCATGTACTTCGCGATGAAGCGCTTGTCCTGGCCGATCGAGTTGCCGCAGAGCGGCGCGGTTTTCTTATAGCAATACTTCTTGACGAACTTCAGCACCTGCTCCTCGGCGTCGGTGAGCCGGACGCCTTCGGACTCGATGCGGTCGAGCAGGCCGCTCCGTTTGTGCGTCCTCCGGTTCCAGGCGTCCATCATCGCCAGCTTTGCCTTGGGCTGGCGGATCGCCAGCACGGGCCCGCGCGCGATGATCTCGAGGTCGTAGTTTGTGATGATGACGGCGATCTCGATCAGAACGTTGCGGTCGGGGTCGAGCCCGGTCATCTCGCAATCGATCCAGACGAGGTTCTTCCTGCTCCGTGCCATGAGCCGGAATTCTTACACGAAGTTCGGTTCCCAGTCGTCGTCGAGAAGATCATCGAGGCCGGTGTTGTCCTCGTCCGGCATTTCGGGCTCGCCGCCGGTCGGCACCGGGAAGGGCCTGCCATCGGAGTCCTCGTCGCCCGGCGCAGTGAGGAACACGCACGGCTTCACTCCGGCTCTTCGGGCGCCGGCGAAGAGCTTGCGGCGCTCGCGCTCCGTGAGCGAATCGAGATTCGTGATCTCCCGGTCGCAGGTGGAGCAATGACGCCGTACGAGATCGGATCCGATGAGATCGTCCCACTTCTTCTCACACAAGAAGGTGAACCGGATCTCCATGCGATGAGTGTACGCCGGTTGAACGCGTTCGAAAAAAATGGCTGGTACTGCGGGCGAGGCGCTGCACTCCATCTGATATCCTCCGCGACCAAAATGCGCGACCGTGCCCCTCATCTCAAAGAACCACGCGCCGATGGCGTGCTCCTCGTCGACAAGAAATCCGGCATGACCTCTCATGATGTCGTGGAGGCGGTACGCCGTCGCTCCAACATCAAGAAGATCGGCCACACGGGTACGCTCGATCCGCTCGCGACGGGCCTGCTCGTCCTCTGTGTCGGCAAGGCGACGCGGCTGCAGAACTACCTCATGGGGATGGAGAAGACGTACGAGGGAACGATCCAGTTCGGCTGGGCGACCGACTCGTACGATGCGGAAGGGACGCCGGCAGGGGAGCCGGTTCCCGTCGACGTGACGCACATCGATTTCAAGCCGCTGCTGGCGAAGCTCACCGGCGAGCTCGAGCAGATGCCGCCGCAGTTCTCCGCGAAGAAAGTGCAGGGCGTTCGCGCCTATGAGCTTGCGCGCAAGGGCGAAGTCGCGAACCTGACTCCGAAGAAGGTCACGGTCTACGAATTCGAGATCACCAAAGTCGACGGATCGACTGCACAATTTCGTGTGCGGTCCTCGGCGGGCACGTACGTCCGCTCGCTCGCACACGAGCTCGGCGCCTCGGCCGGAGTGCCTGCGCACCTCAAGGAACTGCGCCGCACGGTCATCGGGAACTTCGACGTCAGAGATGCGATCACCGTCGACCGCGTCATGGAAGCCACCGCCGACCAGATTCTCGCGAAGCCGCAATTCCAGAGCATGAACGACATCGACCTTCCGCTGCCGAAGCTCCGCATCGACTGGAGCCAGCAGGGGAAGATGATGCAGGGGCAGGGCGTGATCATGACGCCGTCCGTCGCGGTCAGGCAGGGCGACCTCCTGGCACTCGGCAATCCGAGCGATCAGTTGGTCGTGATCGGCGAAGTCGCAAAGGTGCTGAGGGAGGGCGGCCCCGTCGAGGTCAAGCCGAAAGTCGTTCTGGCAGGGTAGCCAGGCAGGGCCGCCTTTTGGTTTCAACGAGATGCGAGTTGCCTGGCCAAAACCCGACCTCTCGGGATTGTTTTTCCCCACTCCCCCTGTTATGGTGTCGCGATTTCTAAGACTACGTGTATCTATAGGTACGCTTAACCGGTTAAGGAGACTGGATTTTGTCGACCACGAAAGAACAGAAGCATGACCTCATCAACCAGTTCGCCGTCCATGAGGGCGACACTGGCTCCCCGGAAGTGCAGATCGCACTTCTCTCGAACCGCATCACTTACCTCACCGAGCACTTCAAGACGCACGCGAAGGATCACCATAGCCGTCGCGGTCTGCTGAAGCTCGTCGGCCGCCGCCGCCGCCTTCTCGATTACCTCAAGAAGACCGACTCCGAGCGCTACCGCACGATCATCGACAAGCTCGGCATTCGCAAGTAATGCACGTGTAGGACAGGCGCCCTCGCCTGTCCTTTTTTTTACCCGAAGTCGACAGGACAGGCGAGGGCGCCTGTCCTGCACCCCTCCGGCCGGATCCCATCGTTCGGCCACAGCGGACAAATCACAAAGCCCGAGGTGATGAGTGGCCTCGCGGCAACAACGAAGGGAAACATGGCTCACAAGAAAGAAATGCAGATCGGCGGGAAATCCCTGTCGCTCGAGACGGGTGCGGTCGCACGCCAGGCCAATGGCGCATGCGTCGTCCGTTACGGCGATACGGTCGTTCTCGCAACCGCCTGCTACCGAGAGGGCAACGTCCTTGGGGACTTCATGCCTCTCACCGTCGACTACAAGGAGTACACGTACGCCGGCGGCCGCATCCCGGGCGGCTTCTTCAAGCGTGAAGGACGCCCGACCGAGAAGGAGATCCTGACCTCGCGTCTGATCGATCGTCCTCTCCGTCCTTCCTTCCAGAAGGGCTACCGGCAGGAAACGCAGATCATCGCGCTCGTCCTCTCCGCCGATGGAGACAACGATCCCGATGTGCTCGCGATCAATGCCGCATCGGCGGCGCTCTTCATCTCCGAGATTCCGTTCCTCAATCCGATCGGTGCCGTCCGCGTCGGCTACATCGACGGCCAGATCGTCATCAACCCGACCAACGCGCAGCGCGATCTCTCCGACCTCGACCTCGTCGTCGCCGGTACGGATGACGCGATCGTGATGGTCGAGGCGGGCGCGCGCGAAGTCAGCGAGAACGTCGTTCTCGACGCATTCGACGCAGCCCACGCCGAGATCCGCCGCATTTGCGACCTGCAGCGCGAGCTGCGCGCCGCGGCGGGCAAGGAAAAGATTCAGGTCACCTACACGCCGAAGTTCACCGACGAGCAGCTCAATGAGCTGATGTCGCAGTTCGCCGCGCCGCTGCGCGAGGCGATGCTGACGACCGGCAAGCATGCGCGCCGCGATGCGATGCGCAATGTGAAGGCGCAGGTCGTCGCGACCGTTCCCGCCGACGACGCCGAGAAGCTCGCTTCCGTCGAAGCCGCGTTCGCCGAGATGGAAGTGCACGTCTTCCGCAATGTGATGCTCAAGGAGAACATGCGCGTCGACGGCCGCAAGTTCGACGAGATCCGTCCGATCACGATCGACCTCAGCGTCCTGCCGCGTACGCATGGCTCCGCGATCTTCACGCGCGGCGAGACCCAGGCGCTCGTCACCGTCACCCTCGGCACTCCTCAGGAAGCGCAGAAGATCGAAGACTTCGAAGGCGAGACCTTCCAGCGCTTCATGTTGCATTACAACTTCCCGCCGTTCTCGGTCGGTGAAGTGAAGTTCCTCCGCGGTCCGGCGCGCCGCGAGATCGGCCACGGCAATCTCGCACGCCGCGCTCTGCAGCCGCTGCTTCCGTCCGAAGCGGAATTCCCCTACACGATCCGCGTCGTCAGCGACATTCTCGAGTCGAACGGTTCGTCGTCGATGGCTTCGGTGTGCGGCGGTTCGCTCGCACTGATGGAAGCCGGCGTGCCGATGAAGGCCGCGGTTGCGGGCGTCGCGATGGGTCTGGTGACCGGTGAGAACCACACGGTCGTCCTCTCCGACATCGCCGGCATGGAAGATCACGAAGGCGACATGGACTTCAAGGTCGCCGGCACGCGCAACGGCATCACGGCGCTGCAGATGGACATCAAGGTCGCCGGCCTCTCGCGTGCAGTGATGGCGCAGGCGCTGGCGCAGGCCAACGCCGGACGGATGCACATCCTCGACAAGATGGACGCGATGATCGCGCAGCCGAAGACGGAGCTCTCCGAGTTCGCGCCGCGCCTCTACACGATCATGGTGCCGAAGGATCGCATCCGCGACGTCATCGGCTCGGGCGGCAAGACGATCCGCTGGATCGTCGAAGAGACCGGAACGAAGATCGATGTCGATGATGACGGCAAGGTGACGATCGCCTCGATGGATGTCGCATCGGCGAATCGCGCGATCGAGATCATCAAGGGCCTCACGGCCTCGCCGGAGATCGGCGCGAATTACAAAGGCACCGTCAAGCGCATCGAACCGTACGGAGCATTCGTCGAGATCCTGCCGGGTCAGGACGGACTGCTGCACATCTCCGAGATGGCGCACACGCGCGTCGGCCAGGTGACCGATCTCTTCCAGATCGGCGACGAGGTCGAAGTGCAGGTCGTCGGCATCGAGCCGGATTCCGGCAAGATCCGTCTGTCGCGCAAGCCGTTGCTTCCACCTCCGACCGAGGAGGAGCTCGCGGCTGCACGCGAAGCGCGCGACCGCGCACCGCGCCGCGACGATCGCGGTGATCGCGGTCCGCGTCATGGCGGAGGTGGACATGGTGGCGGCGATCGCGATCGCCATCGCGGTCCGCGCCGTGATGACCGTGGCCCGCGCGGTCCGCGCCGCGAAGGCGGCGGCGGTGGCGGCGAAGGCCACAACAACAACAGCAACGACTAACGAAGCAGAGAAGGCCGCCGGAAACGGCGGCCTTCTTGTTTTCGGGCGCGAGGCTACAGCTTGATCCAGCCTCCGCCGCTTTCGCTCGACCTTCGCGCTGCATCGAGGACCCGCTGCTGCGCGAGTCCGTCGCGGAATGTCGCTGCCGGTGCGAGGCCGCTGCGGTCTCCCTCTTCGAGTGCCTGCTTGAGCGCGCGCCCGAGCTCCAGCGTGCCGCTGCCGAATGCGCCGCCTGCCGAGTTGCCGGGGAGCTCCGGCATCTCTTCACCCGCCGCGCGCGCGAACGGCTCGCCGCGCTTTGCCATCAGCAGCTCCGCTCCGATGAACCGCATCGCCGCATTCTCGCCATGGATCGTGATCACGGAGCGCTCATCGGGTCCGTTCGCGACCGCGCTGAGCTGCATGATGCAGCGGATGCCGCCGGCGATCTTCAGGTTCACCGACGCGAGATCGTCGGACGTCACGCGCTTTCCGTCTCGCTCGCTGATGATCGTGTTGAGCGTTGCCTGAACCTCTTCGATCTCGCCGGCGAGATAGCGCATCGCATCGGCGAAGTGCGAGCCGACCGCGCCGAGGATGCCGCCGCCGCGCGAGGCGTCGCTCCACCAGTCCCACTTGCGGCTGCGATCGCCGCGCGCGGGACTCGAATAGCGGATCTCGACGTAGCGCACACCACCGAGCTCGCTCATCCGTTCTTTCGCCGTGCGCCACGCAGGGAGAAAGCGCAGCTCGTGATCGATGAGCGCGATCAATTGCGGATGTCGCGCGGCCACTGCGACGAGCTCTTCCGCTTCTTCTGCGTTGCGCGCCGTCGGCTTCTCGCTGATGACATGTTTGCCACGCTCGAGAAACGCGCGCGCCATCTCGAGATGCTCCGACGGAGGAGTCGTGATCGTGACGAGCTCGACATCCGACTCCAGCAGCGTCTGCCAGTCATGTCCACGCACGTTCACCACATCAAAGCCAAGTTGCTGGAAGAGCGGATTTTGAACGCGTTTCGCCCAGCCGCTGCCGATCGTCCCGATTTTCTTCATTGTGGAATCGATATTGCCATTGAAAGGAGTTATGGAGAACCGACTACCAGAACGGCGTCAACGAGTCAGGATCCTGACGCTGAAGAACTTTGCCCGCTTCGCGCTCCTGGCCATCGTCGCGCTCGTCGGCGTGAACCTCTGGTCCGAAATGCGCGGCAATCGCGCCAGGGAGTACGGACGTCTCTACAGCCATGAGCTGAAAAATGACACGGTACCTTTGAAGCCTCATGTCGAAGTCGTGCAGGAAGCGCAACCTGTGCCCGATCGCATCGGAAGCGATCCGCTGCTGCTCGCTCCCGCCGCGCGGGAAGCGCAGTATCTGTCGCCCGAACCGCCCGAACCGCCCGCTGGCGTTCCCGCTCCCGTTCCTGCCCAGCCGGTTCAGGCCGCGGCGGCGACTGGCAATCGGATCGGGATCACGAACGACGGCGGCGGCCTGATGGTCACAGGTGAGCACAGGCTCCTGCGCGGAGGTTTCGGGCGATAGCGTCCGGCAGCGCTCCGCGGATCCGACTGGCCCGCGAATCCCTCGCTTGGCTCGGGATAAACTGATGTGAATGTCGGATCCAATCTCGTTCGGTACCGACGGCTGGCGAGCCGTCATTGCGGAAACCTATACATTCGAGAACGTGCGGCGTGTCGCGGCGGCGATCGCCGTTGCGGCGCGCGGACTCGAGCCGCCGCCCGGCATCGATCGAAACACGCTGATCGTCGGCTATGACCGCCGCTTCCTGTCGCGCGAGTTCGCACTGCTCGTTGCCGATGTTCTGCGCGAGAGCGGCTATCAGGTCATCCTCTCCGATCGGCCCGTGCCCTCGCAATGCGTCTCCTTCACCGCATTTCACCGCAAGGTTCTCGGCGGCGTCATCGTGACGGCGAGCCACAATCCGGCGAAGTACAACGGCATCAAGTTCAAGGCGTGGTACGGCGGCTCGGCGCTGCCGGAGACCTACGCTCGAATCGCGGAATCGATCGGCAGAACGGATAAGCGCGACGGCGGGCGTGTGAGCGAGGAGAACATCGTCGACGACTACGTCGACGCGCTGCGTGCGGAGCTCGACGTTCAGAAGATTCGCAACGCGCGCATCGCGATCCTTCACGATCCCATTCACGGCGTCGCGGCGCAGATCCCGTCACGCGTGCTCGGTCTCGACTATCTCGGCTCGCGGCGGATTCTGCAGCGAAGCATCACGCCGCTCACGGAGACGATCGTCGACGGCATCCGCGGCGAGCTGAACCCTTCCTTCGGAGGCGTGAACCCCGAACCGATTCCCGAGAACCTCGGCGCCTCGCGCAACGTCATGCTGACCGGTGAATACGACCTCGCCATCTGCAACGACGGAGATGCCGATCGCCTCGGCATTCTCGACGATCGCGGCGAGTTCGTCTCTCCGCACAAGATCATCGCGCTGCTCGCGCTCTATCTCGTACGCGAGAAGAAGATGGAGGGCGAGATCGTGAAGACGTTCTCCACGACGCGCCTCATCGAGAAGATCACGAAATCGATCGGCGCGACACTCCACGAGACGCCGATCGGCTTCAAGTACGTCGCGGACCTCATGCTCACGCGCAATGTCCTGATCGGCGGCGAGGAGAGCGGAGGCATCGCGTTCGGACACTTCCTGCCGGAGCGTGACGGAATCCTCTCGGGACTCTACGTTGCCGAATGCGTGGCGCATTTCGGCATTCCGTTGTCGGAGATCGTCGCGCGGATGGAAGAGGAATTCGGCGCGTTGCATTACGATCGCCGCGATCTCAGCCGCCCGATGCCGCAGTGCGCGCGGCTGATCGATCGCGTGCGCTCCGGCGAGCTCGATCAGGAGTTCGGCCGCGACTTCGCGGGGCGCGAGGAAAAAGATGGCGTGAAGATGAACTTCGCAGAGGGTTCGTGGATCCTGTTCCGCAAATCAGGAACGGAGCCGATCATCCGCATCTATTGCGAGTCGCCGAGCAGGGATCGCGTGCAGGAGATGCTCGCCATCGCCACGGCGCAACTGGATCGAGTGTAGGACCTCTCAGGTTGCGCTGCGCGCGTCCCTGCGCGACGCGATCAATTTCGCCAGCTCCTCGGCATCCAGCCCGTACGTCTCCGGCACGAGCTCGTCGTACTTCGTGGCGCGCCGGTTCTGCGCGGCTCTCTTCGCGCTTTCCGGCGGCACCTGGCGGTAGTTGAAAGCCACCATGACGTTGCGGCGGAAGAGAATCACGCCGACGTCGCCGATGTTCGTCCATGGAACGTCGTACTGCCGGAACGTGGTGCGGACGCTGAGCTGGGCCGGCGTCAGGCGAAGGTAATTGCGTCCCGAGGCGAGGTGAAAGATGGCGAATCCGATGAAGGCGGCGGAGACGAAGAAGGCGACCCAACCCATCGGGTCGTGATCCTTGATCGCCATGACGGGCCCGACCACGACGCCGAGGGAGAAGAAGAGAATGATGAGAATCCACTTCAGCCGGCTCGGATAGAGGGTGGCCTCCTGCCCTGGATTCAGGCGCAGGGCCGCCAACTCGTTCGCGTCCATGATCCGAGAATCGTAACACCGCCTGTTTTGTTAGGATTCGCCTCCGGAGACTTCCAAGTGCCCACACCAGAGCAGACACACGATACCCGTACGCAGTTCACACGCGAGAGCATCATCGATGACTATCGTGTGGCGTACCGCAGCCGCCAGGCGAGCCTCATCGGCCGGAAAGAGGTTCTCACCGGCAAGGCGAAGTTCGGCATTTTCGGCGATGGCAAGGAAATCCCGCAGTTGGCGATGGCGCGCGCGTTCCGCAACGGTGATTTTCGCTCCGGCTATTACCGCGATCAGACCTTCATGCTCGCCGCAGGTGCGGCGACGCTCGATGAATTTTTCGCGCAGCTCTACGCGGATGCCGATGTGACTCGCGATCCGTGGTCGGCGGGGCGCTCGATGAACGCGCACTTCTCCACGCGCTCCCTCGATGCGGATGGGAACTGGAAAGATCTGACGGCCATGAACAACTCATCGGCGGACGGGTCGCCGACGGCGTCGCAGATGCCGCGCCTGGTTGGGCTCGCGTGGGCGTCGCGGCTCTATCGCGAGGTGCCGGAGCTGAAGGATCTCTCGAAGTTCACGAGGAACGGCGACGAGATCGCGTGGGGCACGATCGGCAACGCCAGCTCCGCGGAAGGCATGTTCTGGGAGTCGATCAACGCCGGCGGCGTCCTCGGGATCCCGATGATCGTATCGATCTGGGATGACGGCTACGGCATCTCGGTGCCGAATGAATTTCAGATCACGAAGGGAAACCTCTCGGAACTGCTCAAGGGTTTCCAGCGCGAACGCGGCTCGAAGAACGGCTTCGACATCTACACCGTCAAGGCCTGGGACTATCCGGCCCTTTGCGAGACGTATCTCGCGGCGGCGTCGATCGTCCGGATGGAACATGTGCCGGCGATCATTCACGTCATCGAAGTCACGCAGCCGCAGGGTCATTCGACGTCGGGTTCACACGAGCGCTACAAGTCGAAAGAGCGGCTCGAGTGGGAGATCGAGTACGACGGCATTCGCAAGATGCGCGAGTGGATGATCGGGCAGGGAATCGCGTCGAGCGAAGAGCTCGATCAGTTCGAGCGCGAGGATCTGCAGGCGGTGAGGGAAGCCCAGCGGCGCGCGTGGGATGCGTACCGCGCGCCGATCGATGCCGATGTGAAGCGCGCGATCGAATTCATCGACGCGATGGCCGCCGGCTCGCCGCGCAAGAGCGAGCTCGAAGCGATTCGCAGCGAGCTCGCGCGGACGCAGTCTCCGTTCCGCCGCGATGCGATGCGCGCGCTGACCTCGGCCGTGATCCTCTCCGGTGGTGATGCCGCGGCAGCAGCGTGGCTGCGTGAGCAGCAGCGCGCCGGCGACGAGCGATATGCACAGCATCTTCACAGCGAAGGCGCGGAGGCGGCGATCCGTGTGCCGGAGGTGAAGGTCGAGTACGCGGATGACGCGCCGGTGCTGAACGGCTTCGAGATCCTCAATCATTGTTTCGATCACGCATTGCGGCGCGATCCGCGCGTCATCATCTTCGGTGAGGATGTCGGCAAGCTCGGCGATGTGAATCAGGGCTGCGCGGGACTGCAGGAGAAGTACGGCCTGCTGCGCGTCAGCGACACCGGCATTCGCGAGACCACCATCATGGGGCAGGCGATCGGTGCCGCGCTGCGCGGTCTCCGTCCGATTGCCGAGATTCAGTATCTCGATTACATCCTCTATGGATTGCAGATCCTGTCGGACGATCTCGCGACGACGCGCTGGCGCTCGGCGGGCGGGCAGAAGTGCCCGGCGATCATCCGCACGCGTGGGCATCGGCTCGAGGGCATCTGGCATGCGGGCTCGCCGATGGCCGGCATCATCAGTCTCGTCCGCGGCATGTACGTATGCGTGCCGCGCAACATGACGCAGGCCGCGGGCTTCTACAACACGCTGCTGCAGGGCGACGATCCAGCGATTGTGGTCGAAGTGCTCAACGGGTATCGCACGAAGGAGAAGCTGCCTTCGAACATCGACCGCTTCACGCTGCCCCTCGGAGTGCCGGAGGTCGTGCGCGCCGGGAGCGATGTGACGCTGGTGTCGTATGGTGCGACGCTGCGGATCGTGCTCGAGGCGGCGGAGCTGCTGGCGGCGGTCGGCATCGACGCGGAAGTGATCGATGTGCAGACGCTGCTGCCTTTCGACGTGCGCGGCGTGATCGTCGAGTCGGTGAAGAAGACGAATCGCGTGGCGTTCATCGACGAGGATGTGCCCGGCGGCGCGACCGCCTACATGCTGCAGCAGGTTCTCGAGCGCGATCATGGTTACGACTGGCTCGACTCCGAGCCGCTGACGATCCCGGCGAAGGCGCATCGTCCCGCATACGGATCGGACGGCGATTACTGGTCGAAGCCGAACCGCGAATCGATCTTCGCCGCCATCTACGCCCTGCTGCGCGAAACCAACCCCCGCACCTACCCCGACCTCCTCCGTTAAGTTGGTTTTCGGGGGTCACACCTGGAAAATCAACTTAACTCGATGCCAACTTCTGTCGTTAAGTTGATTTTCCAGGTGTGACCCCCGAAAACCAACTTAAAGCTGGCGCTCGTAGACGGGGAGGAGGAGGCGTAGCAGCCAGGCGCGCATCCTTGATGCGGTGGACGGGCGGATCCGTTTTTCGATTGCGCCGACGGCCCACGAGTTCCGCGCGTGCGCGTCGATCGATGCGAGCAGCTCCTGCGCGCACGCGTCATCGTCGGTGACCGACATCGCTTCCGCGTTCAGATTCTCGGAGCGGGGGTCGACGTTGTAGGAGCCGATGAACGCGCGGCGGCCATCGATCACCATCGATTTGGCGTGCAGCATGTCCGGCCCTTTGAACTCGTGAAGCTCGATGCCGGCGCGCCTCATTCGCCGCCGGTACTTCAGGTAGCCGACGTAGGGAAGCAGCCCATCGCTCGATCGCAGCGAGTTGGTGACGATGCGCACGCGCACCCCCTCCGCGACTTTTCTTCGCAGCAGCGCAAGCACTCCACCGGTCGGAACGAGATAGGGCGACTCGATCACGATCTCCGACTTCGCATTGGCGATCGCGTCTGCAAGCCGCACGACGAGGCGCGGCTCGTCCTGATCGGGCAGCGGGTCGTGGAGGAACTCGACCGTATCGACTTCGGCCGATGACCAGTCGTGATTCGCGGCGTCGATGATGCCGGTCTGCTCGAGACGGCAGACTGCGTCATCGAGAATCGCGGATGCCTTCGCCTTCTCGCGCGGCGACACGCTCACATCGAGCGCCGTGACCTCGGCGCTTTCCCACAGCTCGTCGAAGTGGCGATCGGCGTCGATCGCCGACGATCCTTCCACGTAGACATCGCGATCGATGTAGTTGCGCTTTGCGAGTCCGAAGTACGACTCGGCGAGATTGCGGCCGCCGGTGATGTAGCGCGCGCTGTCGGCGACGACGACCTTCTCGTGCATGCGCCGGAAGATCCAGCTCGGATGGCGCAGCGTCAGCGGGTGATACACGCGCACGAGCACGCCCTCATCGCTGAGATGGGCGAGCACCGCCCTGGGGATGTGCTGGAAGTTCGCGTCGACGATCATCCGCACGCAGGGGACACCGCGGCGCTTCGCGTCGCGCATCAGCGCTAGTGCCGCCATCGTGATCCGGTCGTTGCGCGCGAGGAAGTAGAGCGCGTCGATCTCGTGCTTCGCCTGCCTGATGATATCGACGCGTGCCTGCGCTGCGTCGCGCGGATCATCGAGCAGACGAAAGACGTCCGCCTGCGCGGAGGCCGTCAGCAGCAGACACAGCAGGAGCGTCGCCCGGCGCATCGTCCGTCCATCCTCCACATTGCAGGCCAAATTGGGAAATCGGTTTTCCGTGCCATTTGTTACCATTGCCCGGTCCGTAGCAAACAAGCTGTGAAACGAATTCTTCTCCTCATTTCGCTGGTCACCGCGATCTCTGCGCCTGCGTTGCGCGCGGAGACGCCGGATCCAATGCTCGGTTCGCTCGCGCAGCAGGCTCCCGGTCTGAGCACCCAGGTGCTGAGCCTGGCATTGAAGGCGGTACACAAGGCTGCACAAAAAGGCCTCGTGAAACGCGACAACCTGCTGACGGTGATCGACTATTCGATTCCGTCGACGCAGCCGCGCCTCTTCGTCTTCGATCTGGCGAGCAAGCGCCTGCTGTTTCGCGAGCTCTGCGCGCACGGGAAGAACAGCGGCGATGTCAAAACGCAATTCTTCTCCAACGATCCCGGCAGCCTCGCCACCAGCCTCGGGCTCTACGTGACGGAAGACACGTATTACGGCCACAACGGCTATTCACTTCGTCTGAAGGGGCTCGACGCCGGCTTCAACGATCTTGCGCTCGATCGCGCGATCGTCGTGCATGGCGCGGCGTATGTGAGCCAGGAAGCGATCAAAGCGCTCGGCCGTCTCGGCCGCAGTTGGGGCTGCCCTGCGGTGCGCCCCGAGATCGCGCAGAAACTGATCGACAGCATCCGCGGCGGCAGCGCGATCTTCGCCTATTACCCGGAGAAGGACTGGCTCGATCACTCGGCGTTTCTCCACTAGACGACGCGCTGCTCACCCGAATAGACGTTGTAACGCCCGTCGCGCAGAAATCCGATCAGCGTGACGTTCATCTCGCGTGCGAGCTCGACCGCCAGTGATGACGGCGCTCCGACCGCGGCGACGATCGGGATTCGTGCGACGACGGCTTTCTGAATCAGCTCGAAGCCTGCGCGGCCGCTCAGCATCATGACGGCAGGCGCGGCGCTGGATTCGCGGAGGAGCGACCCGATCACTTTGTCGACCGCGTTGTGCCGCCCGACGTCTTCGCGGGCCGAGAGCAGTTGACCATCGGCGGTGAAGGCGGCCGCGGCGTGCAGGCCTCCTGTGGCGTCGAACGTCTGCTGCTCCTCGCGCAGCCGGGCCGGCAATCCGATCAGCGTCTTCGCACTCAGACGCACGTCCGACGCGATGGCGCGGCTCTGCGTGCGAAGCGCGTCGATCGATGTCTTGCCGCAAACGCCGCACGATGATGTCGCGTAGAAGTGCCGCTGCAGCCTCTGCCAGTCGACACTGATGCCGTCCTTCAACGCGATGCGCACGACGTTGGGCGAGCCCCAGTGGCGCACCTCCGCGATGTCCGCATGGTTCTTCACGACCGATTCGGTGATGACGAATCCCGTTGCGAGCTCGGCGTCATCGCCCGGAGTGCGCAGCGTGACGGAGAGCGGACGATCGCCGACGCGAATCTCGAGCGGCTCTTCGACCGCGACTTCATCGCGGGTCTGTTCCGATGTGGATCGGATGATGTCGACGCGGGTGCTGCGAGTCATGAGGAGAGAGATCCTTCCCGTCGAGGCTGAGTCGTGCAAGATGCCTGCGCGGCTGCAAGTGTAGGGCATGCTCCGTTCGACACCTTTTTTTGCATACACTCTCACTCGTGCTTGCAGAACTGTTGCTGAAGTGGCCGCTCATTCGTCAGCTTCGCGATCGCGCGGACGGCACCGGGCCGGAGTCGATGACCGGCCGCACGCTCGAGCTCGCCCCGAAAAACGAAGGGGCGAAGAGTGCGCGATCCATCTGTCCCTACTGCGGTGTCGGATGTGGTCAACTTGTTTACCATCGGGGCGGGAAGGTCGTCTCGATCGAGGGCGACCCGGAGTCTCCCGTTTCGCGCGGCCACCTCTGCCCCAAAGGTGCGGCGAGCTATGAGCTCGTCACTCATCCGGGACGCGCGAAGAAGGTTCGTTACCGCGCGCCATTCGCACGCGAATGGGTCGACCTCCCGCTGGAGCAGGCGATGGAGATGGTCGCGGAGCGCGTGTGGGAGACGCGCGCGCGGACCTTCGACCGCACGCACAATCACACGACCGGCATGGCCCACCTCGGCGGCGCCACTCTCGACAACGAAGAGAACTACCTCATCAAGAAACTCTTCACAGGAGGTCTGGGCATGGTCTGCATCAGCAACCAGGCCCGGATATGACACAGCTCCACGGTGCCCGGTCTGGGCACCTCGTTCGGGCGCGGCGGAGCAACGACGGCTCCATCTGATCTGGTGAGTTCCGACGCGATTCTCATCATGGGATCGTCGATGGCGGAGAACCATCCCGTCGCGTTTCAGTGGGTGATCGAAGCGCGCGAGAAGAACGGCGCGAAGGTCATTCACGTCGATCCGCGCTTCAACCGCACGTCCGCGATGGCGGACTACTGGCTCCCTCTTCGCGCCGGCAGCGACATCGTCTTCCTCGGCGCGATGATCAACTACGTGCTGGCCAACCAGCGCGAGTTCCGCGAGTATGTCGTTCGCTATACGAACGCGGCGACGATCCTGAGAGAGGACTTCAAGGACACCGAAGATCTCGGCGGACTCTTCAGCGGATTCGATGGCAGGAAGTACGACCCTGAGTCCTGGCTCTACCAAGGGGCGGAGAGCAAGCACGTTCCCAAGACCGGCGGCGGGCATGGCAAGGACCGCGGCGGCGAAGCGCAGGACGTCCACCAGCCGATTCGCGATGAGACGCTGCAGCACCCGCGCTGCGTCTTCCAGGTGCTGAAGCGCCATTTCGCGCGCTACACGCCGGAGATGGTGGAGCGCAACTGCGGCATTCCGCGCGAGAAGTTCCTCCAGATCGCGGACATCTTCACCAGCGCTTCGGGCCGCGAGAAGACCGGCGCGATCTGTTACGCAGTCGGCTGGACGCAGCACTCGAGCGGCGTCCAGACCATCCGCAGTGCCTGCATCCTGCAGCTCCTGCTGGGGAACATCGGACGTCCCGGCGGCGGCATCCTCGCTCTGCGCGGACATGCATCGATTCAGGGATCGACGGACATCCCGACGCTCTACGACATTCTCCCCGGCTATCTGCCGATGCCGACGTATGAGGAAAAGGACCTCCGTAACTACATTCAGAAGCACAAGTCGCCGAAGGGGTGGTGGTACAACCTCGACAAGTACATCGTCTCGCTTCTGAAGGCGTACTACGGCGATGCGGCGGTGGAGAACAACGACTTCGGCTTCCAGTGGCTGCCGCGTCTTACGGGCGATCATTCGCACTTCGGCTACTGGACCGACATGAAGGACGGCAAGCTGGAAGGTCTGTTCGTGATGGGACAGAACCCCGCGGTCGGTGCGCCGAACGCGCGTTTCGAGCGCGAGGCACTCGCCCGCTTGAAGTGGCTCGTCGTCCGCGACATGGTCGAAACCGAAACGGCAACCTTCTGGCGCGACGACTTCGAGCCGTCCGAGGTGGGAACGGAAGTGTTTTTCTTTCCGGCCGCATCGCACGTGGAAAAGGCGGGGACGTTCACGAACACACAGCGCCTGCTGCAATGGCGGGAGAAGGCCGTCGAGCCGCCCGGCGACTGCCGCAGTGAAACGGAGTTCGTGGTTCGCCTCGGGCGCATGCTGAAGGCCCGCGCGACCGACGATCCTCGCGATGCGGGACTTCGTGCTCTGACCTGGTCTTATGCGGACGACGACAACGATCAGGTCCTGCGCGAGATTCATGGATGGCACATCGGCGGTGAGCCGCTCAGACACTTTGGCGAATTGAAGAACGACGGCTCGACGGCATGCGGATGCTGGATCTACTCCGGCGTGTATGACGGCGAGAACAAGGCGCTGAAGCGCGAGCCGCATGGACGCTACGGTCATGGCTGGGGATACGCGTGGCCGCTCGATCGCCGCATCCTCTACAACCGCGCGTCTGCTGCACCTGACGGCTCTCCATGGAGCGAGCGGAAGAAGCTCGTCTGGTGGGACGAGGCGAAAGGCGAGTGGTGCGGCGACGACGTGCCCGACTTCACGCGCGGCAAACGCCCCGACTACAAAGGCGACGAAGATCGAGGCGGCGACGAAGCGCTGCCCGGCGACGCCCCGTTCATCATGCATCCCGATGGTGCCGGCTGGTTGTGGGTTCCGTCCGGCCTGAAGGATGGCCCGCTGCCCGCGCATTACGAGCCGCTCGAGTCCAATCTCGAGAACGAGCTGTATCCGCAGCAGAAGACGAATCCCGTCGCGAACCGGATGGAGCGCCCCGACAATCCGTACGCTGCCTCGCCCGACGAACGATTCCCGTACATCCTGACGACCTACCGGCTCACGGAGCATCACACCGCCGGCGGGATGAGCCGCACGCTGTCGCATCTCGCGGAGCTGCAGCCGGCGCTATTCGCCGAGATCTCGCCGGAGCTCGCGAAGGAAATCGAAGTCGGGAACGGCGAGTGGATCACCATCTCGACCGCGCGCGGCTCGATCCAGGCGCGTGCGCTCGTGACGCAGCGCATGCCCTCGCTCGATGTGCAGGGCCGCCGCGTTCACCAGGTCGGCATGCCCTATCACTTCGGGCGCAATGGACTCGTGACGGGAGACATCGTCAACGATCTGCTGGCGATCTCCGAAGAGCCCAACGTGAAGATCTTCGAGTCGAAGGCTCTCACCTGCAATGTGACGAAGAGCGACATCTGGCCTGGAGTGTAATGAATGGCGATCACCGGTTTTCTCACGGACTCGACGCTCTGCATCGGCTGCAAGGCGTGCGAAGTCGCGTGCAAGGAGTGGAACGAAGTCCCGTCCGACGGCTTCGTCTTCACGGCGCTCTCGTACGACAACACCGCGGCTCTCGGCCACTCCACGTGGCGCCATGTGAAGTTCGTCGAGCGCGAGCCGCACGCGGGACACGGCGGCAATTCTCCGTCGCACGTGACGTGGGAGTTCTCGTCCGATGTCTGCAAGCATTGCGAGAATGCGGGATGCCTGGAGGCCTGTCCGACGGGCTCCATCGTCCGGACCGAATTCGGCGGCGTCTATGTGCAACCGGATGTGTGCAACGGCTGCGGCTATTGCGTCGTGACGTGCCCGTTCGGCGTCGTCGATCGCCGGCCCGATGACGGCCGCGCGTTCAAGTGCACGTTCTGTTACGACCGGCAGAAATTCGGAGAGCAGCCGGCGTGTGCGAAGGCGTGTCCCACGAGCTCGATTCTCTTCGGTGATCTCGAGCAGTTGCAGCAGCTCGCCGATCAGCGCATCGCGAAGCTGCACGGCGAAGGAATGACCGATGCGAAGCTGTATGACGCGCGCGACACCAGCGTCGGCGGCACGCACGCGATGTTCGTCATCCGCGGCGATGAGCGCGCGTACAACCTTCCGCCGAATCCCGAAGTGCCGACGGTGCATCTGCGCAAGGCGTGGACATCGGCGGCGGTTGCCGCAGGCGTGATCGCGCTGACGACACTGGCGGCATTCGCGATGGAGCGCCGTTCATGAAGGAACGCATTCCTACCGCGGCATCGGAAGCACAACTCGAGCAACTGCGCAAAGAGGCGGAGCTCAACGGGCGCGTCGATCGTCCCGGCATTCGTCCTTCCGGTTCTCCATTTCCGCAGGCGACCGCTGAGAACGGCTACTACGGATTGCCGCTGCTGAAGCCGCCCGTCTGGACCTGGGAAGTGCCGCTGTATTTCTTCGTCGGAGGTGCCGGCGGTGCTGCGGCGGTCATCGGTTTCACGGCACGCATTGCGGGCGCGAGTCCGAAGCTCGTGCGCGATGCACGCTGGGTCGCTGCGGCAGCGGCGAATCTCTCGACTCCGCTGCTGATCGCCGATCTCGGACGGCCGAAGCGTTTCCTCAACATGCTGCGGATCTTCAAGCCGCAGTCGCCGATGTCCGTCGGCGCCTGGATCGTCGCCGCGTTCGGTGGTGCATCGACTGCCACGTTGATCGCGCCACCCGTCCTCGCCGACATCACCGCCGCCGGCTCTGCGGCTCTCGGCCTCGGGATGGCGACCTACACCGGCGTCCTGATCGGAGCGACCGCGATTCCCGTCTGGTCGCGCCACGCACATCTTCTCCCTGCGCACTTCGGCGCCTCGGCACTCGCATCCGCGGCGTCCACGCTGGAGTTGATGGGCAACGATCAGCGTGCGTTGAACCGCCTGGCCATGGGTGCCGCTGCGTTCGAAACGTACATGGGGTTCAACATCGAGCGCCACCGTGAAGACCTCGCCTCGGAGCCGCTTCGTCACGGCCACAGCGGCAGACTCATTCGCATCGGCGGAACGCTTTCGGGGCCATTGCCGCTCGCGCTTCGGCTGATCGGCGGCAGGTCGAAGCGCGTGCGCCGCGTCGCGGCATTCGCCTCGCTCGCAGGTTCGCTGATCACGCGCTTCGCGTGGGTCGCAGCAGGGAAGGCGAGCGCGAAAGATCCGCGCGTCCCGCTGTCATTGCGCGGCGATGGATCGCGTTCCGGAGAGCCGGTCCGGCAGCGAGAAGAGAAATCCGATCCCGCACGTCAGCAGTGAGAGGTAGAGCGCACCCCAACGCTTCGTTGCACTCGTGAGCGACATCGCATCCGTGCCGCTCGACACCACGCGCACGTCGAAGATCGCGCCGCCGATCGTTTTCCCCCACAGCAGCCACGTGCCGACGAAATAGTGGTAGGAGACGACGACGATGAACCCCGCGAGCGCGGCGATCGACGGCCAGTGATTCGGACGCAGCAGCGGCAGAAGTGCGAGGACCAGTGCGCCGAAAAGCGAGAGGTCGGTGAGCAGCGCGATGAGGCGTCTGAACCAGGGAGCGGGGCGCTCTTCGCCGGTGTCGTCCGGAAGTGCCGCCACGGTCGCCTCGATCCCCGGCACTGCCTCCAACTCCACCTCATCGAATCGCATCACACCCTCCCATGGTCAGCCAGCAGGTGCGGCCCTGCTGCCTGTTCTCAGCCCGCCTGCCGCATCGGCAGATATTTTACGTAGATCTTGTAGAGAAGATCCTTTGCCTGATTTCCCTGCGCGTAGCGAAGAGCCAGCTCCCGGCTGCGTTTTGCGAGCTCGTCATTCGGATCGATCTTCAGCACCTCATCAAACTGTGTGACGGCTTCCTGCAGATTTTCGTTCTGCAGCGCGACGGCGCCGAGGTTGAAGTGGGCGTCCTCGATGAGGCGCTGAATGTTCTTGTTCTGCGGATCGGCCTGCGCGAGCTGCTGTAGATTCGAGAGCGCATCGGCGTACTTGCGTTCGTTGAAGAGCGACTTCGCGCTGTCGAGTTTCGCGACCTGCGCCGTGGCGGTGTCGTACATCGTCTTCATGTCGGGCGGCAGCGGCTTCACCCGCATCGCCGACTCGAACGCTTTCTTCGCACCGTCGTAGTCGTGGCTGTCGAACAGCGTCTTGCCGTTGGCGATGCTCTCCTGGAAAACGAGCGCCGCGGGACGGCCGTCGATCATTTCCGATGCGGTCGCTTTCTTCTTCTGGAAATCGGAGATCAGCAACAGCGCTTTGTCGTGCTGCGGATCATCCGGCTTGATGTCCTGCAGCATCAGGATCGCCTGATCGTATTTTCCCTTCGCGGCGAGCGCCTGCGCTTCCTTGAGGGTGACCGTGGTCGATGCGACATCGGTTGCGGGCTTGGAGAACTTCGACCATGCGAACCAGCCACCGCCGAGGAGCACGACTGCGCCGAGGACGGCGGCGATGAGCCCGATGGGCATCGACTTCTTCGGAGGTGGTGCGGGTGCGGCCTTCGGTTTCGCGGCCGGTGCTTTTTTCGCAGCGCCTTTCGCAGCGGGCGCCGGCGCCTGCGTGTCGATCTCGTCTTCATCCGCCGACGGTGCGCCGATCCCGATCGTTCCTTCGGAGATCGGCTCCTCGGCGAAGATGTCGAACTTCTGCGAGCTTGGCGGGTTGTAGGGCAACTCGATCCCGGCCGCTCCACCCTCGGTAACGCTGTCGGTGAGGCGATCCATATAGTCCTGCGCCGTTGCGTTGCCCGGATCGCTGCGCAGCACCTCGGAGAATTTCGCGCGCGCGGTTTCATGGTCCCCGCGGTCGAATGCCGCGATCGCAGAGGCGAGCACCGACTCGCTCTGCGCCTCGATCTCTTTCTTCTTTTTCTTGGCGCGCTCGATGCGCTCCGACGCCTGCTCGTTCGTGACGTCGATGAGGAAGATGCGCGACCAGAGGTCGATCGCCTTTTGATAATCGGATGCCTCGAACGCGCGATCGCCATCCGTCAGGTACTGCTGAATCTTCTGCTGATCTTCGGCGCTCGTCTCGATCGATGCAGTCGCAAAGTCGAAGTCGCCGGATACGGGAGCTTTCACCGGAGCAGGCGAGTCGAAGCTGAATCCGCCGGCGGCAGGTGTCGGTGCGGGCGTCGGATTGTCAAAGGAGAAGCCGGAGAAGCCGCTGTCGCTCGCAGGCGTCGGCGAGCCGAAGGAGAATCCGCCTGGTTCCGGAGCCGGCGCGGCGGGTGCCGCAGGTGCAGGTGCGGCCGGTGCCGCCGGCGGGTCGAACGAGAAGCCGCCGAAGCCTGCGTCTGCAGGCGGCGCTGCTGCGGGTTTCTCTTCTTCGAATGTGAATCCGAAGTCGGTGGCCTGCGCGGTGCCGCGGCCCGGGATCGATGGTTGCTGCGGCGTATCGACGACGAAGGACGTGCCGAAGTCGAACGAGGCGGGAGCCGCAGGCGCGGGTGCGCCGCCGCTCCGCGCATTGATCATCTGCTCCATCTTCAGGACGGAGGGATGTTCGGGATCGAGGGCACGCGCTTTCTCGAGCGCGGTCTTCGCACCGGCAACGTCGCCGCCCTGCAGGCTCTTCTCGCATTTCGCGGCGAACTGCTCGACGAAAGGAGCAGCTTCCATCTTGTCGCGCGCTTCATCGGCGAGGATGCGCGCCGCATCGTTCATCAGATCGTTCGTCAGAATCTCCGTCGTGATCTGCAGTACGCGGGAGAAATCGCGGTTGGCCATCGCAGTGCGGGCTTCGCGCAGCGCGGCATCGTCATTAGAAGGTATTAGTGAGTCCACGTCGATCGCTGCCCCCGGATTTCTCGTTTTTTCGGCCAGTTGCTTTGCCGGCTCGAACATCGGATCCATCTGAAGCATGAGAGTGCAGCCCGCGAGCACTTCGCCGGTGCGGCCCTGCTTGTAGAGGCCGAGCGTTTGTTGGAACGTGCTGAGGACGCGTTCCTTCACCGCATTCGAAAGGGATGGGTTCCCGATGTAGGTTGGCATCCAGAGTAACTGTCTCCGATTGCGGGCGATTATAACAACCGCGTCCGCGTATACTGCGCCGCCAGAAAGGATTGATGGCTATGGACTATATCGCCACCGAGGGCGCGCCGAAGGCGATCGGCCCGTATTCGCAGGCTGTTCGCGCCAACGGAATGCTGTACACGTCAGGTCAGATTTCCCTCGATCCGAAGTCAGGAGAGATCGTGCAGGGCGATTTCGCTGCGCAGGCGAATCGCGTGTTCGACAACCTGGCCGCGGTCCTGAAAGAGGGTGGAAGCGACTTCAGCCGCGTGCTGAAGGCAACCGTCTATCTCACCGATCTCGCGAATTTTCAGACCCTCAACTCGATCTACGCCGAACGCTTCGGCGATCACCGGCCGGCACGTACGACCGTGCAGGTCTCTGCGCTGCCGAAGGGCTCGCTGGTGGAAATCGATCTCGTAGCGGTCTGCTGAGGCTTCAGGCTGCAGGCATGTCGCCTGTTGCCTGAACTGGTTCCCCGTTTGCACTTCATGGCGGCATGCAACGGGCCCTGCTTGCCACGATCGCACTCGCCGTCAGCGCACCGCTTTACGCGGCATCGGCGTTGACCTACTCGCTGCCGGGAGGACCGCAGGCGGTCTCCTGGCCTTCGTCCTCGTTCCCCGTTCACTATCAGATTGAACGGCGTGTCACGACCGTGATCCCTGACGGCGATGCGGTCGTGGACCGCGCATTCGGCGAATGGGCATCGATTCCCCAGGTCAGCCTCAGCTTCGTCGATGACGGTGTCGTCGATCATGCCACCGCGGGCAGGGATGGCCACAACACGATCTCGATCGCAGACGATCTCTTCGCGAATCAGAACTACGTCGCGGTCACGACGAACTGGTGGGACGACTCCGGCCGCATGCTCGAAGCCGATATTCAGATCGATCCATCGGTGCAGTCCAGCGGCTTCAACCCGCAGCAGGTCGTCGCTCATGAGGCCGGTCACTTCCTCGGTCTCGATCACTCGGCGGTGATCTCGTCCGTCATGTTTCCGTACGTGACGAAGGGGACGAACATCCCGCTCGACAGCGATGAGCGCGTGGCGATCGCGTCGATCTATCCTCGCGCGGATCCAACCCTCTCATCGGCAACGCTGAGCGGGCGTGTCCTCGATGATGGCGGCGCCATTTTCGGCGCGCACGTCGTCGCCGCCGACATGAAGGGAACTCCGGTTGCGAGCACGCTGACGAATGAAAACGGAGAATTTCTGCTGCGCGGCGTTCCGGCCGGAACCTACCGGTTGTACGCCGAGCCGCTCGACGGTCCCGTCGAAGCGGCGAACCTCGCCGGCGTCTATCGAACTGCGGCGAACAAAGACTTCCCGACGCAATTCCTGCCGCCCATGCAGGTGGAGAACGGCAAGGTGTACGGCAGCCTGGTGATCAACGCGAATGGAGTTGCGCGGCTGAATCCGATGTGGATCGGCAGTTGCGGTTTGAACGGCATCGACGCCTCGCTCAGCTCGAAGCCGCTGGTCGTCCATGGCGGACAGTCGATCACGATCGCCGTCGCAGGCGAGGGCTTCATCGGCGGCCTCACGAAGTTCGAGGTGATGAACCCCGCATTCAAACGCGTCACGGACTTCAAGTACGCGGGCAACTACGTGGCGGCTACGTTTGCCATCGATCCCGCTGTCGGCAGCGGCTCGGCGACGATCCTCGTCTCCAACAGTCCGAGTGAACAGGCGACGCTCACCGGAGCGCTGCGGATCGAAGATGCGGTCAGGAGACGAGCGAAGTAGCAGGCTGGCCGATGAAATCTCGATCAGCCTGCTGACCGCTTAACTCTCCAACACGCGGATCGGCAGCACGATGGCCTGCAGCCCGTCGAACTGCAGTCTCCGCTGAATCGCGTTGGGCGTCTCGTTGTGCAGGATGCGGTAGTACCACTTCTCTTCCTTGAAGATCAGCTTGCCCATGAAGAAGATCGCGCGCGGATACTCCTCCGCGATCTCTTTGCACATCTGCGTGATGTTCTCGACCGCTTCGGTGCCGATGCTCATCCGGTAATCGGCATTCATTCCCTGGCTGCGCGCCCACGCCGCATACCGCTCCAGATTTGCGCGCGTTTCCTCCTCGAGACTCTCGACCTCGGTTGCGCCCTTGAAGGAGCCGGAGTCGACGACTGCGGCGGAAACGAAGATGAAGTTCTTGAACGTGCGGGGGAAGAGGCGATGAATCGACAGGACCTCATGGATGCCGAACCCCGAGAAGGACTTCACCATGATGACCGCCGTCGGCACGTTGCGGTCCATCTCGCTCCGGGTTTCCGACGCGTTCTGGTCGGCCGGCAGGTTCGTCAGCACATCGTCGAGCGAGCGCATCCCCGCGCGCACCGTCGTGTAGTGCTGATGAATCGCGAACGAGATCAGGATGAGACCTCCGGTGATCGCGATGGTGATCCACCCGCCGGAGAGAAATTTCTCGAAGACGGTCACGACGAGAATGCAGAAGCAGAGGATGAAGCCGATGCCGTGCACCATCAGGCGGCCGAACCACCGCGGCTCCTTGTCGCGATCCTGAATCCAGTGCTTCGACATGCCGAGCAGCGACAGCGAGAAGGTGATGAAGACGTTGATCGAATACATGACGACGAGCGTTGCCACGTCGCCGTGCGTGTAGATCAGCGCAGCAAATGCCGCGAGGCCCATCATCAGAATTCCGTCCTGCGTGACGAGCCGGTCGGAGAGCTGAGAGAAGCGATGCGGCATCCAGGAGTCGATCGCCATGTTCGACAGAATGCGCGGTCCGTCGAGGAAGCCGGCCTGCGCCGCGACGATCAGCAACGCGCCTTCCGTGATCAGCGTGAAGACGACGATCCAGGTTCCGATCGACAGTCCGTGCCACTTCCACATGCCGAACACGTTGTGCAGGAGCACGGCGTTCATGGTCTTGCCGAACTGCGGCCGCGAGTTCGTCAGGAGGTAACCGAAGATGATGCCGCCGGCCGTGAACGCGAGTGACGACGCCATCAGCAGCATCGTCTTCTTCGCCGTGACGACGCGCGGCTCGCGCAGCATCGACACGCCGTTCGACACCGCTTCGATTCCTGTGTACGTGCCGCCGCCCAGCGAATACGCCCGGAGGATCAGCAGAATCACCGGCAGCCAGCCGAGCGTGGAAACCGACGCGCGGAAATCGCGGGTCGCGTCGTGTACGACGGTGGGCAGCACGTTGAAGTGCATGCCGATCGAATATGTGATCAGCCCGATGTGCATGATGACGAACGCGATGAAGATCGGCGTCAGCAGCGTCACCGACTCCTTCACGCCGCGCAGGTTCAGCACCACCAGGAACAGCAGGATCAGCACCTCGGCGACCATCTTCCAGTGGTGCATGTGCAGCGGCAGAAACGAGAAGAACTGATCGCAGGCAGAAGCGATCGAGATCGTGATCGTCAGCACGTAGTCGACGAGCAGCGCGCATCCCGAGATGACTCCGACGCGGCTGCCGAGGAGTTTCGTCGCGACGAGGTAACCACCGCCGCCGCCGGGGAAATACTCGATCAGATTTGCGTAGGCCATCGAGATGACCCCGATGGTGATCGCCGTCATCAGCGCGAGGATGATCGCGAGATGGTTGTGCGGTCCGAGCGCTTTGTAGGCTTCTTCCGGTCCGTAGGCCGACGACGAGAGCCCGTCGGCGCCGAGTCCGACCCATGCGAGAAACGCGATCAGCGACGTGTGGTGGAAGATCTCCGGGTCGCTGACGTCCCGCGCCTTCCCGATGAAGATGCGTCTTAGCTTGTTCATAACTCGATCTGCGCGCCGAGCTCGATCACCTGGTTCGCAGGCAGACAGAAGAACTGCGAGGCGCTCGAGGAGTTACGCGTCATCCAGGCGAAAAGCTTCTCGCGCCAGAGCGCCATGCCGGGACGCCTCGTGGGAATGAGCGTCTCCCGGCCGAGGAAGTAACTGGTGGTCATCGGCTGGAACGTGACCGGGCCTTCGACCGCGGCGAGAACGTCGGGAATGTTCGGGTCATCCATGTAGCCAAAGCGAATCATCAGACGGTGAACGCCCTGTCCGAGATCCTCCCACGAGTAGCGCTCGCCGTCGGCGAGATGGGCAGTTTCTTCGATGAGCACCGTCAGGAGCACCACGCGCTGATGCACGACCTTATTGTGCTTCAGATTGTGGAGGAGTTGCGTCGGAACCCCACTCTGATAACGCGACATGAAGACGGCGGTCCCGGCGACGCGCGGGATCTGTCCGCGGCTGAGATCCGCCAGAAAGTCTTCGACCGACAGCACGGTCTCGGACAGCCGCTGCGCGAGCAGCTCGCGTCCCGAGCGCCACGTCGTCATGACGGTGAACACCGCGAGACCGACGGCAAGAGGGAACCATCCGCCTTCGGTGACCTTGATGATATTCGCGCCGAAGAATGCGAGGTCGATGAAGAGAATCGGAATCGTCAGCCCGAGCATCGCACCCATCGACCAACCCCACCGCTCGCGCTCGACGACTGCGAGAAGGAGAGTGGTGATGCCCATCGTCGCCGTGACCGCCACACCGTAGGCGGCGGCCAGCGCGCTCGACTCCCGGAACGCGACGACGAGTCCGATCGCGGAAAACATCAGCAGCCAGTTGATCGATGGGATGTAGATCTGCCCGATCTCGCGCGCCGACGTGTGGCGGATCTGGATGCGCGGCGCATATCCGAGCTGCACTGCCTGGCGTGTCAGCGAGAAGGCGCCGCTGATCACCGCCTGCGACGCGATGACGGTGGCTACGGTCGCCAGCACGACGAGAGGCACGCGTGCCCACGCCGGAGCCATCTCGAAGAACGGATGCTCGGTGGAGTGTGGTGCGGCGAGGAGCAGCGCTCCCTGGCCGAAGTAGTTCAGCAGCAGCGAGGGGAACACGAGGACGAACCAGGCAATCCGAATCGGTTTCGCTCCGAAGTGCCCCATGTCCGCATAAAGAGCTTCGCCTCCGGTGACCGCGAGGAACACGGCGCCGAGCACAAGGAAGCCATGAAGACGATTGCGGATGAAGAACGAGATGGCGTTCGTCGGATCGACGGCGACCAGGACGTGCGGCTCGCGGATGATCTGCGCGACGCCGAGGATGGCGATGAGCGCGAACCAGACGAGCATCACGGGCCCGAACATCGCGCCGACCTTCGCCGTGCCGGCGCGCTGGACGACGAACAGCACGATGAGCACCGCGATCGTCAGCGGGACGATGTAAGGAGTGAACAGCGGCGTCGCGATCTCCAGACCTTCCATCGCGCTGAGCACCGAGATCGCGGGTGTGATCATGCCGTCGCCATAGAGCAGGGCCGCGCCGAAGATGCCGAACGCGATCAGCGTGGCGCGGCGGACGGAACGCGGCCCGCTGCGCGCGCGCACGAGCGACATCAGCGCGAGGATGCCTCCCTCTCCGCGGTTGTCGGCGCGCATGACGAAGACGAGATACTTGAACGAGATGACGATCGTCAGCGACCAGAGGATCAGCGAGAGGATGCCGATGACGTTCTCGCGAGTCGCCGGTACGCCATGGTGTGGATTGAAGCACTCACGCAGCGCGTACAGCGGGCTCGTGCCGATGTCGCCGTAGACCACTCCCAGCGCCGCGAGAGAGAGCGTGAAGAGATACCCGCGGCTGTGCTGCTGATTCGAGGAATCCATCGGGCGCGAAGGAGCGCGATTCTAGCACCGGCCGGTGACTCGCCGGAACGCCTCCATGTCATCGGGCAGAACGGCGATCGCGTCGACCGTCCGGCGGATGCCGGCGATCCCGATCGCGACGACGGGCTCATGCAGACGGATCATCACGGCCGGCTCGTCGAGCATCGCCATCTTCAACACGCCCTTGCGCTTCCAGTCCGCCTCCCCCTGAGGCTCGTCGATGCCGGCGATATTCGTGAGGGGAGTCGTCAGCGTCCAGCGCATTCCGTAACGGAGATGAACGATGCCATCCTCGGTGAAGGAGGGGCGAAGACGCAGCGCGTGATAATCGCCGATCAGCCAGAGCATGCCGTAGACATCGAGTGCGGTGACGATCCACGCGGCCTTCGCGCTCCAGTGCAGGACGAGGAAGTGCATGCCGATCGATTCGAAGACGAGCAACGTGAGGAAGCAGACGACGATCGAGCCCCAGCCGCAGCGCTCATGAATCGTGAAGCCTCGTTCCTTCGGCTCCTCGCGCCAGGCGAAGAGCGCGTACCACAGGATGCCGATCTCGCACTCGACGAACGACGCGAGGCGTGTCTCGCCGAAGAGAGCCCGCGTCGCCGCGGAGAGGTCGCGGACCCGCCTGAGGCGGCGGACGACGAGAACGGTCGTCACCAGCTCGAGCGGTGCCGAGATGAAGCGGAGATCGTGGACGAACTGCTGCTGCCCGCGCGGCACGACGAAGGCCGCGAGTGCCATGCAGACGACGAAGAGCGGAATGAGTGTGAGTGGCCGCGCCGCGCCGGAGCGCACGACCACGAGGTAATAGACCAGCGGAATCGTCAGCGTCAGATCGAACGTGACGCCCCATGCCGCGACATCGATGTTCGCCGCCCCGAGATGCGAGCGCGTGATGAGCACGCAAACCGTGACGATCGAGAGCGCAGCGAGCGCGAAGAGCCGGGTGGGGGAGAGCGCGCGAGTCACTGATTCATTCTACGCAGAAACCATGACGAGGTTGCCCGCAGGCGCCCCGCGTCCTCCTGCTGCCTATTTCATGTATTCATCGAACCATCCGACCACGCGCTTCTCGATATCCGTCTTGTGCTCCGCTTTCATGACACGGTGTCCTTCATCCGCATAGACCACGAGCTGCGTCGGAACGCCGAGGGTTTTGAGCGCGTGCCAGAACTCGAATGACTGCGGTGCGGGAACCTCGGAGTCGCGCTCGCCGGTGAGCATCAGCGTCGGAGTCTTCACCTGCTTGATGAAGGTGATCGGCGAGCTCTTCGCATACACCGCGGGATCGTCGTACACCGATGCGCCGAAGTAGGGGATCATCCAGCGGTCGATGTCGTTCTGCCCGTAGTAGCTCTGCCAGTTCGCGATGCCTGCGCCGGCGACCGCGGCCGCGAAGCGGTTCGTCTGCGTGACCGCGAACATCGACATGTAGCCGCCGTAGCTCCAGCCCCAGATTCCGATCCGATGCTCGTCGATCGGTGCGCTCTTCACGACTTCGTCGACGCCGCTGAGAATGTCGCGGAGATCGCCGTAGCCGAAGTCCTTCACATTGGCGCGCGTGAATGCTTCGCCGGCGCCGAAGCTGCCGCGCGGATTCGGGAAGAAGATGAAATAGCCGTGCTTCAGCAGCGCGATCGCCTCGTCGCGCAGCCAGCGATTCAACGACTGGCTCGCCGGTCCTCCGTGTACCCAGACGACCAGCGGATGTTTCTTCGATGCGTCGGCGCCCATCGGCGCGACCAGCCAGCCGTAAGGATGAAATTGATCGCTCGACCACTCGATCTTCTTCACCTCGCCCGCTGGCGAGGTGACGGTTGCGTTCGCGTGTGAGACCTGCGTCCACTGGCCGTTCTTTCCGGCCCAGACTTCGGCGGGCTGGGCGAACGAAGTCCGGATGACGGCACTCTGCGAGCCATCGCGTGAAAACGATGCGCCGATCGTGTCGCCGTTCGAAAGATATTCCGCTGCGCGGAACACGATCTCCGGATCGCCGCCGCCGGCCGGCACGATGGCGATCGCCGAATCGCCCGCCATGTTTGCGCAGAAGGTGATGTCGTCCGCGCCGCTCCATTGAAACGACGTGACGGAGAACGGAGCGCTCGGTGTGATGTTGCGCGCCGGGCCGCCATCCGCGCCGATGATGAAGAGATCGCCGCCGGTCACACCCTGATCGCTCATCAGCCCTTCGATGAAGGCGATGCGCTTTCCATCAGGCGACCAGCGCGGCGACGCGATCTGCAGCGCCGGCTTGTAGACGGGTGTGATCGTCTCCGCCGCGACGTCGACGCGCTGCAGCGTCGCGATCCACCAGTTGTTGTTTCCCGATCCCGGTGCGCTGACCACAGCGAGTTGCTTCGAGTCGGGGGACCAGTCGTATTCGTAGATGTAGAGATCCGCCGGCGTGACGATGCGGACCTTGCCCGTCGCCACGTCGACGATCGCGACGCGCTGTTCCTCGATGTGCTCTTCGATCTGGCCGACCGTGCGGCTGCGCGCGACGAGCGGGCCGGCCGCATGCTCCGCGCTCTCCGTGAAGAGCAGGGCAATCGAATTGCCGTCCGGCGACCACGAAGGCGTCGAGAGATAGCCGTGAAGCTCCGTCAGCTTTTTGGGAATCCTTCCCGGGGTCACGATGTAGAGCTGCCGCTGACCGGCTTTCGCAGCGTCCGACAGGAACGCGATGCGCTTCGAGTCGGGCGACCAGGCGAGCTCGCGCTCGTCGAGCTGCTTCTTCTCCGGTGCCGCGGAGACGCGCTTCGCGTCGACGAAGATGCCTCGATCATCGGCCCACGCGACGGATTTGCCATCGGGCGACATCGCGACCGATTCGAACCCGATCACCTCGGCGTGCGCGTTGATGACGTAGAGGAGCAGGAGTGCAGGCAGCAGGCGGCGCATAGACCGCGCAGATTGCCATGACACGCCGCCGGATTTCCAGCGCGGGCAGGAGAGGGGCTTATGCCTGGTGCATGACTTCGAGCGTGAGAGGCCGCGAGGCCAGTTCGTGGACGAAAGGCCTGATCGCGGCTGCATCCAGCGGACGGCTGAACAGATATCCCTGCATGCGATCACACGCGTAGTAGCGGAGCAGCGAGTACTGCTCTTCCGTTTCAACGCCTTCGGCGACGACCGAGAGCCGCATCGTGTGAGCGAGATTGATGACGCTCGACACGATCGCTGCCGCCGTATCGTCGGTGGCCAGATCGCGCAGGAACTCCTTGTCGATCTTGATCGTGTCGATCGGGAACTGCTTGAGGTAGACGAGCGACGACTGGCCCGTGCCGAAATCATCGATCGCGATCTCGATGCCTTTCTCGCGCAGTACGCGCAGCACTTTCATCGACACGTCGATGTTCTGGATTGCAACCGTCTCCGTCACCTCCAGCTCGATCATCGACGGCGCGACTCCGCACTCCTGGATGATCTGCAGAACGGTGTCGACGAATCCCGGCTGCTGCAGTTGAACCGCGGAGATGTTGACTGCGGCGTGCAGCCAGACGAGGCCGTCCTGATGCCACTTCGCGAGTTGCTGGCAGGTCCGCCGCAGAACGAATTCGCCGATTGCGACGATCATCCCCGTTTCTTCGGCCATGCCGATGAACTCCGACGGCTCGACCATGCCGCGCACGGGATCGTTCCAGCGCACGAGTGCTTCGACGGAACCGATGCGACGCCGCGCGCGGTCGTACACCGGCTGATAGAGCACGTCGAGCTGGCCGCGCTCGATTGCGTGATGCAGGTTCTGTTCGAGCGTGAGCCGGCGCGAGTAGCGCTCGTTCATGCTCTGCGTGAAGATCTGTGCGCGATTCCGCCCCAGCTCTTTCGCGCGATACATCGCGGCATCCGCGCACTTGAGGAGCGTCTCGCAGTCATCGCCGTCGGCGGGATAGAAGCTGACGCCGATGCTGGCGGTGATGAACAGCTCGTGCCCGCCGATCGCAAACGGCTGCGCGAGACTGTCGAGCACTTTGCGCGCAATGCCGGCGACGGCGTCGGTCGCCGTGAGCTCGTTGATGAGCACGGCGAATTCGTCGCCGCCGATCCGCGACACCGTATCGGAAGCGCGCAGACAGCTTCGCAGGCGGCTCGCGACATCGGCGAGCAGCAGATCGCCGATCGAGTGCCCGAGCGCATCGTTGACGAGCTTGAAGTGATCGAGGTCGAGATACATGATCGCCAGCCCGACTCGATTGCGCCTCGCCGCGGGAAGCGCATTCACGATGCGATCGCGGAAGAGGAGACGGTTCGGCAATCCGGTCAGCGTGTCGAAGTACGCCTGATACTCGAGCTGCCGCTCCGTCTCTTTTCTCTGCGAGACGTCGCGGTAGTTCAGCACGATCGCGCCGACGCTCGGCTCGCCCAGCATGTCCTGCGCGAATCCCTCCAGCCAGATCCAGCGCCCGTTGCGATGGCGGAAGCGCACCTCGCTGTGCAGATCGCTGTGCGTGCGATCGACGAGCGTCCGGAGGCCGGTGCGCATCTCGGAGACGTCGTGCGGATGGATGTAGGAGAAGATCGACTTGCCGATGAGATCCTGCTCGCTGTAGCCGAGCAGGTGCAGAGTCGACGAGCCGGCGAACTGAATCTCCAGCTCGCGGTCGAGCAGCACCACACCACTCCAGCTCTTCTCGACGATCGAGCGGAAGCGCTTCTCGCGAGCCTCGAGCTCCTGCTGCGCGCGCTTCCGTTCCGAGATGTCACGGATGAAGGCGGTGAAGGTCTGGTCCGTGCCGCTGCCCACCGGCTCGATCGTGATCTCGACAGGAAAGGCTTCGCCGCTCGCACGCCGCGCCGTCGCTTCGACACGCCGCCGGACCAGTCCCGATGTTCCGCCGCGCCGATAGCGCTCGAGCATCTGCAGCATCAGCACGTACTGGCGCTCGGGAACGATCGTCGGTGGCAGCGGCCGGCCGATGACGTCGCGCGCCGCGAGTCCGAATGCCGTTTCGGCCTGCGGGTTCCATTCGATCACGTGGCCGTCCCGGTCGAGCGTCACGACCGCGTCGAGCGTCGAATGAATCAGTTGGCGCAGCCTCGCTTCCGATTTGCGGAGAGCCTGCTCCGTCTGCGCGCGCGTGAAGGCCTGGCCAACGATATTCGCCGTCGACTTGAGAAAGGCAAGCTCGTAATCCTCGAAGGCCCTCTGCTCGTTCGAATAGACGAGCAGCGCGCCAAACGGCCGGTGCTGCGTCCGGATCGCAACTCCCGCACCGCTGCGGATCTGGTGGTAACCGACGAGGTGCGAGGACTTGAAGCGCGTCTCGGCAGCGAGATCGCCGAACATCACAGGCGCTTCGGCGAGCGCGACGAACATGCAGAGCGACTCGTTCTCGTCGCCGTCGCTTTCGCAGTGCAGGAAGGTCTTGTTCGTGCCGACCGATGCGCGGACGACCACGAGCCCTGCCGGCGTCAGCTCCAGAGCGCGGCAGTGGCTCACGCTGAGGATCGATTCGACGAGCGCACAGGCCTGCCCCAGAAGGATGTGTGGATCGACGCCGGTCAGCGCCGCCTGTCCCAGCTCCGCGATCGCATGCTCCTGCCGGTTGTGTGCAGCGATCTCTTCGCGGAGTCTTGCGATCTCCTTCTCCGCTCCCGGGGCATTTGTGCCGCCGATGACATGCAGCGGCTGCCGGTTCGCAGACATGGGATGTAGCAGCCAATATTGTCGCTGATCTTTGCAGGAAACGTGATCGAACTCACAAAATCATTTTCTGATTTTGCAAGAGGCGTATCTTCGATGCCGTGCGGATCCGGCGATGGAGTGTCGTTGTACCTCTCGCAATGACGGCGCTTCTCGTCGTCGCTCTGCTCGCGATCGCTGCGGAATCCGGCGTGCCCCTCGATCGAGTCATCTGCCACGATTGCTTCTGGCAGTTCCAGACTCCTGCTCTGAAGAAAGAGATCGTCGAGAGCTATCGAACGATGAAGTGCCGCGACGATCTCTGCCGCGGCGAAGTCTCCTTCCTCCTCGGCAATGTGACCGGCGACGCGAACGCGCTTCGCAATGCAGTGACTGCGTACGCGACCGCTTCGGCGGCCGAGAGGGATCCGCGGCGCGCCCTGCTGCTCGAAATGATCCTCGGCACCGCCGGCGCGCGCGCCGGCATCGATGAGAAGACGCATCTCGCGAAGGCCGCGCAGCTCGCCGCGCAGCAGGGGAGGCCTGCGGCTTCGTCGCTGCTGCGCGACATGGCGGCGAACACGCCTCCGCGTTTCGGCGACGCTCCGATTCGCGCGAAGCTCGTCGTTCCTGCCGGTGCGAAGTACTTCATTCTCGGCGCGAGCGCGGTCCGTCTGCCGCAGGGCGCGCGAGTCGCCGTGCAACTCGAGCGGACCTACCGCGACTGGCTCTCGCATCAATTCGATTTCGATTTTCGCGACGCGTCGCTCGGCGTCGATCACGTGCTCGATTATCACGAAGGCGCAAGGCTGAGAGACATCATCACGCTGGCGCACGCGAAGCCGATTCCCATCGTCGGCACGATCGTCGCGAAAAAAGGTGAGAAGTGGTTCGGCCCCGATGAAACGGGCGTGTTCCGCTATCAGATTCTCGACGACAAGATCGAGTATCCGACGACGAAGCGCCGCGGCGACTACGCGCTGATCACCGACACGCATGGCATCTCCGCGCTCGTCGAACAGTCGGTCGCCGCGAAGCCCGATCTCGTGATCGGCTGCGGCGACAATCCCGGAAAAATGCAGGCCGCGTTTCACCTCGCGGAGAAGGGGATCAACGTCTATTTCCCCTGCGATCGCCAGGTCGCGATGCTTCTCGGCTACGACGCGCCCGGCGTGCTGCTCGGCAGTGCACCGGTTCATGTCGAGAAGGGCACCGTCGTGATTGGCGATCAGCCCGTGCGATTCCGGATCGGCGAGAAGATCGTCGTGACCGACATCAAGGCCGATTCCGTCGCGCGCTACTACGATTCGGGCGCGCGCTACTTCCGCGCATTGAGCGAGTTCGTGCCGCTGCAGATCTTTCCCGTCTACGTGGGCGTGAAAGAGGATGCGAAAGCAGTCGCCGAGGCGAAGCGCGTCGGCGCTGACGTCCTCGGCATTCGCGTCCGCTATCAGGAAGACTACGTGCCGGTGCGCGCATGGCTCGCCGAATCACCGAATCACCGCGTCGTGCTCTTCCACTCCGCTCCCTACGCGCCCGGCAACCGGCTCTTCACCGAGTTCCCATCGCAGGTGACGTTCGGAGATCCGCACCCGCGATTCGAATAGCGCCTTCGGCGCTGGCGCTGGGCGCCTCTGGCGCTGGCGCGAGGCGCTGGGCGCGAGGCGCATGGCGCAGGGTGCGAGGAACATATTACGCAAGGTGCGAGGAACATATTACGAAGCGCAATTCGCGCGAGACGCAAGGCTCAAGGAAACTCCGCCCAACGTCCACCAGCGCCCAGCGCCTAGCGCCTAGCGCCGTAGGCGCCCCTGCGCCCCGCGCCTAGCGCCCCGCGCCGGCGCCGTAGGCGCCCTAGTAATCGAATCCCAGTTCGTGGATCACGCGCGACACCGGCTCGACGGCCGCCTTCTTCTGATAGAGCGTGTCGATGATCTGCGAGAACTGCGGCTCGGGGTATTGCGTGTCGTACTGAGCCTTGACGTTCGCCGGCTCGATGCGATGGAAGACGAGGATCAGCCAGTCGCGATTGCGGAGCGCTTCGTCGATCTTCGCTGCGACATCGGCGACCGAGGTCGTGTTGAGGACGAGAAAGACCCGCAGCCGCCACGGATCTCCGACCGGCAGCGTTTCCATCGGGCCATCGATCAGCCGCGCCGAGCGATAGAGATAGCGAACCTGCGTCCGCACTTCCTCCGCGTCGAACCCTCCAAACGGAAACGCGACATGCTCGGCTCCCCTCCGGAAGCCATGGTTCAGCAGCCAGATCTTCGATTCGCGGAGCTGCTTGATGATCTGCGCCTGAGGCAGCGACGACACGTCTTCGTGGTCGACCATGTGCGAAGCGATGTCCCAGCCGTGGACGTCCTGCAGCTTCAGGAGTTGCGGCAGCGACATGTGCTTGTCGGTGCCCACGAGGCCCGTCGTGATGTACGCGGTGCCGGCGTAGTGATAGCGATCCATGATCGGCCGCGCGGCGTGATAGACCGAGACCCAGCCGTCGTCGAACGTGATGCTGACGATGCCGTGATCGATCGTCTTCGGCATCGCCGCCACTCGCCCGATCCAGACCGTCGCAGGATGTCCGGTGTCGCGGATCGTGATCTGCACCTCGGACACGGGCGTCGATCCCTGCGGTGTGAACGTCACTGCGCTCCAGTCGTTGCGGCGGATCATGCGCAGCGCAATCCTGTTGCCCTGGAAATAGTGGCGCTCCCAGTCGTTGCCGCGCTTCAGATCCACGGTCAGCTCTCCGACCGCCTCGAGGTCCGTGATGCGCAGCCACGTGGTGACGACATGATGATCGAGCGTCAACGGCGCGGGGAGGACGCGCCGCAGCGTGACCGTCTCCTTCTTTCCGCGCGTCGATACCTTGTAGGCGCAGTAGCCGAATGCGGCGTTGGGCTCGTCGCGCAGCAGATCGGCGTTCTTCAGTTCGATCTTCTCGGCTGCGTCACAGCTCAGAAGGACTCGCGGCACTTCATCGGCGTGCAACGGCAGCGCGAGCGCGGCGGCGACGAGCAGTGTCGCGCGAAGAGTGCAGTTCTTGATCATGTCCTCCAGAAAATCTTTCTACGGCTGAAGAAGCCGGTGAACGCGGCAACCACGCACATCATCAGCGCGCCGCGGATGATTGCGGCCGCAGGCGTCTTGACGCCGTGCACGTACAGATTCGCGGTGCTGAGAATCGGAATGACGAACATCGGAAGGAGCATGTAGCCCATCATCGAGTTCTGTCCCACCTCGACGAATGGCTTGATGATCCTGCGTCCGGTGTGAAGGATGTCGAACACGATCGCGAATGCGGCGAGGAGGCACATCGCGTTTCCTGCCATCGTCAGGTAGTAGCTCATCGTCCCGGGGATCTTCTTGATGCCGCCGCCGAGCGGCTCGATCAGCAGTCCGATGAAGACCCAGAACGCCGCGTACTGCAGCATGCCGGAGACGAATCGCTCTGTCGCCGTGAACGGATTGCGCACGAGCAGCGCGCCGATGATGCAGAGGCCCGCGAACGCGAGCGTGGTCCCGAGGATCCAGCGGTTGTAGAGGCCGGCGACGAGCAGTGGCTCGACACAGATGGCGAGGAGAGCAAGAGCCACGAGCCGCATCCGCGACCACTGCGGCGTCTCGTCTTTCGGCGACTTCATCCACTGCACGAGCAGATCACCGGCAAGCAGGCCGGGGATGACGACGAGCAGCGTGTCGACGAACATCCACTCGAAGAGCCAGGGGAGAGGCGACTTGCTCCACATCACGTGCGCCCATCCTTCCTCGCGCGACGCGACATGCACGGCGATGACGATCGCCAGCAGAGCCAGCCGGCCGAGGGGCTTCGTGCGTGTGGCGGTCCAGATCAGAATTCCGGAGACCGCGCCGAACATGATGATCGCGATGACATCGTCGCGGCGCGCGATCGAGAACATCTGACCGAAGAGCTTCGGTGAGATCGCGAAGAGAGTCAGCACCCCGATCCATCCTGCGATCGGCAGCCCGAGCCGCACCGCTTTCGGCCACTCGCTCCGCGGACGGGTGAAGACGAGAAAACAGAGGAGGTAGCCGCAGATGGCCGTGATGTTTCCGCGCGCCGTGTAGTCATTCGTCCAGAACGGATTCGAATGGCCGATGATCAGCGCGAAGAGGTAGAGAAAGAATCCGCGGCGCAGACCGGTGAGGATGACGCCTTTCCATGTCATGCCGCGATCCATGCGCGCGGTCATCGTGACGGGAATCGCTGCGGCCATCGTGAAGAGAAACGATGCGAACGTGACGTCGCGCCAGGCGATGCCTGCAATCGCGTGGTATTCGCCGCCGCCGGACGAGGGATATTGGCGGTGGTACATCCAGTCGGGGAACACGCCGAGCGGAATCGTGAAGCCGAGGTTCATCAGCAGGATGAAGAGGCCGCGCAGGGCGTCGAGGGAGAGCGCCCGGTCGATGCGTGGGGCGGATCGCTCCGGTCGCGCGACGCTCTCGGCCGGCGATGCAGGCAACTTCGCCGGTGCCACTGCACTGTACTCGGCCACGCTTCGCCTCCTGCTTGTTGCAAGGACCGGCGACAAGTCTACAGGTTGTGATCTGCCTCACAAAAAAAGAGAGGCGTCTAATGCCACAATCTCCCCACCAAACAGAGTTCGCTGTATTCGAAAAGGGGGCGTAACGCCCCCTTTCTGTTTCTGGAGAAACCGATGAAGATCGCGAAGATGGTTGTGGTGGCAATTTCGTTGTTGATGTGCGCGTGCAACGGTCGCGAGAACACGCTTACCGGACCGTCGAACGGTGCCATGCTCGCTGTCGCCGGAGCGAGCAGCACGAGCAGTACGAGCAGCACTAGCAGTGGTCGTGGCCGTACTCGCAGCGCACCTTCTACGCCGGAGCTTCAGGCCGAGGGACAGGTGAAGTCGGTGAGTGCAACCTCTCTGACGATCACGGACTCACGCCGGGGAGATATGACCTTCGTGCTCACACCGTCGACGATCATCCGCAAAGGACAGCAGCCTGTCGCTGCGACGGCTCTCGTCGCCGGGGACCGTGTCCACGTCAAAGGGACGAAGGATGGCGACACTCTCACTGCGCGCCTCGTGATCGTGGAGGACACGGAAGGGGAGAACGAGCCCTCCGAGTTCGAAGGAATCGTCAAGGCGATCGCGGCGGATTCGCTGACGCTCACCACGCCGGGTGGAGAGATCGTGCTGACGCTGAACGTGAAGACGCAGTTCGTTCCCGCCGCGCCGGTCGCTGGCGACCGCGTGCATGTGCGCGCCGATCGTGTGAGCGGCTCGCTCGTTGCGCTGATCGTGGTGGTGCAGGGGCAGGAAGACCACGGTCAGCAGCGAGTGGAGGTCAACGGAATCGTGAGCGCGATCAGCTCGAGCTCCATGACTGTGCGGACGTCGTCGAAAGGCGATGTCGCCCTGAAGATCGACGCAAAGACGGTCTTCCATCCTGCTGCACCGAAATCAGGCGACCGGGTGGAAGTCAAGGCAGTGATGAAAGATGGGTCGCTCCTCGCGGTGGACGTCAAGGTCGAAGAGGAGAACAGCAGCGACCGGCACTGACAAGCGTATTTGACGCTGTGGCGCTGCTCTTTTTTCGGACGGCGCAGGGTGGACGGGTGTTTCGAACGGCGGCGCGAGCCGCCGTTTTTTTGTTTCGCTGGTAATATCTCTCCCTTCGTCGTGTCGGATTGGGCGTGGTCCGCTGGTCCCTGGTCTGTAAAAACTTGGAGCGAGGTCAAACATGCGTCGTGTGAGCAGCACCGTTTTCCAAATTCTAGCGGTACTGGTTGCTCTGATTCCGTTGACCGCTCGAGCGGCAACGACTGAGTTCCGGGTGCTGCTCGACACCGACAACAACGCATCGACCGGATGTTCGTACGCGACGCCGGCCGGGACGTTCGCCGGTGCAGAGCAAGTGCTCATCACGACCGTCGACGTTCAGCCGACGAGCGCGCAAGTCACCTCGCTCACCCGTCAGGTCTGCAGCAGCGGGACGTTCGGTGCGCCGATTCCTGTCGCTTCCACAGGCTGGCCGGTCGGTTTTTCAGGGGATAGTGGCAACGCCGTCGTCGAGACGGTGATGCCGACCGCGCTGCTCGGCGGTACGGCTCCTCAGATTCGCGTCGGCTTCGTGGCGACCGCCGGAAGCTCCGTGGATACGATTCTCACGACGCCCTCGTCGGCTCCCCTGATGTGGCCGCCGTCGCTCGACCCGCTTCGCCGGCGCGCGATGGGGCCGGGAGGGCAGCCGCAGGTGATCACGCTGGACGGACAGACCGGCGACTGGGGCTCGATCCCGCCGTTCGTTGCGGGCGGATCGGGCGGTCCGAGCACGCCTCGGTTCCAGAAGGTCTACCTCTTCCAGGACACGACCAGTCTCTGGTTCCGCTTCGATGCGAAGCTCGGCGGAAGCGCGCCGACGGCAAATGACGACACCTACACGGTGCGGCAAGGCAAGACGCTCAACGTGATCGCGCCGGGCGTCCTCGGCAACGACACAGACCCGAACGGAGCCCCACTCAGCGCTGCAGCAACGAACAACCCGCAGCACGGCACGCTGATCCTCGATCCGACGGGCGCGTTCACCTATTCGAACGACGGCTCGAACGCGCCGGTTGATTCATTCAAGTACAAGGCCTCGAACGGGAGCGCGACGTCGAACGAAGCGACGGCGACGATCAACATCACGCCCGACAAGAAGCCGATCGGCATCGCCGACTCGTACAACGTGGCGCACGGCGGGACGCTGACGGTGCCGCCTCCGGGCGTCCTGAGCAATGACAGCGATCCTGACGGCGATCATCTGTCGGCGGCGCTCCAGTCCGGCCCGCAGCACGGCACGCTGAGCCTGTTGCCGAACGGCGGCTTCACCTACACGCACGACGGCTCGAACACGATCGCGGATAGCTTCACCTATCGCGCGTTCGATGGTGTGCTCTATTCGGCGACCGTGACGGTGTCGCTGACGATCGGCCCGCTGGCGCCGTCGTTCACCAGCGCGAACAGCACGCGGATGACGGCCGGCACCTCGACGCCGTTCACGATCACGACGACGGGCTTCCCGTATCCCGCGATCACCGAGAGCGGCGCACTGCCGAGCGGCATCACCTTCACCGACAACGGCAACGGGACGGCGACTCTCGGTGGCACGCCGGCGCCCGGCTCGGGCGGCGTCTATACGCTCAACCTCACGGCGACGAACAGCGGCGGAACCGCCAATCAGACCTTCACGCTGACTGTGTGCAACGTGATCGTGGTGACCCCGCCGGCGACGAACACCGCGACCGCGGGTGCAGCATTCAGTCAGACCTTCACACAGACGGGTGCAGTCGGCGGCGCAACGTTCACGACGGCGAGCCCGCTCCCCAACGGACTAACGCTCAGCAGCAGCGGCACGCTCAGCGGCACACCGACGGTGACGGGAACCTTCCCGATGACCGTCACGGTGACGGATGCGAACGGCTGCACGGGCTCGGCGAACTACACGCTGACGATCGGCTGCCAGACGATCACCGTCACGAACCCGGCAACGAACACGGCGACGGCGGGTGCAGCGTTCAGTCAGACCTTCACGCAGTCCAACGCGATCGGCACCGCGACGTTCTCCACCACGAGCGCGCTGCCCGCGGGCCTCACGCTCGCAAGCAACGGAACCTTGAGCGGGACGCCGACGGTGGTCGGCTCGTTCCCGATCGTGGTGAAGGTGACCGACAGCAACGGCTGCACCGGTACCGGCGCGACCTACACGCTGACGATCAGTTGCCAGACGATCAATGTGACGAACCCTGCGACGACGACGGGAACGGCGGGTGCAGCATTCAGCCAGACGTTCACGCAGGCGAATGCGATCGGCACGGCGACGTTCTCGATCAATAGCGGTTCGCTACCGGCAGGCCTCACGCTGTCGGCGGCGGGAGTGCTCAGCGGCACCCCGACGGTGACGGGCTCGTTCCCGATCACGGTGAAAGTGACGGACAGCAACGGCTGCACCGGCACGAGCGCGACGTACAACCTCGTGATCAACTGCCAGACGATCACGGTCACGAACCCGGCGACGAACACGGGAACGGTGAGCGCACCGTTCAGCCAGACGTTCACGCAGAGCGGGGCAATCGGCGGCTCGACCTTCTCGACGGCGAGCACGCTTCCGACGGGGCTAACGCTCAGCAGCAGCGGCACGCTCTCTGGCACGCCGACGCAGCCCGGCTCGTTCCCGATCGTAGTCACGGTGACGGACGGCAACGGCTGCACCGGCACGAGCGCGACGTACACGCTGACGATCGCCTGCCAGACGATCACGGTCACGAACCCGACCTCGAACAGCGATCCGGCGGGAACACCGCTGACGGCGGCGAACTTCACCTTCACGCAGAGTGGCGCCGTAGGCGGCGCGACGTTCACGACGGCCAGCACGCTGCCGACCGGCGTCACGCTGACGACCGCCGGCGTCCTCAGTGGTACCCCAACGCAGGGCGGCACCTTCCCGATCACGGTAACGGTGACCGATGGCAACGGCTGCACGGGGACGAGCAGTGGCTACACGCTGACGATCGTCTGCCCGACGATCAACGTGACCAACCCCGGCGTCAACAGCGGCACCTCAGGCGTCGCGTTCAGCCAGACCTTCACGCAGAGCGGCGGACAGGGAACGATCACCTGGAGTGAGACGGGCGCGCTGCCGAGCGGCATCACGCTCAACTCTTCGACCGGTGTCCTCTCCGGCACGACCAACGCGGCCGGCACGTTCCCGATCACGGTGACGGCGACGGACCAGAACGGCTGCCAGGGCACGGGCGCGACCTACACGCTGACCATCAACTGCCAGACGATCACGGTGACGAACCCGGGAGTGAACACGGGAACCGTGGATGCAGCGTTCAGTCAGACCTTCACCCAGTCCGGTGTCCTCGGCACCGTGACCTGGAGCGAGACGGGCGCGCTGCCGGCGGGCATCACCCTCGACAGCAGCACGGGTGTGCTCAGCGGCACGCCGACGGTCAACGGCGTCTTCCCGATCACGGTGAAGGCGACCGATAGCAACGGCTGCTTCGGAACCTCGAATTACACGCTGACGATCAACTGCCAGACGATCACGGTGACCAACCCCGGAGTCAACACTGGAACCGTGGATGCAGCGTTCAGTCAGACGTTCACGCAGAGTGGCGCGCACGGCACGGCGACGTTCACGCTGGCCAGCGGCTCGCTGCCGGCAGGCCTGTCGCTGTCGACGGCGGGAGTGCTCAGCGGCACGCCGACGGTGAACGGGACCTTCCCGATCACGGTGCTGGTGACCGACAGCAACGGCTGCACCGGCACGAGCGCGACGTACAACCTCACGATCAACTGCCAGACGATCACGGTCACCAACCCGGGTGTGAACACGGGAACCGTGGATGCAGCATTCAGTCAGACCTTCACGCAGAGTGGCGCACACGGCACGGCGACGTTCTCGACAGCGAGCACGCTGCCGGCCGGCCTCACGCTTTCGACCGCAGGAGTGCTCAGCGGCACGCCGACGGTGAACGGCACATTCCCGATCGTGGTGACGGTGACCGACAGCAACGGCTGCACCGGCACGAGCGCAACCTACAACCTCGTGATCAACTGCCAGACGATTACGGTCACGAACCCGGCCAATACGCCGGGAACCGTGAATGTGCCCTACAGCGTGACGTTCACGCAGAGCGGAGCACACGGCACGGCAACGTTCTCAACAGCGAGCACGCTCCCCACGGGCATCACGCTCTCGACGGGCGGCGTGCTCAGTGGCACACCGACACAGCCCGGCACGTTCCCGATCGTAGTCACGGTCACGGACAGCAACGGCTGCACGGGAACCGGTGCGAACTACACGCTGGTCATCGGCTGCCAGACGATCACGGTCACGAACCCGAGCTCGAACAGCGACGCGGCCGGCACGCCGCTCGTCGCGGCGAACTTCACCTTCACGCAGACAGGCGCCGTAGGCGGCGCGACCTTCACGACCGCGAGCACTCTGCCGAACGGCGTCTCCCTGACGACGGGCGGCGTTCTCTCCGGCACGCCGACCCAGGGCGGCTCGTTCCCGATCACGGTGACCGTGACCGACGGCAACGGCTGCACCGGCACGAGCAGCGGCTACACGCTGACGATCACCTGCCCGACGATCACCGTGACCAACCCCGGAGTCAACACCGGCACCGCGGGCGTCGCATTCGGCCAGACGTTCACGCAGAGCGGCGGACAGGGGACGATCACCTGGAGTGAGACCGGCACTTTGCCGAGCGGCATCACGCTCAACACGGCAACCGGCGTTCTCTCCGGCACGACGAGCCAGGCGGGGACGTTCCCCATCACCGTCACCGCAACCGATCAGAACGGCTGCCAGGGAACGGGAGCAACGTACAACCTAACCATCAACTGCAACACGATCACGGTGACGAACCCCGGCGTCAACACCGGCACCCGCGGCACGGCCTTCAGCCAGACCTTCACCGTGAGCGGCAATCTCGGTACCGTCACCTGGAGCGAAACGGGCGCGCTGCCTGTGGGTATCACGCTCAACTCCGCGACGGGTGTTCTGTCCGGCACACCGACGACGCACGGCTCCTTCCCGATCACGGTGAAGGCGACCGACACGAACGGCTGCTTCGGCACGAGCTCCTACACGCTCACGATCAATTGCCAGACGATCAGCGTCACCAATCCGGCGACGACGAGCGGCAGCATCAACACGGCCTTCAGCCAGCAGTTCACACAGACGGGGGCGATCGGCGGCGCGACCTTCTCCACCGCGAGCACGCTGCCCAATGGTCTCTCGCTGGCCGCCGATGGCACGCTCTCCGGCACTCCGACGCAGAGCGGCAGCTTCCCGATCGTTGTCACCGTGACCGACGGCGACGGATGCACGGGCACCTCGACCACGTACAACCTCTATATCTGCCCGGTGATCACCGTGACGAACCCCGGCGTCAACACCGGCACGGCGGGTCAGGCCTTCAGTCAGATGTTCACGCAGTCGAACGGCATCGGCACGATCACCTGGAGTGAGACGGGCGCATTGCCCGCCGGCATCACGCTCAACTCCGGCACCGGCGTGCTGTCGGGCACGACCTCACAGACAGGCTCGTTCCCCATCACGGTCACGGCGACCGACCAGAACGGCTGCAGCGGCACCGGCGCGACCTACACGCTCGTGATCAGCTGCCAGACGATCAGCATCACGAACGCCACGTCGAACAGCGCGCAGGCCGGCACGAGCCTAACGCCCGCCAGCAACTGGACCTTCACGGCGACCGGCATCCTCGGCACCCCGACGTGGAGCGAGACCGGTTCGCTGCCGAGCGGCATCACACTGAACTCGGGCACCGGCGTTCTCTCCGGCAGCAGCAACGCGATCGGTTCTTATCCGATCACGGTCAAAGTCACCGACACGAACGGCTGCTTCGGCACGTCGAGCTACACGCTGACGATTACTTGCCCGACGATCACGCCGGCACGCACGGGCGGCGGCTCGTTCCCGAATGGCACGATCGGTACCGCGTATGCAGGCCAGAGCTTCACGGCCTCGGGCGGCAGCGGCACCTACACGTTCGCTGTCACGGGCGGCGCACTCCCCACCGGTCTCTCGCTCTCGGGCGCCGGTGCGATCAGCGGCACGCCATCGGCGACTGGCACCTTCAGCTTCACGGTCACCGCAACCGACTCGAGCACGAGCTGCACCGGCAGCGCGGTCTTCTCGATCGCGATCCGGCCGGCCGCGGCGGGTGACTCGTACAGCAATCTCGTGAACAACACCGAGGCGTATGTGACGGGTGGGACGACGACGGCACCGGCGACACCGGCCGTGCAGTTGTCGGGCTCGATCCTCGCCAACGATCTCCCGAGCGGCGGAGTCAGCGTCGTCGCCGGAACGTTCGCAACGACCCAGAGTGGCAGCGTCACGATCGCCGCGGACGGCACGTTCAAGTACACGCCGCCGGTGACCGCGAGTGCACTCACGACTGACAGCTTCACGTACACGATCTCGAGCGACACAGGCACCACGGGTACGCCGACAACGGCAACCGGCACGGTCACGCTGAATCTCTCCGGACGCGTCTGGTACGTGAAGAACAACGGCGCGAACGGCAACGGCCAGTCGCAGTCGCCCTTCAACTCGCTGTCGAGCTTCACGAATGGAGCGCGCGTCACTCCCGACGCGAGCGGCGACATCATCTATGTCTACAACGGTGACGGCACGACGACGAATCAGAACGCCGGTGTCGCGCTGCTTGCCAACGAGCAACTGATCGGCGAGGGTGTGGCCCTCGTTGTCAACGGCAACACGCTCGTGGCCGCGGGAACGAAACCGCAGATTACGAACGCCACGGCGTCCAGCGACGCGGTCACGCTCAACGACGGCAACACGATCAAGGGTGTGACCATCACCGGCGCGACGCGCGACGGCGTTGCCGGTGCATCGCACGCGGGGCTGACGATGGACGTCGTCAACATTCAGAGCAACGTCACCGCCGGCCTGCACCTTACGAGCATGACCGGGACCATCACGGTGACGAACACACAGATCACTGGCAACGGCGTCGGTCTGGCTGTCGGCTCGCCTGCAACGCCGGGGGGTGGTGCAGCGGGAGACGGCGGTACGGCAGCGATCACGCTCGACAACACTAACCAGATCACTTCTGGTGTAGCCGGACGGACGATCCTGATTCAGAACCGTCCCAACGGTGCGGGCATCATCACCCTTGGCACGAACATCAATGACGCCGGCCTCGGTATGTACGTGAACGCCAACGCCGGCGGCACGATCAACTTCACCGGCTCGCACACCGTGAACGTCGGTGGCACCAATCAGGGTGTCACGTTGACGAACAACACGGGCGCCACCATGAGCTTCAGCGGCACGCTGAACGTCACGACCGCAACCGGTGGCGGATTCGGAGCGAGCGGCGGCGGAACACTGAACGTAACCGGCACGGCGAATGTCACGACAGGCGCGGCGGCGGACGGGCTGAACATCAACGGCATGACCATCGGCGGTTCGGGCGTGACCTTCACCAGCGTGAGCACGACCGGAGCAACGAGAGGCATCAACCTGGCGAACTTCGTCACGGCCGGCACGGTCACGGTCAACGGCGGCACGATTACGAACGGAACGACCGGCATTCTGCTGCAGGGCTCGAACACGAGCCTGACGCTGGCCGGTGTGACGATCACCGGTCCGGCGACGGGCATCACGAACACGACGAACTTCGGCACTCTAACCATCGGCAGCAGCGTGAACGTGAGCGCGGCGACGGCCCTGAATCTGACGACCGGCGCCATCAGTGGCACGTTCGCCAACGTCAGCTCCACAGGCGGCACGAACGGCGTCAACCTCAATGCTGTAACGGGTACGTGGGGCGTGACCGCAGGCACTCTGACCGGTGCCAGCGGATCGACGTTCAACGCGACTGGAACGAGCACAGGAACGGTGAGCTGGGGCGGCGTGATCAATCAGGCCAATGCGGCCAATGTGGTCACCATCTCCGGCAGCCACACCGGCACGATCAACTTCAGCGGCAACGTGACCACCAGCGGCACGAGCACGGGCATCAGCATCAGTGCCAGCACCGGCACCTACAACTTCACCGGCGCCACGAGCACGATCGCTGGCAGCGGCGGCGGCATCACGATCTTCAATGAGGCGTCGGGCACGATCTCGTTCGGCTCGGGCTACAACATCTCCGCGGCGACGACCTCGTTCAAGATCGGCGGCTCGGCCACGAACGTCGGCGCCACGATCACCTACAGCGGCGTCATCACGAACAACAACAACGGCGGCGTGCTGCTCGACATCAACTCCGCGTCGGGCACGTTCAACGGGACGCTGACGATGAATGGCACGTCGCTGAGCGGCAGCGTGAACGGGCTGAATGGCGTGATCTCCGTCATCAAGAACATGACGGGAACACTCACCGTCAACAATTTGAGCCTGACGTCCAGCAACAACAATTTCAACAACACGCTGGTCGCGATCAGCGGCACGAACACGGCCGGCAACTTCACGTTCAATCACCTGACGCTGTCGGCCACCGGCACCAACCACACCGGCAAGGGGTTGACGATGTCGGGCGGCGGGACGCTCACCATCACCGCCACCGGCGGCAACAGCAGCATCGACGTCAGCAGCACCGCACTCGACCTGAACGGCATCGCGCTCGGCGCGTCGGCCATCCAGACGCTCAACTCGACGGGAGGCGTCAACGGCGTCAAGCTAACCTCCGTTACGGGGGGAACGCTCACGATCAGCGGCGGCGCGATCTCGGCGAATACCGGCGCCAGCTTCCTCATCAGCGGAGGCACCGTCACGGTTTCCGATGCGGGCACGATCACGCAGAACACCGCGGGTCAGCGCGCCGTCGACATCCAGAGCATGACCAGTGGAACGGTTACGTTCTCCGGCGCCATCGGCAGCAATGGTGGTGCAGGCATCTTCCTGAACAGCAACACCGGCGCGACCATCGACTTCACGGGAGTGCTCACACTCTCAACCGGCGCGAACCCTGCCTTCACGGCAACCGCTGGAGGTACCGTGAGCGCGAGCAGCACAACGAGTACGCTGACCACGACGACGGCTACTGCGCTCAACGTGGCCAACACGACCATCGGTGTGAATGGCCTCAAGTTCCAGAGCATCACGGCCGGAACAGCCGCTTCAGGTCCGGCCAACGGCATCATCCTCAACAATACCGGCGCGAGCGGAGGGCTCACTGTGTCCGGAACCGGCGGCGCCGCCTCCGGAGGCACGATCCAGAAGACCACCGGGGCAGGCATTTCGCTGACGACCACGAAGGGTGTCAGCCTCTCGTTCATGAGCGTCACCACAAGCAGCGTGGAAGGGATCCTCGGTAGCGGCGTCGATGGCTTCACGCTCATCAGCAGCTCGGTCACCAACAACAGCACCGCCGGGAACAACCGCGACGGCATCAAGCTCACTGACACCGTCAACGCAGTGACGTTGACCAGCAATACGGTTACTGGAAACTTCAACTCCAACTTCCAGCTTACGACCTCGCCCTCATCGACGGCGGTGGTTACCACTCTGACCGTCACCGGCGGTACCTACAGCAGCAGCACGCAGAATGCCGGCTTCCTCGTCGACCTGCACGGCTCGGCCGCGCTGAACACGGCGTCCGTCACAGGCGCCACGTTCTCGAACAACTTCTCCAAGGGCATCCAGTTCCAGGAGAACGACAACGCCACGATGGGCAACGGGGTTGGCGCCCCGGCCACCGGTACGATCACCGTCAGCGGCTGCACGTTCAACGCGAACGACACCCACGCCAGCTTCGAGAGCGGTGGCACCAACGGCTCGGGCAGCTCGTACTACCGCTTCGTGAACAACGTGAACATGACGAACGCCGCCAACGGCGCCATCAACTTTGCCAGTGGTTCGAACGTCGGCCCCGGAACATTCAAGGCCTTCTGCAGCGGAAACGTCGTGGGCACCAATGGTGTCCCCAACTCCGGTTCCGCCAACGGTGAAGGGATTCGCGTCTTTATGCAGGGCCGAAAGACTGCCATCGCAACGATTATCAATAACACGATCACCAATCTCGCCAACGGTGCCGGTTCCTTCGGAGCGCGCGGCATCGACGTCGAACAGCTCGGAGACACGGGCGCCAACACCGGCCAGACGCCGCTTGACGTGAAGATCACGGGAAATTCCGTGACCCAGCTCATCGCCTCGTTCCCGCAGTACGCTATCTACGTGGCGGCCGACGCTCAGGGAACGGGAACGTCGGGTTCAAACGTTCATGCGGAGATTCATGGCAACACGGTTCCGGCAGTCGACGGCTGCGATTCGCAGTGCGGCGCGGGGACCGGCATGATCTTCTTCGAGACCGTGAACTCCACCGGCACCCGCGCCGGCACGCTCTTCCAGACCGGTGCGGGCGGTTCGGTCAGCAACGAGATCGCAACCACGAATACCGGCACGGCCGGCAAGACGTGCAGCTTTGTCAATGGCGGAACGCTCACATTGACGGCGACACCGGTGAATACTGTGAACTAAGATTTTCGCAAAGGCACGGACGCGTTTGGTGCGTCCGTGCCCATGAGTGCAAATGCACAGCGATTCTAAGAAAGTGCCTTGTTTGCGGAACACGTGGTCCCGTTTCTGTTCCCCTATCACCTGAACAATTGCATGTGGAGGAGTCATGGCAGAACCATTCTTAAGTGAGATCAGGATCATGAGTTTCGGCTTCCCGCCCAAAGGTTGGGCGCTTTGCGACGGACAGCTGCTGCCCATCAATCAGAACCAGGGGCTTTTTTCACTTCTCGGAACCACATATGGCGGCGACGGGCGCGTCAATTTTGGCCTGCCTGACCTGCGCAGCAGAGCGCCCATTCACATGGGTGGCGGACACACGCTGGGCGAGCGGGGCGGCGAGCAAGCGCACACTCTTTCCATCTCCGAGATCCCTACGCATGTTCACGCGGCCGTGGCCACTAGCTCCACTGGGAACCAGCCCATCCCACCGGGGGCCTTGTATGGTGTTTCTCCCGCGCAGCCCTACCTTCCGCCCGATAACAACATGGGTGCCCTGAATCCGGCAACGGTGGGCAATACCGGCGGGAGTCAGGCTCACCTCAATATGCAGCCCTTCCTGGTCCTGAACTTCAGCATCGCCCTTCAGGGCATTTTTCCGTCGCAGACATAAGAAAGGAGGACGAAGACATGGCACAACCATACGTTGGAGAAATCCGCATGTTCGCCGGGAACTTCGCCCCCGCAGGCTGGATGTTCTGCGAAGGGCAGTTGCTTCCCATCTCTGAGTACGAGACCCTGTTCAATCTCATCGGAACGACCTATGGCGGCGACGGACAATCGACCTTCGCTCTTCCTGACCTTCGCGGACGCATTCCCCTGCATTTCGGCAATGGGTTCACACTCGCCGAGACAGGTGGCGTGGAAACGGTTACGCTGACGGTCTCGCAAATTCCCCAGCACAGCCATGCTTTTCTGGGCACCTCGGGAACTGCCAACCAGACCAATCCGTCCGGCAACGTCGTCGCGCAATCGCTTGGTGGCGCCACTCTGTTCAACTCGGCCAATCCGACCGCGGCGATGGCCGCCAACTCCACCTCACAGGTCGGCGGCAGCCAGCCCCACAACAACTTTCAGCCGTATCTTTGCGTCGACTTCATCATTTCGTTATTCGGGATTTTCCCGAGCCAGACCTAGGAGGAGAGAAAGACATGGATCCATTCGTTGCTGAAATCCGCATCTTTCCATTCAACTTTGCCCCCAAGGGTTGGGCGTTCTGCGACGGCCAGATTCTTCCACTTTCGCAGAACACCGCTCTCTTCTCGCTCCTCGGTACCACATACGGCGGCGATGGGAAGTCAAATTTTGCCCTGCCGAACATGCAGGGCAATGTGCCAATGCATCCGGGACAGGGACCTGGTCTCTCACTTCATGACCTCGGCGAGACCGGGGGCTCCGAGACTGTGTCGCTGCTCGAGTCCGAGATTCCCGCCCACAACCACGCCGTTATGGCCGTAAACTCCAATGGCAACCGCACCACGCCGATCGGTAACTCCATCTCCCGTGCCGTCAACGCTACGCCCTACTTTCCGGGAACACCAACGCCTCCGCTCGTGAATCTTAACGACGCCACCATTGCACCTGCTGGAGGCGATCAGCCACACAACAACATGCAGCCCTACTTGACCCTCAACTTCTGCATCGCGCTGCAGGGCGTCTATCCGCCGCGTACCTAGTGTGATCACACTTCGTCCCGCAATCGACGAAGACTACGACTTCATGCGTCGTCTCTACGCTTCCACAAGAGAAGAGGAGATGACGCATTTTCCTTTTGATGAAGCGCAGAAGCGCGCGTTCCTCGATCAGCAGTTCGCAGCGCAATTTGAACACTACGGGATTCATTACCCGACGGTTGAACGGAACATCATTGAGAAAGATGGCGTGCCTGTCGGTCGTCTCTGGATCGATGAGTGGCGCGAGCAGATCCGCCTCGTCGATATTGCGCTGATGCCTGAGGCGCGCGGGGCGGGCATCGGCTCACGTCTTCTGCGCGATGTGCTCGATCGCGGCCAGCGCGCGGGAAAGCCGGTGACGATTCACGTCGAAGCCTTCAACCCGGCGTTGCGTCTCTATCAACGGCTCGGCTTCGAGAAGGTCGACACGAACGGCGTCTACTTCCTCATGCGATGGACCCCGCAAGCTTGAGCTCCAGCGCCCGCCGAGGTACCCTCGCTTTGAGAGTTGGTCATGAAAGAGCACAAAGTCAAAGTCGTCGTGCTTGCCGATGGGCGCGTGGTGGTTGAGGGCGTCCCTGTCACTCGGGGACAGCAGGTCGAAGTGACGATCCGGATCGATGATCCGGTTCAGCCTCGCTTCCCGCTTCGAGGGTTGCCCGTCCGCTATGACGAGCCGTACCAGGCTGTCGTCGATGAATCGGAGTGGGACGCGTCCAGGTGAAACACGCACGTCTGGGTCTGGTGGGTCCACGACGAGCGGATGCCGGAGCGGATGCGGGAGACCCTGGAAACGAGCGCGAACGAACCGGTTGGAGTAAGCGCGATTTCGTGCTGGGAAGTGGCGAAGCTCGTGGAGCGCGGAAGACTCGAGCTTTCGATGGAGCTTTCCGGCTGGCTTGGTCTCGCGCTCGAGCCTTCCGGGATCACCGTCCTTCCCCTGACTCCGCTCATCGCAATCGCGAGTACGAGACTGCCATGAGAGTTTCATCGCGATCCAGCCGATCAGATCATCGTGGCCACGCCACGCGTTCACGATCTGACACTCGCAACGTGTGACGAGAAGATCCGGCGATATGCGCACGTGCGCCTGCTCGAACGATCAGCGGATTCACGATCGGTAGCCAATTCGATCCATGCATCAGGTCTCTGCTCGTAGCGTGCACCATCATTGATGCAGTGATGATGACACTGTATGCTGGAGCATCATGCGCACGACGATCACCATCGACGACCAGATTCTCGAGCAGCTCAAGAAAAGGGCGGCACACGAGGGCACGACGGTGAGCAGACTGATCGAGGATTCGGTTCGCGTGGCGTGGGGTGCTAAAAGGAAGGTTGTCGGGAAGCAGTCGTTCCGGCTCGTTACCTTTGGCAAAGGGGGACATTTCACGAGTTTGAACGTCGATCGAACGTCCGAACTCATCGAAATGGACGACGTGGCTCGCCATGCACGGCGCCGGTGACCCATGCTGCTACCGGACATCAACGCTCTGATTTACGCGCATCGAGAAGATGCGCCGGAACACGATCGGTACGCGGAGTGGCTGGAGGGTCTTGCCGGTGGGCCAGCCCCCTTCGCGCTTTCGTCCGTTACGCTGGCCGGCTTTCTGCGGATCGTCACCAACTCCCGAATCTTTCAGCCGCCGACGCCGATGAAGGTAGCACTGGCCTTCTGTCATCAACTGATCGCATTGCCGACAGCGGTTTTCATTCAGCCCGGGGAACGCCACTGGAGCATCATGGTGGATCTCATCGAGCGCGCGAATGTGCGCGGCGCAATGGTCAGTGACGCGTACCTCGCCGCACTCGCGATCGAGCACGGCTGCGAGCTCGTGACGACCGATGGCGACTTCGCACGTTTTCCGTCGCTTCGCTGGCGCCACCCCCTTGCCTCCTGATCAACGGCGCCGATGGTATTCGCGCATCTGCTCGTAGCGCGGGGTGAGCGAACGAATCTCGCACGACGTCGCAGTGATGTCGTACGTCGTGTCGAAGTCTTCGTAGCTGCGCGCGCGCCACAGGCGTCCGGCTGGATCGATCACGAGCGAATGACCGACGCCTCCGCGAAAAATCTTCGAGCCATCGGTCCCTTCGAAGATCCTGCACGTCCATGGCCTCTCCTCGGGATGCGCAGCCATGAACGTCTCGATCTCGCTGACGAGTTGTGCAAACAACCGCGGCCGATGTTCTTTGTCCGCCTCCAACGTTTTTTGGATCGCGTTCGACAAGAGCGCGTCGGCGGGGGAGGTTAGGATGCCTGACTGAAGCTGCGGCGTCTCTCTCCACACCACATCATCCGGAGAGTTCTGCCGGATCACCGTATTGCTGTAGATTTCGACCGCGTCCCGACGTCCAGCGACGAATACGCCGCTGCCGGAAGAATTGCCGGAGATCACGCAACCTCCGAGTTGCACGGCTTCCGCATCGGCGATGTAGATCCCGCCGCCTTCAGCATTGCCGGCGACGATGCAGTTCTCCGTGACGCGGCTGCGCCAGAACCGCACGTGACTTTGATCGCAATGGATGCCGCCGCCGCGCGCGAAGCCCTTCGTGTAGATCTCGTTCGCTTGAATCGAGCAGCCGGCGATCTCCGCACGGCAGTGCATCAGCGAAACGCCCGCGCCACCGCATTCCGGAAAGCGAGTCTCGATCGTGTTGCCGGCGATGATCGATTTCTGGATCCGCACATTCGAGCGCGCGCAGTACATTCCCGCTCCGAATGGCTCGTCCGTGCGATTGCCGGCGACGACGCACTCCTGCAGGCTGATCTTCGAATCATTCGCAAGAATGCCGCGCGCCGTACGATTCGTCCGGATTTCGATTCCGCTCAGATAGAGATTCGACACCTGCACGATGAGCCCACCTGTGATCACCACACCGCGGCGCGACAGACGCGTGCTTTCGATGACCAGATACTCTTTCCCGGAGACGACGAGTTTCTCTGCGTAGATGCCCGGCTCGATCATGATCGTCGCCGGGCCGGAGACCGCGTCGATCGCATCCTGAATCGTTCGATACTGCGAAGGAACGAAGAGGACTTCGTGCGCAGCGAGATCGATCAAGTGAAGACTGCCTCGCAGGTGAAGCCGTTCGCATCTTTGCCGATCGGAACCAGAAAGATGTCGAGCGGCTCGGCGAATGCGTCGTGCGTGATGTGGTAGATCGACTGCGGCAGGTGGAGTGGCGAAAGAAAATAGAGCGAGAACGCCGCTCTCTTCAAGCGTGCCGCCTCGCTCTCCATCACCTTCGCGACCGAAGTCAATCGCAACTCGATCTTGTGCCCTTCGTGATGAACCCAGAACGATGTGCCAGTGAGAGGCTGAAACGATTCGACGGTGAGCTGCTCGAGCATGGGGCGGTTTTATCATGACAGGCCGGATAATGGTTTCCGATGGAACCCGCTGTTGCCCTGACTACGGATCTATCGCGTGACGATGCGATTCCCTATTTCTTATGGGATGAGCCGATGACGCTGGGTGAGCTGCGTCGTGTTCTGGATCATTCGGATGAAGACCGCATCCGGATGCTTGGAAAGATCCTTCGCGAAGCGCGCGAGGAAGACGTCTGGTTATTCACGACTCCCGAGGAGATCAGCCGGCGATGGGATCAGCTCTCGCGATATCTCGGACGCCGCCGTGACTTCTGGACGTTCTTGCTGAGCCGGTGGCGAGAGCAGGGATTGTTGGAGAAAATCACGATTGGCCGCATCATCATCGATTCCCCCGGGGAGATTCTCGCGAACAAACTCCGTGCGCTGCTCTCGCGTGCGGAGGTGCGCGACCTCGTGGACGTGGCCCGACTCGAAGAGGCCGGTCATGATCCAATCGCAGCCGTCGCTCTCGCACAACAGAAAGACGGCGGGATGAGTCCCGGTCAGCTCGCGTGGGTGTTGTCCGAGTTCTCTTTGCCTTCTGACGAGAACCTTCACTACGGGATGACAGGCACGGAGTTGAGGGACTATCGCGAGTCGCTGATCCGCCGGCTCACCGCCGAGGCCTTTCCGGGTAGACCCGAATAGCGAACGTCAGAGCAGAGTGAACTGCTCCGCGTTTCGGAGAACGCGATCGAATGTATACGTCGTTCGAGCGCCAAGCGCGGACGCGCATTCGCCGATGAGGTAGTCGGAAAGATCGCCTTTTCCCTTCGAGTACCGCTGGAGCGCGTTCTCCAGAATGGCCGGATCCTGGGGAGAGAATGGCGGTGTCGTCAGCAACATGCGCACCGCGTTGGCAATCTCCGCGCGCGATGCGCGATAGACACTCTCCAGCACACACTCCGTCTCGCAAAGCACGGAGCTGGTGATGAGACACTCCTCGCCTTTCTCTGCACAGGATTCGATCAGGGCATGAGCACGCGCCGCCTGATCATGGTCATCACGCACGAGAAATCGGATCAATACGTTCGTATCGAGCGCGATCACGAGCGCCTCGCTGCGTGCTTCCGCCGGGCACGCTTGCGCACGGCGGTGCGCATCTCACGCACCGATGCCCGCCTGCTTTTGCCGAGGTGCTGAAGGAGCCCGTAGGCGTCTGCGACGGCCGGAGCCTTTTCCCGCGCGAGCATCAGCACGCCGTTCCGCCCGACAGTCACCTCGAGCCGGTCGCCTTGCTTCAGAGCAAGGCGATCTCGCACTTCCTTTGGAAGGGTGATCTGACCCTTGGAGGTGATCGTCGTCGAGCTCATCTTCGTGTCCTTACCCCGATCAGCATAACAGCGAATTCGTAAGGAAGTCATTCCGAGCACCGCCGCCTGAGAGGCGGCGCTACGTCGCCGCGAAACGCGGGAACACGGCGCGGCATCATGAACGTTTCCATCACGAGTGACCCATCGCCGCCTCGTGCTCCTCGCATCCTGCGTTCTGCAGTTTGCGCTCTCCCTTTCCGCAGCCGCGGCCCACGTCGCATTCGTCGACAATCGAAGCGCCGCCGGCGAAGGGAGCGTCGAGCGTCCCTTTCATTCGATCGAACAGGCGATCCGAGTCGCGGACGTCGTCTTCGTCATGGAGACCGCCGATCCGTACATCGAGTCCTTCACCTTGAAGAAGGGGCAGATGCTCATCGGTTCCGCCTACGGCCTCGATGCGCTTCGCGCCGACAAGCAAATCGCGCTCGATGCCGCGGCGCCTGCCGCGCAGGGACCCGGCCCTCTGATTCAGGGGACGATCAGCGCAGAAGGCAACAACGTGATTGCCGGTGTGCGCATCGCGCCGCCGCGCGGCTTCGTCGGAATCCAGAGCGTCGATGCGATGGGCACGCTCGAGATTCGCGACGTTCGTTTTCAGACCGCGCAGAGCGCGTACGCTGCGTTTCTCCAGCGTCAGCACGGGAACATCACGATCACAGGCGGCGCGCTCGACGCCACGAATGACGGGAATGGCGTCGTCATCAGCGGCGGCGAGGGGAGTGTCGCCTTCGATCGCTTCCCGATCTCCGGCTCGTTCGTGAACGCGCTGCGGATCGAGGATCGCGCCTCTGTCGATTTCCGCAACGGCTCCACGATCCGCATCGACGACTCGTCGGGCGATGCCCTCCTGCTGTCGTCACTGAAGCAGATCTCGTTCGCCGATCGGATGCAGATCCACGGCCGCCGGCGCGGACTCGTCGTCAACAACGTCGCGAAGATCGTCGTGTCCGCCGAGCACTCGTCACTCGAATCGCACGGCTCCGCGGCACTCGAGCTGCACGATGCGGGCGGCGCGATGACGTTCGAGTCGGTCGCGTCGAGCGGAGCCGCCGAAGGAGTCATCATCGACAAGCTCCGCGGCCGGCTCGACATCCTCGGCGGAACGATCACCGCAGCGAAGAGCTATGGAATCCGCGCCGTGCAGTCGTCCAACATTCACATCTCGAACATCACGATCGCGAACAGCGGCTCCGCGGGCGCGGTCAAAGGGGCGAAGTGCGCAGGGGAGTTCGATGTGAACACCACGGCGCCGTGCAACGCCGCCCTCTATCTGCGGCACATTCAGCAGTCGTCGTTCGAGAACATCGTCATCGATGGCGGCGGCGCCATGGGTATCAACGCGAACAACATCCGCGACCTCACGTTCGAAAAGATCGAAGTGCGTCAGGCGGGCGACGAGTCGTTCGAAGCGGGAGTGCTCATGCAGGAAGCCGGCGGTCTCATTCGCATGAGCAACTGCCGGTTCATCGATAACGCCGGCAGCCAGTTGCGCGTCGAGCAGCGATTCAACAGCGGCCGCATTCTTCTCGATCACACCGAGCTGGCGGCCGAGCAGCGGCCGCAGGGTGGACAGAGGCTGCTCGATCTTCGTTCCGCAGGCCAGTCGAGGCTCGAGATCGCCATCGCGAACAGCAGCCTTCACGACAACGCCGGTTCCGCGATCGATGTCAGCGCGTCAGGCACGAGCGCGATGCGAATCACCATCGACGACACGAGCGCGACGCACCTGGGCGTCGGAGCGATCAACGCTGCTGCAACCGAGGGAAGCTCGATCACCTTCGCGATGCATCGCACGCAGATCGTTGCGCCTGCCGTGAACGAGCAGGCGCTCATCGAGCTCGCTGCGTCCGGTCATGCTTCGCTGTGCGTCGACGCGGCGCGGAACACGCTCACCGGAGGCCTTGCCCCGCTGCACGTTGCGACCTCGCCGGGGACGAGCCTGCGAGTGGTTCCGGGCGGCGAGTTGGCCCTTCCGGCAGGTGCAAAACCGGCCGAATCGTGCGATTGAGGTTTTTTTTACGTTTTAAACGTGATGCGCCTCACAAAACCGGCCTGATGGTCATTGAAGGCTGCCCGTTCGAGCGTTACGATGTTACCTTCTTTGAAAGAGCGAGGTACCTGAACCGTGTCCCAGTTTCTGATTGAGCGTCGCCAGTTCCTGATTCTCACGTCCGCTGCGGTTGCCGGCCTCGCGACGAGCGATCTCACGGCGGCCACGATTTCCGCCGATGCTCTTCCAACGATCGCCGTCGGATTCGTCGATGGCGAGTTCGATGACGCGTACCGCGGAACGCCACCGATCGTCGCCGCAGAATCGCTGACGGCGGGTGAGCCGCGCTTCCTCAGTCATGATGCGAGAGTGCGCGTCCTCGGCATCTGGCGGAAGAATCCCTCTGATCCGCGCTTCGTGAGTTTGAAAGCCTATTTCCCGACGGAACTGGCGGTGGGAGGGAAGGCGCCGTTCTTCGCCTGGAACTACACCAGCACGAGTCCCGTTCAGCGTCTCGCCAATTTCACGATTCCGGTGACCGGCGAAGGGCTGCAGTTCGAGATCGAGACTGGTGTTCCTTCGCAGGCAGCACCTTCCGCCACCGGCCGGCGACACGCATCGGGCGGTTCGGATGTCGCGCTGCGCACGTCGTCGGATCTGCGTTCGGCGCCGGCCGCGATCACGCTGTCGATGGGAACCGAGGGAGGCGCGACGAAGTTGCGCGCAGGACGGTATGTCATCGCGCTCGTTCCCCCGGGCGCTGCGCAGCCTGACTGGAAATCGTTCCGCTTCGAACCTGCGGACGTGAAGCCGGGCGGCCTCGGTCCGTTGCGCGCAGCGACGATCTTCGGCGACGCGCTCGTGCCGTTTGATTACATCCTGATCCGCGTCGACTACGCGTGACCTCGATCAGCGACGAGCGAAAGCGCGCACAGGCGGACATCAATGCCGATCTCGGCTTCGGTTCCGTCGTTGCGCGCGATCCGCACCGGCTGCTGAACCGCGACGGTACCTTCAACGTTCGGCGCGAAGGCTTGCCGTTCTTCGCGTCTCTCTCCACGTATCACTATCTGCTCACGATCTCGTGGCCGAAATTTCTCTCGTTCGTCGGAGCGACGTACGTCGCGGGGAATGCACTCTTCGCGTTCGCGTATCTGCTCTGCGGACCGCAGGCGCTGACGGGAGGCGATGCTCATCGCAGCGCGTTCGCCACGGCGTTCTTCTTCAGCGTGCACACGCTGGCGACGATCGGCTACGGCTCGATCACGCCCAACAATCTCGCCGCGAACATCGTCGTCACCATTGAAGCGCTCGCCGGACTCCTCGGATTCGCCATCGTCGCCGGCATCGTCTTCGCGCGCTTCGCGCGGCCGATGGCGCAGATTCTCTTCAGCGACAAGGCGATCATCGCTCCCTATCGCGGCATCACGGCGTTCATGTTCCGCATCGTGAATCAGAAATCGAATGAGCTCGTGGAGCTGAGCGCGAAAGTCATGCTGGCGCGGCGAAAGGCGGAGAGCCCCAACGGCGAGCGCGAGTTCATCCTGCTGAAGCTCGAGCGCGAGCGCGTTTCCTTCTTTCCGTTGTCATGGACGATCGTTCATCCCATCGATGAGGAGAGCCCGCTCCGCGAGATGACGGAAGAGGATCTACGCGAGTGCGATACGGAGTTCCTCGTGCTGCTCAACGGCTTCGACGAGACGTTCTCGCAGACCGTCCACACGCGCTCTTCCTATCGCGGCGACGAAGTCGTTTGGGGTGCGCGCTTCACGAGCATGTTCAATCCGATGCGGCCGGACGGGGCGCTGAGCGTGGACGTCCGGAAGCTGCACGACATCGAAACGCTGTAAGTTACTTATCCAGCGGATGTTGTTTGTCGGCTTGTAATTCGTTCACGGCGTGGACGATAATCGTTCACGCGATGAACGCATCCTATCGCCCTCGATTCGTCGCAAAAGCACTGGCACATGCTGTGGCTGCGATGCCCGTCATCGTCCTGATCGGTGCCCGACAGACAGGGAAGACCACACTCGTCAGGCACGAGAGTCTTCTTCGCGATCACCTCTATCTGACGCTCGATGACTTTGCGGTTCGCGAACGCGCACGGCAGAGTCCGGACGATCTGGTTCGGAGCGCCCCGTTCCTCAGCGGCCTATCTAACGCTATGGCCATTGACGCGGGGTGAGAAACTCGGGTTCGGTAGCGCCGGACGCTGGAGCGATCTTTTTTCGACGCCGGTGGATGACTGGTACGACTTCTTCCGAAATCAGAAAACCGCAAGCGCGGAGTGGCGCGAGGAAGCTCGAGCCGGAGGCTATCCGACACCGTCCCTCGCCATGCGTGAGGAGGATCGCGCACTCTGGTTTGACGGATACGTAAAGACCTATCTCGAGCGGGATCTCCAGGCACTCTCCGCGATCGAGAACGTGATCGATTTCAGGCGTCTGATGAGAGTCACCGCACTACGACTGGGGAATCTGCTCAATCAGGCAGAGCTTGGGCGCGACATTCAACTGTCTCGTCCATCGGTCCATCGATATCTCGATTTGCTCGAGACGTCGTTTCAGCTGGTCCGCGTCCAGCCGTACTCGATCAATCGAACGAAGCGGCTCGTTCGTACGCCGAAGGCGTATTGGTGTGACAGCGCTCTGGCGCTTCATCTCAGTGGCGCGGGCGAGCCAACGGGTGCGTATCTCGAAAATCTGGTGTTATCCGATCTCCTTGCCTGGAAGTCGGCTTCGATTCCGCCGGCCGAAGTGTTCTTCTGGCGCACGTCCAGTGATCTTGAAGTCGATTTCGTCATCGAGCATCAGAATCGTCTGCTTCCCGTCGAAGTCAAGGCGTCGCGGTCTCTCGGATCTTCGGACGTGCGAGGCATGGCGGCGTTTCGCGATGATTACGGCGACGCATGTCCGGGAGGACTGGTTCTCTACGACGGCGAAGAAGTTCAGTGGCTCAGCCGCCGCCTGCTCGCCGTACCGTGGCATCGCGTGATGTAGGACAACCTGAGAGGTTGTCCTACACTTCGTGATATCTGTCACACCTCGATGTAAACGCGGGTGCACACTAGAGAGTCAAACCCATCGGAGGACGCAAATGCGCCGCCTGATTGCCTTCGTCGCGCCGCTCCTGCTCATGAATGCCCAGCCGAAGGAGACATGTCCTCTCGGCATTGCGATGCTCTCTCCTCGCACGTCGTCGGTCACGGCTGAGGCCGTCGCTCCGAGCGGCAGGCGGCGGGCGGCGAATCCCCCCTCGAGCCCGACGGCTCCGAAGATTCCGGTCATCAACTTCATCGACTCGGATGTCCAGGCGAAATGGAACTCCGACGGAGTCCTTCCGACGACGCTTTCGACCGACGAAGAATTTCTGCGCCGCGTCTCGCTCGATCTCACCGGCCAGATCCCCGATCCGGCCACGGTCACTGCCTTCGTCGCCGACACGACGCCGGGCAAGCGCGCGAAGAAGATCGATGAGCTGCTCGCGTCCGATGCCTTCGTCGACCGCTGGACGATGTGGTTCGGCGATCTCGTGCAGAACGTGCAGGTCTCCGACAACTCGCGCGAGTACTACGTCGGCCGCAACGTGTACTACTCGTGGATCCATGACGCGATCAAGAACGGCGAGCCGTACGATCAGATGGTTCGCGATGTGATCTCCGGCAAGGGCGACAGCTTCGCGGTCGGCACCGCGAACTTCGTCGTCCGCCAGCTCCAGCCGAACGGTCCGATTCAGGACACCTACGACAACCTCGCCACCAGCTCCGGCGAGAAGTTCCTCGGCATGCCGATGCTCTGCCTCTCGTGTCACAACGGCTTCGGCCATCTCGAGCAGGTCAACAGCTATCTCGCGACGAAGAAGCGCGCCGATCTCTGGTCGATGTCGGCATTCTTCACCCACACGCGCGCGCAGGCGCAGCCCGGCGATCCGAACAACGCCAACATCAAGAAGTTCATGGTCGATGACACCGTCGTCAACGGCCAGTATCAGTTGAACACGACGTCCGGCAACAAGACCGCGCGCTGCACGGTGGACGCGACCACCGGCAAGTGCGTGACGCCGACAGGTGTCGCGGCGCCGGCCTTCATTCTCACCGGCGAGACTCCGCGCCCCGGCGAGCCGCTGCGCGATGCGTATGGCCGCATGGTCACGAGTCACGAGCAGTTCGCGCGCGCGGCGGTGAACTACCTCTGGAAAGAGATGTTCGGCACCGGTATCGTCGAGCCGACGAACAACATCGATATCAACAAGCTCGATTCGCAGCCGGTCAATCCGAAGCTGCTCGAGGATCTCAAGCAGTCGTTCATCACGAACAAATACGATCTGCGTGCGCTGCTGCGCACGATCGCGAATTCCAGCACGTACCAGCTCTCGTCGCGTTATGCGCCGGGCGGCTGGAGCGAGGCGTGGACGAACGAATACGCGCGGCACTATCCGCACAGGCTGTCGGCGGAGATGCTGCTCGATGCGATCGCGAAGGCGACCAATGTCACCACCCCCTTCACGGTCAACGGGCTCGGCAGCGTGACGAAGTCGATGGCGCTGCCCGATACGACGGAGGCGAGCAGGAACCAGTATGGACGCCTGCTCGACGAGCTTGGACGCGGCGATCGCGATACCACTCTACGCACCAACGACACGTCGATCTCGCAGGCGCTGTCGTTGATGAACGACACGATCGTCACCACGCGCGTGAAGCGGACGACTGCCAATTCGACCGTCAGCAAGGTGCTCGCCTCGACGACCGATCCCGGCTCGATCGTCGATCAGATCTACATGGCGACGCTCTCCCGCAAGCCTGCTGCAACGGAGCGTCAGACCGCGATCACCTATCTGCAGAGCGGCAATCTGCAACAGAAGACGGAAGACCTGCAGTTCGCTCTGCTCAACAGTCTCGAGTTCCTGTTCGATTGAGGCAGCCATGAAGAACAAACACGATTGTCCCGACTGTCAGGCTGGATCCGGCCTCGCGCTGGGCCGCGGTTTCTCGCGCCGCAATTTCATGAAGATCGCGGGCACGGGAGTCGTCGCATCCTGGTTTGCCGACGTGCTCGACCCGAAGCTCCTGTTCGCGCGCACGATCGCTCCGAACGTCGCGCTTCGCTCCACGGCGAAGAACTGCATCTTCATCTTTCTTCCCGGCGCGCCGAGTCAGATCGATACGTGGGATCTGAAGGAAGGCGCCTGGACTCCCACCGACTTCGCCCCCACGTCCTTCCTCGGCGGCAACCTCCGATTCCCGCAGGGGCTGATGCCGAACACCGCGAATCACCTCGATCAGCTCGCGATCGTCCGCAGCGGCCTCGCCTGGGCCGCCGTCCATTCGCTGGGACAGACCTGGGCGCAGATCGCGCGCAGTCCGACCGGTGCCACCGGCGCGATCGCGCCGCACATCGGCGCCGTCGTCGCACTCGAGTCGCAGGCGAAGAGAACGCCGTCCGATGTCCTGCCGGGATTCATCGCGCTCAACTCCGGCACGATCCCGGCGTCAGGCTACCTGCCGGCGAAGTACGCGCCGTTCGGTGTGCAGACGGCGCAAACGGGATTGCCGACGATCTCCCATCCCGATGGAGCCACACGCTTCACCGATCGCTGGTCTCTGATGCACACGCTCGATCAGAACCGCAGCAACGGATCGTTAGGGAAGTCATCGCTCGACATGAACGACTTCTACGATCAGGCGAAGGCGCTGATGGATGCGCCGGGAATCAACAATCTCTTCAGCTTCACGGCGGACGAGCATGCGAAGTACGGCAGCTCGACGTTCGGCGATTCGCTCATCGTGGCGCGCAATCTCGTGAATGGACGGCGCGGCACGCGCTTCGTGCAGGCGACCTTCGGCGGCTGGGATCATCACAGCGGCATCTACGCGAAGACCGGCTCGTCGCTCTACACGCAGATGGCGGCATTCGACCCCGCGTTCGGCGCACTTCTGACCGATCTCAAGTCGATGCCGGGACAGGACGCCGGAAAGACTCTGCTCGATGAAACGCTCGTCGTCGTGGTCGCGGAGTTCGGCCGCACCGTTGGTGCACTGAACAATCAGGCCGGGCGTGATCACTTCCTCCGGATCTCGTATGTGTTCGCGGGAGGCGGCATTCGCGGCGGACGCGCGCTGGGCAAGACGAACGCGGCGGGCGATGCCGTCACCGATTACGGATGGAGCGGCAACCGCGATGTGCGGCCCGAGGATGTGACGTCGACGATCTACTCCGCGCTGGGGATCGACTACACGACCGTGCGGCACGACGATCCACTGAATCGCGGCTTCGAGTACGTGCCATTCGCGAAGGATGGCACGTACGGCCCCATCGAAGATTTGTGGTGACCTGTCATCGTGAGGATCGGAGGAGCGCGGACGTCTCGTCCGCCAGCCGCTGCCGTCGAGGCAGCGGTGCTCTGATGCCCGCCTCGCCTGCCGGCTCAGTGGACAGGCGAGGCGCCTGTCCCTCCACCGCGCAGCGAAGGAACCCCCTGATCGAGGAGGTCCTTCGCCGTCTTCGCGGCTCAGGATGACAGGAGTGCGTTACTCTCCCTCACGTGACCGCCACGCAGTTCCTCGTCGCGCTCATCGCGATCTTCGTCGCAGCGAAACTCTTCGGTGAGATCGCGGAGCGTCTCGGGCAACCCGCTGTGCTCGGTGAATTGATCGGCGGCGCGATCATCGGGGTCTCCGGCCTGCGCCTCGTCGATCCACACGACACGACGATCCATCTGCTCGCGGAGCTCGGCGTCATCCTGCTGCTGTTTCTCATCGGCCTCGATACCGATCTGAAGCGGCTGATCGCCGTCGGCGGCATCTCGACTGCAGTTGCGTGCGTCGGTGTCGCACTGCCGCTTCTCGGCGGCCTGGCAATCGGGCGCCTTCTCGGCCTCACCTCGATCGTCTCCCTCTTCCTCGGCGCGGCGATGACGGCGACGAGCGTCGGCATCACGGCACGCGTCCTTTCCGATCTCGGCCACCTTCGCGATGCCGAGTCGCAGGTCATCCTCGGTGCTGCTGTGGTCGACGACATCATCGGCGTGGTGCTGCTCTCGGTCGTGACGTCGCTGGCGATCGGCAAAGATCTCAGCTACTTCGCGATGGCGAAGATCGTCGTGGTCGCGTTCGGCTTCGTGATCGCGGCACTCGTCGCCGGCGCCTGGCTCGCGCCGTGGATGATGCGAGGCTTGAAGCGGCTGCAGGTCGCACGCGGTGTCTTGTTTGCGTCGATCGTGGTGGCGCTCGGCCTCGCCTATGTCGCAGAGCGCGTTGGCTCCGCGATGATCATCGGCTCCTTCGCCGCAGGACTCGTGCTGACGCGTTGCGGAGGAGGGAAGGAAGTGGAGCGCGAAGTTCGTGACGTCGCGCAATTCTTCATTCCGATCTTCTTCGTCTCCGTCGGCGCAGCGATCGATTTCAAGAGCATCACTCCGCACGTGCTGATGATTGGTTTGCTGCTCGCGATCGCCGGCACGATCGGCAAAGTCGCCGCAGGTTTCGTCGCCTGGAAGCCCGGCCTGAAGAAACTGGTGATCGGTGTCGGAATGATTCCGCGCGGCGAAGTGGGATTGATCTTCGCGCAGGTAGGACTCAGCTCACGTCTACTCGATGCGGGACTCTACAGCAGTGTCGCGTTGATGGTGATCATCACGACGTTCATCGCGCCGGTGCTGTTGCGCGCGATGCTCCCGCCGCGATCCGCGGAGGAGTATCACGGCACAGCGGACTACGTGATGGACGCGCCGCTCGACGACGATGCAGGCAGCAGAACGGACTAATCCTGCCGCCTGTTGCCTGCTGCCTGCTGCCTGTTGCCTGAGCTCACATCACTCTGCGGCGGGCATCCTGATACGCCGGATCGTCGACGATCCCCGTCGGATTCCCCATCTTGTTGATGCGATTCTGAATGTCGTTGATGCGGTCCTGCGTCAGCGGGTGATCCTGAAAGAATCGCTCGACTGCGCCGGGGCGTCCCTTTTCGAGACTCAGCAGCTTCTGAAACATGTCGAGCATTCCGTGCGGGTCGTAGCCTGCCGTCGCCATGTATTGCAGACCGAGATCGTCGGCTTCCTTTTCATCGGCGCGTGAGAAGCGAGCCATCGCACCGCCGGCGATGACTCCGGCGACGATCTGCTGCAGCGCCCCCGGGTTTTGCCCGAGGAGGATGCTGCCGATGGCGCCGATGGCCTGCTGCTGCTCGACCTGCTTGATCACGTGACGCGCGACGACGTGCGCGGTCTCGTGCGCGAGCACACCGGCGAGCATGTCGACGCGATCCGCCTGCGCGAGCAGGCCGGTGTTCACGTAGACGTGTCCGCCCGGAATCGAGAACGCGTTCACGCTCGGATCGTCGACGATGTGATACGTGAACGGCCGATTGGCGAGCGGCGTTGCGGCGTGGATCCGTTCGCCGACGCGCGCGACGTAGCCTTCCGCCACGGGATCGTGAACGATCTTGACCTGGCTCTCGACCTGCGCCGCCATTTGATTACCGAGCTGCCATTCGTCATCGAGCGAGACGGAGGCGCCGGTGCCGATGCCTCCGATGCCGCCACCCGATCCGCAGCTCATCGCAAAAATCACCATCAGTGGAGCGAGAAACAGAAGTGCAGTCTTATTGCGCATAGCGCAGAGCGATTGTGCAAGGTTCCTGCACAACGCTGCGGACATGGAACAGGCACGAGATCCACGTGAAGGAAAACAACCGTCGAAGCAGACGCCACAGCAGAGCGCGCCGGGCGTCGAGCGCGAGTTGCAGCCTCGCGCCGATCACGGCGAAGAGAGTTACAAGGGCAGCGGCAAGCTCGAAGGGCTGACCGCGATCATCACCGGCGGCGACAGCGGCATCGGCCGCGCCGTAGCGATCGCGTACGCGCGCGAAGGCGCGGACATCGCGATCGGCTACCTCTCCGAAAAGGAAGAGGCCGACGCGCGCGAGACCGCGAAGTGGGTGGAAAAGGCGAAGCGGCGCTGCATCACGCAGCGCTTCAACGTGCAGCATCGGGACGAGTGCCGCTCGTTCGTCGAGCGCGCCGTGAAAGAGCTCGGCCGGCTCGACATCCTCGTCAACAACGCGGCCTATCAGCAGGAACAGAAATCGATCCTCGACATCACGGAAGAGCAACTGGAGGGAACGTTCCGCACGAACATCTTCGGCTACTTCTTCATGGTGCAGGAGTGTCTGCCGCACATGAAAAAAGGAGCGGTGATTCTCAATACCGGTTCTGTGACGGCGCTCAAGGGGAACGAGACGCTGCTCGACTACGCCGCGACGAAAGGTGCGATTCACGTCTTCACGCGCTCGCTCGCTTCGGCGCTGGCCGAGCAGGGGATTCGTGTGAACTGCGTGGCGCCCGGTCCTGTCTGGACACCGCTGATTCCCGCCACGATGGATCGCGATCACGTCGAGCGTTTCGGCAAGAACACGTTCTGGGGACGTCCGGCACAACCGGCGGAGATCGCGCCGTCTTACGTCTTCCTCGCCTCGCAGGACGGCCGCTTCTACAGCGGCGATGTCCTCGCGCCGACAGGCAGCGAGACGACTCGGTAGGGCGCGGCTCTCCTCTCTCCGCGAATCGGTGAGAGGAGGGCGTTGCAATTTATCCGGGTACCCTCCCGTTCCCAGCTCGAATGTCTTTCAACACACTGGGGCTTACAGCCCAAACACTTCGCGCGGTCGAAGAGGCCGGCTATCAGACGCCGACGCCGATTCAGGCCGCTGCCATTCCTGAAATTCTGAAAGGGCGGGACCTCATCGGTATCGCTCAGACCGGCACCGGGAAGACTGCCGCTTTCGTTCTTCCCATCCTCGAGCACCTCGCGCGTGCGCCGCATGTGCACGGCGGTCATCGCACGCCGCGTGCGCTGATCCTGGCGCCGACGCGGGAGCTCGCAGCGCAGATCGAAGAGACCGTCGCGGCGCTCTCGCGCCATCTTCCGCTGCGCCGCGCGGTGATCTTCGGCGGCGTCGGCGAGCAGCCGCAGAAGGATGCGCTGCGCCGCGGCGTCGACATCCTCGTCGCCACTCCCGGCCGCCTCCTCGATCTGATGTCGACCGGCCACGTGCAGCTCAACGCGATCACGCACGCCGTGTTCGACGAAGCCGACCGGATGCTCGACATGGGCTTCCTTCCTCAGATCCGCCGCGTCGTCAAAGCGCTTCCGCACAAGCGCCAGACGCTGCTCTTCTCCGCGACTCTCTCGAAAGAGATCGAAGAGCTCACCGCGGAGTTTCAGCGCAACCCTGCGACGGTCGAGATCGGCCGCCGTTCGAATCCTGCCGAGACGGTCACGCAATTCGTCTATCCCGTGCCGAAGTCGCGCAAGGTGGATCTGCTCTCCGAGCTCCTCTCGCACGATCACCTCGAGTCCGTGCTCGTCTTCTCGCGCACGAAGCATGGCGCCGACAAGATCGCGCGCAAGCTGCAGCAGACGGGCGTCGTCACGGCGACGCTGCATTCGAACCGCTCGCAGAACCAGCGCATCGCCGCATTGAAGGCCTTCAAGGATGGCAAAGCGCGCGTGCTCGTCGCGACCGACATCGCGGCGCGCGGCATCGACGTCGAAGGAATCTCTCACGTCATCAACTTCGACTTTCCGCTGCACCCGGAAGACTACGTCCACCGCATCGGCCGCACGGGCCGTGCGCAGGCGATCGGCGATGCGATCAGCTTCGTCACGCCGGAAGACGAACCTTCCGTGAAAGCGGTCGAGAAGCTGATGCGCAAGACGATCGTCCGCAAGACGCTCGCCGGTTTCGATTACACCGATCGCCCAATGGTGCACGAGCCGCGTGCGCCACGTCCCCACAGGCCCGCGCCTCGCAGCGCGCACGCGTCGCATCGCTCCGAGAAATCGACCGCTGCGAAAGCCGGCAGCGGAGGAGCGAAGCACGCCCGGCCGCGCACGGCAGCCGCGGCACCTGCGCGTCCCCGCCGCGACTCGGCGCCGCATGCCCGCGCCGGCGCTCCGGTGTCCCGCCCGGGATCGACCGCGCCGCGGCCCGGAAAAGTTCGCCGCCGTCCGTAAGAGCTCGAGCGCAGCGCGGAGCACACGTGGCTCTGCGCTGCGCTACACGGCGTCATCCGCCGACGCGGCCCAGCGTCTGGTCGAAGAACGCATGCAGCGCGCGAATCGTCTGGTCGGCCGGAACGATGTGGCCGCTCTCGAAGATCTCCAGCCGTTTCGGCTCCGGCATCAGGCGATAGACAGGCTCGCCCTGCGTTCGCAGCAGGTCGGCCTCGTCGTACTTGCCGTGCAGCAGGAGTTTCGGCGCTGTGATGTGGGGCGCGAAATTGATGCGGTTGATCGGCGCGGGGAACTGCGCAGCGCGCGCGTTGACTCCGACGCCCATGAATGCGACTGCGCGATAGCGATGATCGAGGCCGGTCACGATCATCCCGTGCACGGAACCGGCGCTGGGACCGTAGACGCCGATCTTCGTCGAGTCGATGTCGGGCCGCGTCTGCAGGTAGTCGAGTCCGCGGCGAAGATCGGTCACGCCGCCGATGATGTCGGCAATCCTCTCCTCATCGGAATCGGGCAGTGGCGTCGTTCTCGGTCGATCGAGATATCCCTCGAGCGCGACCGCGAAGACGGCACGGCCGCTGCGCAGCTCCGGAGCGAGCAGCAACTCGGTCGACTCGGTCAGCAACCGCCGCCCCGTCGCGACGTCGCCCGCCGGAATGTATTGAATGACCTGAAATGGCGGCTTGAAACCCTTCGGGAGATAAAGATAGGCGATCGGAGTGCGGCTGCCGCTCCTGTAAGTGATCCGCTGGCGCGTCCACTCCTCAGTCTCCTTCACCTCCGTGATCTTCGCGTCGAGAGGTGAGGAGGGATAGTCGTAGAGCCGCGCGATGCGCGTGAACTCCGCATCATCCACCGCTTTGAAAACGGGGACGGTGCTGTCGCTGGTTAGACCGAACGAGCCCTGGTCGCCGGTGCCGATCTCCCGCACGCAGCGGAAGCCGAGGTTTTGAGCGGTGAAGAAGCCGGGATAGGGGCCGAAGCGTCCGAACTGATAGACCGGTTCATCCCACGCGCCGCCGGCGGCCGTGAAGCCGTCGTCGTATCGATTCAGCAGCCACTCCTTGACGTTGCCGGCGAGATGATAGGCGCCGTACGCGCTCATCCCTGCCGGCAGGCTCGTCACCGGCATCGTTCCGCGTCCCCGGAAGTTCGCACGCGCGGTGATGTCGTCTCCTTCCGGTGCGACTCCCCACGGATAGGCGACGCCGAGCGAGTCTGACACGCCGTTCCGCGCTGTCTTGTCCCATTCGAAGATCGTCGGCAGCCGCTTCCCGTGCGCCTCGGCGAACGCCGCGGCCTCGTACCAGGTGATGCCGGTGACCGGATAGTCATCCTGTCCGTCTGCGTATTTCTGCTGCGCCCACCGCCGCGGTCCCGGCAAGCCGGTCGTATCGTGGAACTCCGCCATCGCTTCTTCCCACGTCAGCGTGCGGCCTTCTTTCACGATCGGAACTTTCCAGAGCTCGCGACGCCGGTAGCCGCCCTCGCGGATGAACTGCGCGAACTCGCGATTGCTGACTTCCGCGCGGTCGATGAAGAAGGGCGCGAGCGGCACGCTCTGCTCACTCGGGCGCGACCAGCCGGTGATCTTGTAGTCGCCGCCGGGCACGAACACCATTCCTTCCGGCGCTTCTGATTTCTTCCACAGCTTCACGTCGAGCTTCGGCGGCGGCTGAGGGACCAGCAAGCCGTTGGCGAGCAGCGGCCTGAGTGCCAACGTCCGGCTGAATGGCACGTAGCCATCCTTCTCGAGCGTGAGCACGTAGTCGCCGCGTGCAACGTCCGTCTCCGGCAGCGGAGTCGTGCCGAGCAGCTCGCGCGGTCCGAGCTCGTCGTGCGGAAGCACGCGCTGCAGCACGACCTGCGCCCCCGGCGGATCGCTGTTCATCTTCAGGACCTCGACGATCCGTGCTCTGGCCCGCTGCAGCCGATCGTTAGCCGGAATCCAGGGGCGAAGCTGCTGTGCGAGGTCCCACGCTTCGAAATACTTTCGCTCGTCCGCGAGCTGTTCCAGCTTCGGCAGCATCGCAGTCGCACGCGAGACCCGGTAGACGTGCCACGCTCCCCAGCCGGCGAGCAGGAGCGCGACGAGAATCGCGGCTGCGATTGCCAGCCTTCGCGTGACCGGCTTTCGCGGCTCCATCCGTTCGGTCAGAACCTGCGTGGGAATGTCTCCGGAGGAGACGCGCCGCGACTGCGAGTCGTGCCGCAGCCGGCGCAGGTCGTCGAGCATCTCGCGCGCGGAGGAATAGCGGTTCTCGCGATCCTTCGCCATCGCCTTCGCGATGATCGCCTGCAGCTCCGCCGGCACGTTGTCGAGAGGCTTCGGCTGCTCGGTCAGGATCGCGGCGATGACGGACGTCGCGCTGTCGCCGGCGAACGGCCGATGTCCGCCCGCCACCTCGTACAGCAGGACGCCGAGGGAGAAGATGTCGGTGCGCGCATCGACATCGCGGCCGCGGAGTTGTTCCGGCGACATGTAGTGCACGGTTCCCATGACGACTCCGGTTTCTGTCGTGACACCGGGAGTCTTGTCGGGAGCAGCGACGCTGAGGAGCTTGGCGAGGCCGAAGTCGAGGACCTTGATGTAGCCATCGGGCCGGATCATCACGTTCTCCGGCTTGATGTCGCGATGGACGACGCCGGCGGCATGCGCGCTCGCGAGTGCCGACGCGATCTGCACTCCGAGATCCACCGTCTCTTCGATGCTCAGCCGCCCGCGAGCCAGACGGGCGCGCAGCGTTTCCCCCTCGACGTACTCCATCGCGATGAAGTGGACGTCTTGCTCGTGACCGACGTCGTAGATATGCGCGACGTTCGGATGATTGAGCGCGCACGCGGCCTTCGCTTCCTGCATGAAGCGCCGGACGCGTTCGTCCGTCGCCTCGATGTCCGTGCGAAGAACCTTCAGGGCAACGGTCCGCTCCAGCTCCGCATCGTGAGCGAGAAAGACTTCGCCCATGCCGCCGGCCCCGAGCGGACTGCGCACTTCGTAGCGGCGGAGCCGTGTGCCAGCGGAGATCAGCATGAATGTGTCGATTTGATTCTAAAGCACCAGCTCCGTTGCCAGAATGGCGGCGCGCTCTCCGCTGTTGCGCACGATCAATGATCAGGCGCACGCTCGCGCTCTTCGTCCTTCTCTGTTCTGCGCTTGTCCTCGAGGCGAAGCCGCAGAGTCCCTACCTCGCCGAGCACGCGGGCAATCTCGTGCATTGGTCGCCGTGGGGAGCCGAGGCGTTCGCGCGCGCGAAGAGGGAAGGGAAGCCGATCTTCCTTTCGATCGGATACGCGAGCTGCCACTGGTGCCACGTGATGAGCCGCGAGTCGTTCGACAACGCGGACGTGGCGAAGGTGATCAATGAGTCGTACGTCGCGATTCTCGTCGATCGCGAAGAGCATCCCGATGTCGATGCGGCGTACCTCTCGTATCTGCAGGCGACGACCGGCAGCGCGGGGTGGCCGGCGAATCTCATTCTCACGCCCGAGCTGAAGCCGCTCATCGGCGGCTCCTACATGCGTCCCGACGCACTGCAGCGCCTGTTGATCGCGATTGCAGATCGCTGGCAGCACGACCGCAGCAGCCTGCTGGCATCGACGGAGATGTTGCGCGGGCTCGCCGAGACGCAGTCTGCTGCGGATGTCGAAGCGAAGGAGACCATCGCTCGTGCCGTCGAAGAGATTCGCACGCAGGAGCAGGCGAGTGGTCCGCGATTTCCACAACCGTCGCGCATCGATCTCCTTCTCCGCGCGAAACCCGAGCTCGCGTTGCGCACGCTGCGCGAGATGGCCGAGGCGCCGATTCATGACGCCATCGGCGGCGGCTTCCATCGCTACACCGTCGATGCGGCGTGGCGCGAGCCGCACTTCGAGAAGATGCTCACCGATCAGGCGCTGCTCGCGATCGATTACCTCGAGGCGTGGCAGCTCACGCGCGATCCGCGCTTCGCGCAAGTTGCTCGCGACACGCTCGACTTCATGCTCGAGTTGCGCCTGCCCGGCGGCGGATTCGGTTCAGGCCTCAGCGCCGACAGCGGCCCCACGATGGAGGAAGGCGCCTACTACTACTGGCGCCGCGACCAGCTATCGTTCCTCGGCAGCGACGCAGACAAGGCCGCGAGCATCTACCACATCGATGCCAATCGCTCACTCCCGTGGAGTGCGGACGCCACGTCCGCACATCGCTCCATCCGCGAGCGAATGAAAAAAGAACGCGACAAGCGCCCCCATCCCAACCTCGACTCCAAGGTAGTCACCTCCTGGAACGCACTCGCGATCTCGGCGCTCGCGCGGGCAGGTGCAGCGCTTGGTGAGGCACGCTACCTCGAGGCAGCAGGAAGAGCAGCATCCCTGTTCAGGATCGACCGGCTCGAGCACTCGCAGAACGTCGCCGCGCTGGCTGAGGATTGTGCGTTCCTCATCGGAGCCAACCTCGATCTCTTCGAAGCGTCGGGGAAGGTGTCGTATCTCGAATTCGCACTCGCGCTGCAGAAGAAACAGGACGAGCGCTTCTGGAACGCGCAGGCTGGCCGCTACGACAATGGCGGGACGCTGCCGAAGGAGCTCGCTTCAATCGCCATCGAATCGGAAGCCGCGCTTCCCACGGCCAATTCCGTCAGCGCGGTCAACCTCCTCCGGCTCGGTGAGCTCACGGATTCGCAGGCCATGCGCGAGCGCGCGATCAGCATCATGCGCAGCTACGGCTCGCGTCTGCAGAGCGCTCCATCCGAATTGCCGGCGATGGCCGCTGCGATGACGATGACGATCGATGCGCCGCGGCAGATCGTGATCGCCGGCGATCTCTCCCGCAGCGATGCGCGCCGCATGCTGCGCATCGCACACGAGCACTTCCTGCCATTTCGCGTCATCATTCCCGCATCGAAGGCCGTGACGAAGTACGTCCCCAACGTCGCGTCGATGAAGCCGGTTCGCGGCCGCGCCACCGCGTACGTCTGCGAGCACTACATGTGTAAACTTCCGACCTCAGATCCCTCAGAACTCGAACGATTGCTGGAGAAACGATGACCAAACGGATTCTGTTCGCGGCGCTTTGCGCGGCCGCTCCTCTCTTCGCGCAGACCTTTACCGACCCGAACAAAGTCGGCGTTGGCGTCACGGTCGATGCGATCGAGAAGCTCGAGAACCAACGCGATCCGAAGTGTGATGCGACCGCGACCCGCCTCGAGAACTTCATGTACGGCACGCCGCTCTCCGTCGGCGCGCGCGAGAAGAAGGTCGAGCTGCAGAAACGGCTGATCCTGGCCGTGTGGAAAGAGGCATCGGAACAGGCCCGGGCGAAGAATCTCGAGCAGATCCCGGCAGATCTTCTGAAGCCGGTCATCGAGAAGAATTTCAGCTATCGCTTCGACGATGCGAAGAATGCGCACGTGAAGCTGGGCGACGGTTCGGAGATCGTTCTCGAAGAGCGCGATGTCCGGCAGTATTCGACGGTTGCCTATGCGCTGCGTGCGATTCTCGCGACGCAGCAGGATGCGCTGCTCACTCCCGATGTGAAGCTCGTCGCATTCGCACCCGACGGTGTGCAGCTCATGAAGCAGATGGTGGACGTCTACACGCTCGCGGCGCTCAATCTCAGCGACAAGGCGGCGCGCAAGGCGGGTGAGAAGCAGCTCACGGCCGCAAACATGGAAGCGCAGTGGAAGCGGATCGCGCCGACCGTGGTGGCCTCTTCCCCCTCGCCCCGCGAAGCGGGGAGAGGGGTCAGGGGTGAGGGGCAGCCGGGCACCGTCCTGCGCAAGATCGTCGATCAGAAGCTCGTCTCGTTCGCCACGTACAACAGCAACGCCGATCCGCTGCTCTATTCGAACATCCAGTCGTTCTACGCGCGCGTCCCCTGGGCTTCCGACAAGGAACAGGTGAACGCGATCACGAAGAACGTGTCGCGCGTGGTGATGGACTTCATCGGCACGACGCTCGAGCTCGCGCAGAAGAAGGCGATCGCCGAAGGCTCGCCCGTCGTGCGCGAGAAACACATTCGCAAGGTGTACGAAGAGATGGCGCCGTACGACGTCAACATCTACGAAGATGTGATCTTCTTCTCGCATCTCCCCAAGGCGAAGCAGATCTACATCGAGGCCTACGACGCCGACTCGCTGCGCGACAGCGGCCTGCACTGGCAGTGGATCAAGCAGGTGATCGACAGCCCGAGCTTTCCGCTGAAGCTCGATGTCGATCCCTTCGCGGCGGAACTGCTGTCCGAAGGCGATGCGCAGATGGCCGTGCTCGTGTTCCGCGTCGCCGGGCAGATCGCAAAGGAACAGAAGTCGGAGACGTTGCTGCCCGAGCACGTGATGCTCGCGCAGAAGCGGATTGCGGAGCGGTTCACCGAGCAGTTGAAGACGCCGGCCCCGGTGACGACGTCCAGGATCGCATCGAGCAAGGCGGCGACGGCGGCCACCGGCAAGTTCTTCGACGACGTGACGGCGGGCAGCGGCATCGACTTCATGCATCGCTCCTCCGACTGGCTCAGCCGCTTTCAGCGCACATTTCTCTATTCGCTGAAGGGAACCGATGCCGTGAAGCCCGGATCCGGGCAGCCGGCGGAAGATTTTCCGCCGACGTTCTCCGGCAGCGGCATCGCGTCGGAGGATGTGAATGGTGACGGCTTCCCCGACGTGCTGATCGTCGGAGGACTCGGCAACAGGCTTTACATCAACAACGGCGACGGCACGTTCCGCGATGAGACGGAGAAGGCGGGGATCAACTGGATCGGTCCCGATGGAAAACCGGGTGAGCCGCGGCAGCCGCTGATCGTCGATCTCGACAACGATGGCCGCAAGGACATCGTGATCAGCTATGTCAACGCGCCGCATCGCGTCTACAAGGGCAACGGCGATGGCACCTTCACCGACATGACGGCCTCGGCGAACCTCGGCGGCGACGGGCTGGTCGGCGGTCCGGTCGTCGCGTTCGATTTCGATCGCGACGGGCTGCTCGATCTCTACATCGGCTACTACGGCAACTACGTGCAGGGCGTCGGCCCCAACATCGCGCGCGTCAATCGCAACGCGACGCCCAACAAGCTGTTCCGCAACACCGGCGGCTTCACGTTCAAGGAAGTGCCGAACTCCGGAACCGAGAACACGGGCTGGACGCAGGCGGCGGTCAGCGTCGACTTCGATAACGATGGGTGGCCCGACCTCGTCGTCGGCAATGACTTCGGCGTCAACGCGTATTACCGCAACAAAGGCGACGGTACGTTCGAGGATGTTGCCTCGGCCATGGGGACCGATCTGCCGTCGTCGTCGATGAATGTCGGTACCGCCGATCTCAACAAGGATGGCTACCCCGAGTTCTACATCTCGAACATCGTCGCGATGGTGAAGGACGAGAAGTACGTCATGCCGACGGAAGAGACGAAGATGAAGCGGAAGGCCGAGAAGCTGGCGACGATGCGCGTCGTGCAGAACAATCAGCTTTTCACTTCCACTCCTCCATCGTCGAAAGGTGGGCTGCCTCACTACGCCGTCAACGATTCGGTCATAGATCCGATGGACACGTCGACAGGATGGGCGTGGGATGCGGACTTCTTCGACTTCGACAACGACGGCGACGACGATCTCTATGTCGTGAACGGGCTGCACGAGTACTTCATCTACAGCTCGCAGTTCAAAGTGCAGACGCCGCAGGGTGAGAAAGAGATGCAGTTCGCCGTTCATGAGAAGGAGCCGAACGTCTTCTACGTGAACGAGAACGGCCGGCTGCAGAATCGCTCGGCGAAGAGTGGTGCCGACTTCTCCGGCAACTCGCGCTCCGCTGCCTATCTCGATTTCGACAACGACGGCGATCTCGACATCGTCATCAACAATTTCGATTCGAAGGCCGTCTTCCTCCGGAACAACTCCGAGAAGCTGCACAACAACTGGCTGAAGGTGAAGCTGGTCGGCGATCCGGCGAAGCACTCGAACCGCGATGCGATCGGCGCGACGATGATCGCGACGACGCCGTCCGGCAATCGCATCTGGCGCGAAGTGCAGTCGGCAACCGGCTATCTCTCACAGCATCCCGCGCAGCAACACTTCGGATTGGGAAAAGAAGTGACCGCCGACCTGACGGTCGTGTGGCCCAACGGCGAGCGGCGCGTGTACAAAGGACTCGCCGCAAACCAGGTGCACGTGATCCGGCAGGAGTGATGGATGGGACGATGGGACCAATGGGACCTATGGGACCAATGGGCGGAACCCGTTTCCACCCATAGGTCCTATCCGTCCCATGAGTCCCATAAGTCCCATGCGACGCGACCTGCCAACGCCATCGTCACAGGCGGAAACGGCTTCCACCCATAGGTCCCATAGGTCCCATAAGTCCCATAAGTCCCATGCGACGCGACCTGCCAACGCCATCGTCACAGGCGGAAACGGCATCCACCCATAGGTCCTATAGGTCCCATAAGTCCCATAAGTCCCATGCGACGCGACCTGCCAACGCCATCGTCACAGGCGGAAACGGCATCCACCCATAGGTCCTATAGGTCCCATCCGTCCCATCCGTCCCATCCGTCCCATCCGTCCCATCCGTCCCATCCGTCCCATGTAGAATCGCGGCGATGCGACCTGCCAACGCCGTCGTCGCGGTCGTCGACGACGAGGAGAACATTCGCGAGACCGTTGGCTTTGCGCTGCGGCGCGAAGGGTATCCGGTCGAGCTCCATGCGCACGGCGGCGACGCGTGGCAATCGTTCCGGCAGAAGCTGCCCGGGCTCGTGATCCTCGACATCCTGATGCCGGAGATGGATGGGCTCGAGCTCTGCCGCAGGATCCGGTCGATCTCCGAATCGATTCCGATCATCTTTCTCACGTCGCGCGACGAAGAGCTCGACCGCGTGCTCGGGCTCGAGATCGGCGCAGACGACTATCTCTGCAAGCCGTTTTCGATGCGCGAGCTGCTGGCGCGTGTGAAGGTGCTCTTCCGCCGCGCCGCACTCGACCAGGGGCGGACGAAGAGCGAAGCCGAGGCGCCGATGCGGTTCGGAGACCTCGAGATGGACATGCAGCGTTACACGGTGAAGTGGAAGTCGATGCCTGTCACGCTGACCGTCACCGAGTTCATGATGCTGAACGCGCTCGTCCGCCATCCCGGTCATGTGAAGACGCGGAATCAGATTCACCAGGAGAGCTACCCGCACGACACGTATGTGAGCGAGCGTACGATCGACAGTCACATCAAGCGGCTGCGACGGAAGTTTGAGGAGGCGGATCCGCAGTTCGATCGCATCGAGACCGTGTATGGCCTCGGTTACCGCTACCGCGAAACGTGAAACTGCCGCGCCGATACTTCTCGCGAATCTCGATACGCCTGCTGGCGTTTCATCTGCTTCTCGTGTTTCTCCCCGTCGCGGGTGTGTTGTTTCTCGGAACGTATGAGAAGCGGCTCGAGTCTGACGAGACGCGGTCGCTGGGGGAGCAGGCGCATCTGATCGCTTCCGCGCTCGCCGAACCACGTTCCCCTCGCCCCGCGCCAGCGGGGAGAGGGGTCAGGGCTGAGGGGCGGATGCAAACGTTCGAGAGGATCGTTGCGAGCACCTCGAGCGACGTTCGCTTCCGCCTCGTGGACGCGGAGGGCAATCTGCTCGCGGACTCGCATCGGCTCGCGCCGCCGAAGCACGTCGAGGTTCCCGCAGGATCGAAACGCCACAACACGCTCTATCGGATCGGCGTGTTTCTCGGGCGGCCGGTCGTGAAGTTGCTGCAGCCGCCACAGCCGCCGCTCGACGTCGACTTCTACGAGAACGCCACGCGCCTGACCGGCCCTGAAGTGCGCGCCGCGCTGCATGGCCGCGATGGCTTCGACAAGAAGATCACCGCGGGCGGCCGTCGCTCCGTCACGCTTTATCGCGCGGTGCCGCTGTTCGAAGGGACGTCGATCGCCGGCGCCGTCGTCGCATCGCGCAGCACCTATCCCATCCTCCAGGATCTCTACGTCATCCGCCTCGGTGTCATGCGGATCTTCGTCGCGTCGCTGCTGCTGGCGATCCTCGTGAGTCTCTTTTTTTCGGCCACGATCATCCGGCCGCTGCGTCAACTGCGCCTCGATGCGCGTGCGATTCTTGACCGGCGCGGAAGGATCCGCGGGCACTTCAAGGGATCGCGCCGCCTCGACGAGATCGGCGAGCTGTCGCGCGCGCTCGAGCGGATCACACGGAGGATGGAGACACACGTTCACGCGATGGAGACGTTCACGAGCGATCTCTCGCACGAGTTCAAGAATCCGCTCGCGTCGATCCGTACAGCGAACGACATGGTCGCCGATGTGGTCGATCCCGCCGTGCGCACTCGCTTCGTGCAGATGGTCGATCAGGAAGTCGCGCGGATGGAGAGGCTGCTGAGCGGAGTGCGCGAGATCTCGCGCATCGATGTGCAGCTCGCGCGCGAGGAACGGACGCCGCTGCCCATGCGGGAACTGCTGGCGAAGATCATCGAAGGATTCCGGCTGCGCGAAGGGGATCGCGTTCGTTTCGACCTCGAGGTGAGCGGCGAGCCTGTGGTCGAGGCGAGCGAGGACCGGTTGCTCCAGGTCTTCGAGAACCTGCTCGACAACGCGGCCGGCTTCTCGCCGGAAGGGGGAACGGTGCGCCTGCTGGTGTCGGCGAATGACGATCTCGTCATGACGCGCATCAGCGATGAAGGGCCGGGGATCGCGGAGGCGCACATGAATCGGATCTTCGATCGCTTCTTCACCTACCGGCCTGATGCGTCACGACGCTCTCATACCGGGCTCGGCCTCGCGATCGTGAAGGCCATCGTCGAGGGATACGGAGGGACCATCAGTGCAGCGAATGGGGATCGCGGAGCGCAATTCGAGATTCGTCTTCCGCGCGCGCGGGTCAATGAATAAAGTGCACAATTTGTGTTGCGCAATTCGACCGTGGGCATGACAATGGGTTTACACAGATGCGGTCCAAGCTTCTAGTGATAATTATGGGTTGCCCGTCGGAAATAACTCCCGATGGGCTTTTTCCGCGGTGCGGTAATTCAGTAAGTCAGGAGTTGATGTGAGTCCAGCTACCAAAGGAAGTCGCGGTCGTCCTATTGTCCATACCGAGCCCTGGGCCAAGATTACAGTTGTTCTGCTCGACAGGCATGTTGCCTATCTCGATCGACTGGCCATCGATATCCGTCTCAAGCACGGCAAGGCAATCAGCCGTGCGGAGATCATTCGCGGCCTGATCGAGGCAGCATTCCAGAGCGGGATCGATCTCTCGCAGGCGGAATCGATCGACACCCTCATCGATCTGCTTCTGGGCGCGTCCGCGCCCAAGAAGCGGGCAGCCCGCTAGTCCCGGCCGGGCAATCGTGCGATCTCACCTTCGCTCAAGGCGCGGGTGAGATCCACTCCCCGTTCCACAAACCGTTCGAGAATCGCGCGAATCAGGTGCGGTCCCCCAAACGCCAACGGCATATCCGGATTGATCGCGCGGGCGGTCTGCTCGAGGTAGTGCAGCTGGTGGGGGAGTAGCTCGATCTCGATTTCGCTGTCCATTCGTCACAGGAGTGACGGGCTCAGCGATTTCCCTACCCAAATGCAACGCGGAGCCGCGAGATCCGCGACTCCGCGCGCAACGGCCGTTAGTAACCCGTGCTCTCTTCGTGATGGTGTGTCGTCACGACGCGCGTCGTCTTCTTCACGTGCTTCGTCGTGTGTTTCTTGTGGTGCTTCTTCGGATGCACTGTCGTCTTCGTCACGACCTGCGTCTTCGTCTTCGCCTGGTACGTCACAGGCTGGGTTTCGATTGCGAATGCAGGCACGGCGAAGAGCGAGCCGGCGAGGATCAAGGCTGTCAGCGATTTCATCGCTTGTTCTCCTTTCACACAGTCCTAGTGCGAAGAAGAGGCCACTAATGCGGAAGTCCGAACGCGAAATAAATGGCGCAGAGGAATGCGAGCGCAAGCGTTCCCGGACGGATTTCGCGCGCGCGCCCGGCGAGCACTTTCATGATCGGATAGAGCAGCAGGCCCGCTGTCAGACCGTTCGCGATGTTGTACGTGAACACCATGATGACGATCGTCGCGAACGAAGGCACGAGCTCGGTGAAATCGTCGAAGTCGATCCGCGCAACGGATGAGAGCATCAGCATTCCGACGACGAGAAGCGATGGCGCATAGGCGTAGCGCAGCGACTGCAGCGGCTCGAAGAGCGGGATGAAGAACAGCGACAGCGCGAAGAGGCCCGCCGTCACGACCGACGCGAGTCCGGTGCGCGCTCCCTCGCGGATGCCTGTGGACGATTCGATGTACGCGCCGCTCGTCGACGTTCCCGCCAGCCCGCTGATGATGCACGACACGGCATCGACGAGCATCGGCTTCTCGATCTGAGGGAAGTTGCCTTTCTCGTCCAGCATGTTCGCCGCGGCACCCACGCCGACGAGTGTGCCGAGCGTGTCGAGAAGCGACATCAGAAAGAGCGTGAGCAGGATCGGGAGAAATGACAGCCGCAGGACTCCTGCGATGTCGAGCTTCAACGCGATCGGTGAAATGTCGTACGGCATCGCGACGATCGCGTGCGGCGCGTTGCCGGCGCCGAGGATGTAGCCGAGAGCTGCGGTGACGGCGATGCCGATGAGAATCGCGCCGCGCACACGCTTGTGCAGCATCGCCGCGGTGATGAGAAAGCCGAAGATCGCGAGCAGCACCGGCGTGCTTCGCACCGCTCCGATCTGAACCGGGACTGCCTTCGCCGGTTCGACGATTCCTGTTTCGACGAGCCCGATGAACGTCAGGAACAGTCCGATGCCCGCGGCGAAGCTGTGCTTCATCGACGGCGAAACGGACTCCGCGAGCCACGTGCGGATCCCGAGCAGCGTGATGACGAGAAACGCGATCCCGCTGATGAACACCGCGCCGAGACGCTGCTGCCAGGTGATGCCGAACGCCGCGAGGCCGAATGCGATGAACGCGTTCTCGCCCATGTACGGTGCGACCGCGATCGGCCGGTTCGCGTAGAGCCCCATCAGCAGAGTGCCGGCCGCCGCCGTAAGGATCGTCGCAACCGTGCTCGGCCCCTTCGGGATCCCGGCAAACGAGAGGATCGCCGGATTCACCACGATGATGTAGGCCATCGACACGAACGTCGTCGCGCCCCCGATGACCTCGGTCCTGATGGAAGAGCCGCGCTCAGCAATGGAAAACATCGGCGCCGATTGTAAGACGAGGCTCCTCTTCCTCGCTCCATCCCGGCACGTCGATTGCTCAAAATAACCACGTAAACGCAGTTCGACACGAACGAGGACTCTATGCGTAACTCAAACATGAAAAATGCTTTAGGCGGCGGGCTTGCAGCGATTTCGCTCGCGCTGGTTCTGGGTGCTTGCAGTACCAATCAGGTTCCCGGCAATGGTCAGCCGACCTCCCCCGGAAACTACGGAACGACCACTCCGACTTCGACGCCGGGATCATCCGGCGGCACGTCGGCGACGCCGCACGCGATGATCGTTGCGCCGCAGCGCATCACGCCGATGTTCTCATCGTCGGCTGATGCCATCGCGGTTCTTCGCGGACATCAGGGCCGTGTGCTCGGCCCGGCGAGTCCCGGCCCGTCAGCCACCGGCGTAGCAGTGGCGAACGACACGATGCCGCTGCTTCCTGAGGCAACCGTCAACTCTTCGATCAGCTCGCCTGCGACCTCGGTGATCACGGGCGGCGACGGCGGCGGCATCGTCATCGGTGGAACCTCCGGCGCGACCGCGTCGACCGCTGCTTCGACGAACGCCGCGACTGCGGCGCTGACTGCTGCAGCCACGAATGCTTCGACGACCTCGGCGGCCGCGACGATCACGACACCCGTGACCGCCGCATCGCCTGCGAATGTTGCGATCCCTGCGTCCGCCGGTCTCTTCGCAGCGGGACCTGGAATTGGCTCGACGGTTGTGAATGGAACGACATCGTCAACGGTGCTGGCGAATCAGAACAGCGGTCTTCTGACGCCTACGGTCTCCTCCGCGGCGACGCCGACGCCGGTCGCGGCTGCGAATCCGCCCGTCGCGAGCGTCCGCAATTCCTCGATGACCGCGGCGTCCACGTCGACGGCGAGAAGTGCCGCCGTGACGCCCGTCAGGGTCAGCCGCAGCGCCACGATCGGAGTGAGCGCCGCGCGCCAGGTGGCGATTCCGCCGGCCGTCACTCCGGCCGCGATCCATCTGACATCACCCGCGACGTCTGCCACGGGCCGCACACGCGCCGTCCGCGTGACGGCCACCGGCAGCAGCGTCACGATTACTAACCAGTAGCTGCACCTCATTGGAGAGCGGGCATTCGCTCGCTCTCCATCCATCGCCATGAGCGTCCGCATCGGAACCTCCGGCTGGCATTACAGGCACTGGGTCGGCCGCTACTATCCCGAGGACATCAAGCCGGCCGGCATGCTCGATCATTACCAGCGCGACTTCGATACGGTGGAGCTGAACAACACCTTCTATCAGTTGCCGAAGGAATCGTCGTTCGACCTCTGGCGACAGTCGACGCCGCACGATTTTCGCTTCGCGGTGAAGGGCAGCCGCTTCATCACCCACATGCTCAAACTGAAGGATGCGCAGCGGGCGCTCGGCAACTTCCTGCCGCGAGTGGAGAGGCTGCGCTGGAAGCTCGGACCGATTCTGTGGCAGTTGCCGCCGCGGTGGAATGTGAACCTGGCGCGCCTCGAGGAGTTTCTCGAGCTGCTCCCGCGCGGGCATCGCTTCGCCTTCGAACTGCGCAATCCGACGTGGATGACCGCGGAGGTCTATCGCGTGCTCCGCAAGTACGGCGCAGCGTTCTGCATCTACGAGCTTGCGGGATTTCAGTCGCCGCTCGAGCTGACCGCGGACTGGACGTATGTGCGCCTTCACGGCCCGACGCAAAACAAGTATCAGGGCAGCTACAGCGATCGCCAGTTGATGGCCTGGGCGAACCGGATTCGCGACTGGAGCCGCGATCTCGAGGCGGTGTACGTCTACTTCGACAACGACGACTCCGCCTTCGCCGTGCGCAACGCGCTCACATTGAAAGCGCGGGCGGCATGAGGGAAGGACCCCGTTGCCGGGGTCCTTCGATTCGCTGGAGGAATTGCGTTGAGTTACCGGCGCCGGCTGCCGAACAGCCGCAGCAGCAGCAGGAACAGGTTGACGAAATCGAGATAGAGCGCGAGCGCTCCGATGATCGCGAGATTGTCCTGCAGGCTTCCGGCACCTGCGTGCGCGTAAGACTTCAGCTTCTGGTTGTCATACGCGGTGAGGCCGAGGAAGACGAAGATGCCGATGACGCTGATCGCGAACTCGATCGCGTTCGAGTGCATGAATATGTTGATGACGCCCATCAGGATCACGCCGATGAGTCCCATCATGAAGAACGATCCCCACGACGTCAGGTCGCGCTTCGTCACGGCGCCGTAGATCGCCATCGCACCGAACATCGCCGCGGCGCCGGCGAATGCGTTGACGATCGTTGCCTGCGCATAGACGAGAAAGATCGCGCTGAGGGTCAGGCCGTTCAGCACCGAGTAGACGAGAAACGTCGCGGCGGCTGTACCCGCCGACATCTTCATGATGCGGAACGAGAGAAAGAAGACGAGCCCGAGCTCGACCAGAAAGAGGACGAGGTAGAGACCCGTGCCGAGGATGAGCTGCTGCATCGCCGGCACTTGAGTGACGGCGAGCGCGGCGAGAGCCGTCAGCATCAATCCCGTGAACATCCAGCCGTAGACCGAGCGGAAGAATGCGCGCTCGCGGACTTCCATCTGTTCGGTGCTGGCGCTGATCCACGCCGGCTGTTGTGAGTTACCGAAACGATCCATGAATGAACCTCCGGGTCGATCATAACAAGGTGAGCCTGCAGTTCATTCGGAACGCCCCTTGCACCTTCGGAATTTACAATGATACGCTCAGGTTTCGATACGTGAAGAAACTTGACAATGATGCACTCATAGGCATCTAAGTCACACAAGGAGAACAACATGTCCAAGATCATCGGCATCGATCTCGGGACGACCAACTCGGTTGTGGCCGTCATGGAAGGCAACGAGCCGAAGGTCATCGTGAACGCCGAAGGCAGCCGGATCACACCCTCGGTCGTCGGTTTCGCCAAGAATGGCGAGCGTCTGGTCGGCCAGGTTGCCAAGCGCCAGGCGGTCACGAATCCTGAGAACACCGTCTTCTCCATCAAGCGCTTCATGGGACGCAAGTTCACTGAAGTCAATGAAGAGATGAAGATGGTTCCGTACCACGTCAGTCAGGCGTCGAATGGCGACGTCCGTGTCGACGTGCAGGGCAAGCTGTATTCACCGCCCGAGATCTCGGCGATGATCCTGCAGAAGCTGAAGCAGGCCGCTGAAGATTATCTCGGCGAGAAGGTGGACCGCGCGGTCATCACGGTTCCTGCCTACTTCAACGACTCGCAGCGTCAGGCGACGAAGGACGCGGGCGAGATCGCCGGCCTCAAGGTCGAGCGTCTCGTCAACGAGCCGACGGCCGCGGCACTCGCGTACGGTCTCGACAAGAAGAAGAACGAAACCATCGCCGTGTATGACTTCGGCGGCGGTACGTTCGACATCTCGGTCCTCGAAGTCGGCGACGGCGTCGTCGAAGTCAAGTCGACCAACGGTGACACGCACCTCGGCGGCGACAATATCGACCAGCGCCTCATCGACTGGATCATCGACGAGTTCAAGAAGGATCAGGGCATCGATCTTTCGAAGGACAAGATGGCTCTGCAGCGACTGAAGGAAGCGGCGGAGAAGGCGAAGATCGAGCTCAGCTCCACGATGTCCACCGACGTCAATCTGCCCTTCATCACCGCGGATGCGAGCGGTCCGAAGCATCTCAACATGACGCTGACTCGTGCGAAGTTCGAGCAGCTCATCGGCGACATCGTGCAGAAGACGATGGGTCCGGTGCGCCAGGCTCTGAAGGACGCCGGCGTCGATCCGAAGAGCATCGATGAAGTCGTGCTCGTCGGCGGTTCGACGCGCATCCCGATGGTGCAGAAGCTCGTGCAGGACTACTTCGGCAAGGAGCCGCACAAGGGTGTGAACCCGGACGAAGTCGTCGCGGTCGGCGCGGCCGTGCAGGGCGGCGTGCTGGGCGGCGACGTCAAGGACGTGCTGCTGCTCGATGTCACGCCGCTGTCGCTCGGCATCGAGACGCTCGGCCACATCGTCGACAAGCTCATCGAGCGCAACACCACGATCCCGACGAAGAAGTCGCGCGTTTACTCGACGGCGGCCGACAATCAGACCTCGGTCGAGATCAAGGTCTATCAGGGCGAGCGCGAGATGTCGCATGACAACAAGCTTCTCGGCGCGTTCCACCTCATCGGCATTCCTCCCGCACCGCGCGGGATGCCGCAGATCGAAGTGACGTTCGACATCGACGCCAACGGCATCATGCATGTCTCGGCGAAGGATCTCGGCACCGGCAAGGAGCAGAAGATCACGATCACCAGCTCGTCCGGTCTGTCGAAGGAAGATGTCGAGCGGATGGTCAAGGATGCGGAGTCGCACGCCGAAGAGGATCGCCGCCGCCGTGAAGAGATCGACGTCAAGAACCAGCTCGACTCGCTCGTCTACAGCGTCGACAAGATGCTGAGCGAGAATCGCGACAAGCTCTCCGGTTCCGATGTCAGCAATCTCGAGTCGGCGATCAGCGAGGCTCGCAAGGCGATGGAGCAGGGTGGCGTCGACAACATCAAGAAGGCGACGGAGAACCTCACCAAGGCCTCACACAAGCTGGCGGAGATGATGTATTCGCAGGCCGGCGCTCAGGGTGAAGCCGCGGGCAGTGCTCCGAAGGCCGAGGGATCGTCGAACAAGGACGACGTGATCGAAGCCGAAGTCGTCGACGAGAACAAGTAAGACAACGACAAGGAGTAGGACAGGCGAGGGCGCCTGTCCTACACTTTTTTCATGGGCAGACGCAGAGCAGACGGCTACGTGATGATCTCCGTGATCTCGGAGAGGTACAACATTCATCCGCAGACTCTCCGCCTCTACGAACGTGAAGGGCTGATCAAGCCTGCGCGGACCGCCGGCAACACGCGCCTCTATGGCGTCGATGAGATTCGCAAGCTGGAGATGATTCTCACGCTGACGCGCGATCTCGGTGTGAACCTCGCCGGCGTCGAGGTGATTCTGAATCTGCAGAACGCGATCGAGGATGCGAAGGAAGCACTCGACCGCGCCGAGGATCACTTCGAGCAGATGATGCGCATCATCCGGCAGTCGGTGCTCGACAAGCGGGTGGGCATCGATCGCGAGAACGCGCTCGTGAAAGCGGCGCCGCGCGGCCTGACGCGCAAGGGGTAGGCGCCCCCCCGAGGTCCCTCGACTTCGCACGGGATGACGACGATGAGGTGGGGTGCGGACGCCTCGTCCGCACATCGTGACGAAGCACAAGGGCACCGCTGCCTCGTCGGCAGCGGCTCGCGGACGAGGGCGTCCGCGCCCCACGTCAGGCAGCTCGCGTTCGCTCGGGATGACGATGAGGTGGGGTGCGGACGTCTCGTCCGCACGTCGTGACGAAGCACAAGGGC